>ENA-ORDA01001713-ORDA01001713.1-marine-metagenome-genome-assembly--contig:-NODE-1713-length-17909-cov-3.296602_pt1 | contig 17909 bp, 19 predicted proteins | sample MGYA00237778_ERZ508506 | MGnify/ENA primary metagenome ERZ508506 (study PRJEB26177, sample SAMN06267891) | marine metagenome | isolation source: Monterey Bay, California, USA | place: Pacific...
TTCGTTACATAAAATTCCTTATCGTATTGCTGACTCCCGCTTATCCCCACCTATGCTTGAGTTAAGTGAGCAAGAGAATTTACTCTCAGATTGCCATCTAGGTGATTGGAATAGGTCACTCTTGGAGGGTGTTACAGAAATTATAATTAGTCCTGGAATTGCAGAAAATGAGTCGATTGTTACCTGGTCTCGTTTACAAAACATTCCTATTATTAGTGATATCGAGCTTTTTGGGCGCTATGCAAAGGCACCAATTGTTGGTATTTCAGGCTCGAATGGGAAGTCTACTGTAACTCAATTATTAGGCGAAATGGCCTTTAGTGATGAGAAACATGCTGTTATCTGTGGGAATATTGGTAAACCTGTCATGGAGAGCTTAAACGATGATGCAGATATATATATAGTTGAAATTTCAAGCTACCAACTTGATTATACAAATAATCTTAATTTATTAACTGGAGTGGTTACAAATATATCTCCCGATCACCTGGATCGATATCCTGATTTTGATGCCTATAAAAAATCTAAATTGTCACTTTATTCCTATTGCGCGATTAATATTGTTAATTTGAATGATCCTCTAGTTAATAAAATTAAATCTGATCGTTGCTATGTTATAGATGATGCTGAATTTAATTGTGAATTTGGTGCTAAAAAGGATGGAGATTCTTATAATTTTTTTCATAAAAAAAATGTTCTAATGTCATCTGATGAATTGATGATCGTTGGTCGACATAATGTTGAAAATATTCTCGCAGCTTTATCTCTTGGGCATCAAATAGGGTTATCACTTAAGTCTATGGTGAGAGCTGCAATAGATTTTAAGGGCTTGAAACATAGATTGGAGTGGGTCGTAAATCTTGAAGGAGTTGATTATTTTAATGACTCAAAATCTACAAATGCAATTTCAACTATAACAGCTGTCAATGCACTTTCTGAGAAATACAAATCTCTTATTCTAATTGCAGGTGGCATTGCAAAAAATGAAAACTACTCTGAAATGTTTCAGTTGATAAGTGAAAAGATTGATGCTGTCATTTTGATTGGAGAGTCTGCGACATTATTCTCTCAGCGGATTAATGGTTGTCCTGTAAGTATTGTTGAATCAATGGAACAAGCAGTCATTTCTTCAAAAGCTATTGCCAAGGAAGGTGCAGTATTGCTTTCACCTGGCTGTGCAAGTTTTGATATGTTTGTTGATTTTAATGAACGCGGTGAAGTTTTTAAGCGCCACGTTCTTGAAGGAAATTAATCGCTTTATCAATATTTGTCTCTTTAAGGATAAGTGCGTTTGATTCATTTCTTAGCCATGTGCACTGGCGCTTGCATAGTTGTCTTGTCGCAACGATAGCTTTTTCGATCATCTCTTTTTTATTATAGATGCCTTCAAAATAATTCCATGCCTGCCTATAGCCAACGCATCTCATAGAAGCTAAATCTAGATTCAAATTTTTGTTTTTTCTAAGTGTTTCTACTTCATCAAGAAATCCATCTTTTATCATTTCAATAAATCGCTTCTCAATTCTTTGGTGTAATTCAGATCTTTCTGGCATTAAGATAATTTTTTTAATTTCATGATTAAGTTTATTTTCATTTTTGTTTCCCTGAAGTTCGCTTAGAGTAACCCCTGAAAGATGAAAAACCTCTAATGCCCTTGTGACTCTTTGAGAGTCATTAGGATGGATACGAGTAGCAGATGTTGGGTCAATTTTTAATAATTGTGAGTGTAGCTTTTCACTACCTTGATTTTTTAAACGATCATTAAAATATTTTCTAGAGTCTTTTGTGGACTCAGGTAACTTTGAGAGTCCATGCTCAAGGGCATTGAAATAAAAGGAAGTTCCACCAACTAGAATTGGTAATTTACCAGCATTTAATGCTGATTCAATGTGTTGTTTTGCAAGGGAAACAAACTGATTGACTGAAAAACTCTCACCTGGCTCGAAAATATCAATTAACGCATGTGGGTAATTTTCAAGAGTAACTTTACTAGGTTTTGCAGTCCCAATATCCATACCACGATAAATTAAAGCAGAATCTACACTGATTAAACTTGCGTCAAGTTGATTGTACATTTCGAGAGCTAACTCAGTCTTCCCTGAGGCAGTTGGACCCATCAAAAATACTACTGAGTTAGTTGATGAAATTGTCATAAGAATACTAAGCTTATTTCACTAAGACCTACATTATAATGTCAGCTTTATATTTTTATCTCCAAAACGATGTTTACAGTTTTGAATCAGGTTAGCGGAAAGTCTTTTGAAAGTAGTGGTGAGGAGTCTGTTTTAAATGGCGCTCTTTCTAAAGGGTTAAACTTTCCATATGGCTGTCAAAATGGATTTTGTGGACAATGTAAAGCCGTTATTTTGAATGGTGAAGTTGAGTATGAAGGGGAACTACCTTCAGCAATAAGTAAAGATGAAGCTGATGCAAATATGGCGCTACTATGCCAATGCAGGGCAAAAACTGATTTATACATTGCCGTTGATGAACTAGACTCTCTTGCAAATATAGAGCTTAGAAGTATGCCCTGTCGAGTAGAGGAGATTAATCATTTAAATCATGATGTCATTCAAATTATTTTAAAAATTCCTGGGGCTCAGTCATTACAGTATCTTGCAGGACAGTATATCGATTTAGAGCATTCAGATTTTGAACCGAGGGCATTTTCAATTGCTAATGCTCCTGTTAACTCTAATTTACTTGAACTTCATGTGAGGTTGGTTGAGGATGGAAAATTTACTAGCTTTATTTTTAATTCATTAACCGAAAAAACGATATTAAGGATTGAAGGTCCAAAGGGTGGGTTCTTTTTAAGAGAAGATAGTAAATGTCCAATTATATTTATTGCTGGAGGGACTGGTTTTGGACCTATAAAAGCAATAATTGAGCGCCTGATTATAATTAACTCAAAAAGAACCGTTTATCTATACTGGGGTGTAAGAAGTGAAGAGGATTTATATTTAAGTCTTCCATTTGACTGGAGTGAAAAACATAGCAATATCAAGTTTGTTCCAGTATTATCAGAGGCGGGAGAGTCTTGGAAAGGTGAGAGTGGCTATGTTCATGAGTCTGTTGTTAAGAATTTTGATGATTTAACTGATTTTGAGGTTTATGCTTGTGGCCCACCAGTCATGGTCAAAGCTGCAGCAAAGAGTTGTCTTGAGAATGGGCTAGGTAAGGAAGATTTCTTTTCTGATGCTTTTGAATATGCATTTGCGAGTGAAAATAATGACTAACATGGAAAATCATCTAAAAAACCAACTAGATCTCGCTCTAAGTCCTTCTTATTGTGAGGTATTGAATGAGTCTAGTCAGCACTCTGGGCCGGCTACAGAATCCCACTTTAAGATCGTTGTGGTAAGTTCAAATTTTGATGAAATGAAGCTCATAGATCGACATCGATTTATCAACAAACTTTTTGTTGAGGAGCTCAAGCATATTCATGCCTTGGCGATGCATACTTATACGCCTGAAGAGTGGCAGAAACGCCAAACTGCTCCGACTTCACCTGAATGTTCAAGTAAGTCTTAGTAGTGAAGTTCGCTCTTTTATTGTTGGTTTTACTTCTGTCTGGTTGTCAGAGTTTTGTTGATAATAATCAAAAGTTAACTGGCTTTTCGCCTAAATTCAATGATAGCTATCAAAATTCAAATGAATCTGATTTATGGCGTTTAATTGCAAGTCGACAAGAAATTCGAAGTGATGTTAATCCAAGAATACAAGAACATATTGACTGGATTGAACAGCACCCTGAATATTTATCCATAATTTCAAAAAGGGCTGAGCCATATCTTTATGTTGTGGTCTCTGAGGTTCAAAAGCAAGGATTACCGATCGAAATTGCCTTGTTACCAATTGTAGAGTCTGATTACTACCCTTTTTCCTACTCACATGGAACTGCGGTTGGTTTGTGGCAATTTATTCCCTCTACAGGAAAGATGTACGGTTTAGAGGAGAATTGGTGGCATGAGGACAGAAGAGACATATTGGTCTCAACTAGGGCGGCTGTTAAGTATTTGAAGGATCTCAATGAAATGTTTAACGGAGATTGGCTTATGGCGATAGCTGCCTACAATTCCGGTCCAGGAAGAGTCCAAAAGGCAATTAATGCAAATATTGAGCTTGGCTTAAAGACGGACTTTTGGAGTATAAATTTACCTAAAGAGACTGAAAAATATGTACCTAAGTTACTGGCTCTAGGAGAAGTTATAAAAGATCCAGAGCGCTATAATCAAAAGCTATTTGTGATTGAAAATAAGCCTTTTTTGAAAGCAATAGAGCTGAATTCACAGTTTGATTTGGCTTTGATTTCTCAGTGGACAGGGTTAACGATTGATCAAATTTATACTTTTAATCCTGGGTTAAAGCGTTGGGCTACTCCAGTGTCGCTTCCATATACTATTTTACTTCCAGAGGATGTCGTTAATCGCTTCGAAGAAAATTTATCAAAAGCTGGTCAAAGGCCAAAAATTAGTTGGGCACGTCATAAAGTTAAACAGGGCGATAGTCTAAGTCTTATTGCCCAAAAATACAAGACAACTATAGGACAAATTAAAAGTGTTAATGAGCTAAGTACCGATATCATAAGGATTGGAGATTACTTGATTGTTCCTTTGGCACAGCAAGCAGATAGTTATTATTCTCTATCAGAGAATCAAAGAGAAAAAAGTCGACTAAATATCCAAAAGAATGCTGAAAAAATTATTTATACAGTTATCTCCGGAGATAGTCTATGGAAAATTGCAGGAAAATATAATACCTCAGTTAATGACCTTGTAAGGTGGAACCAGATTATTCCAACTGCTCCTTTGTCGATTGGTAAAGAATTGGTTATTTTGATTGAGAACAAAAATAAGACTGAGTTAGCTAAAATAGCAAATACTGGAATTGATATAAGTAGAAAAATTGTCTACACGGTGAAGGTTGGTGATAATCTTTCTAAGATTGCCAAAAAGTATCAAGTTAAAGTTAACGATATTCGATCTTGGAATGAACTAAACGAAGAGCATATTCTGCAGCCTGGTGACAAATTAACCATTACAATTAATGTAGTCAACTCAAACTTATCATGAAAACTATACCAATACGAAAGACTATCCTTGCAACCTTAGCGTTCACTTTTTCTAATTGGCAAAAGTTGTTAGAAATAAGCATCTTTCCATTTCTTATGGCACTTCCATTGATAACTATATTGCCAGAGTTAATGATTGTTCTTCAAGCTCAATTATTTGGTATCGGAGAGGTTGGAACATATCCTGAATACTATCAGCTCTATTTGTTAATGTTTGATTATGGGTATATGGCGCTTGTAATAAATATATATCGAATGGTAATATCGGGAAATAATTCTATTGCCAGGTTAGGAACGGTTTTGCCGAGTCTTCGCTTTGGTCGCTTTTTCCTTTTATTTATCCTTTTATCTATTGCTACTCAATTCCCAATTTTTATTTCGCCATTTCTATTGCCGATTATTTATTTTCTTCTCATTCCAATATCACTTAATTTGGTATCAATAGCGAATGATGTGCCCTATAAAAAAATTAAGTTACAGTTAAGTGTTCAGCTAAGAGTTTTTTTGCTCAAGTTAGGTGTACCTACCTTGTTAATAGTATTAGTTACTCTAATTGGAGCAAACGAGTTTACTTTTTGGGGTTCTATGGTCATAATAATCTATTGGATGGCAATTAGTTTCGCCTTGTGTTACAGCGTTATAATGGCGAATAGCTCAAAGCAAAGCCCTTAGGATAACGCATATCAAAAATTCCCCTTGTTCTGACTTTTTTATATTTTTTTAGATTTTCATAGACTTTAATGAATAGTTCTAGGCGTTCATTTTGTTTTTGGTAGCCTAAAATAATCTTTATATTACTATCTAGCGTCAATTGATCAATATTTGATCTTTCAAAATGAGTAATTTTTACGGGATCTAAGATTGATTTATAGTTAGTAAAATCAGTATAAAATTGTTCAATTTTTTCTTCTGACGTTACTCCAATAGGAGCATCTGAACTAATTAAAAATCTGGGCTGAAATAAAACTCCATGGGAAGAAATAAAGCCTTTTGTACCCCATCGCATAGCTATATCATGATTTTCAACCGTAACTTTAATCTTATTCCAAAATACTCTTTCAACGGTGGCTTTTGAAACCCATGGGTGGTCCTCAACCTTTTCTTTTATTTTAGAAAGCTCTATAAAATATTTGTTAATTAGGGCGGGCTTTACTAGATCATCATACTGATGGGTTATAGTTTCTAAAAAATATTTATTAATAATGTCTTGAACTTCAAGATTATCATATTCTTTTGTTAAATTTTCAAAGTCACTATTAATCTCCCAAGCAATACTTGGTTCAAATAATTTTGAGTTATTAATAAGATATATTAAGCCAGCAATTGATAATACGATTAGTAAATATATAAGCTTTTTAAGTGACTGGAACAGAACCTCTCTTAAAGGCTTTTTAGGCTTCTTAATTTGATTAAGTTTTTCTTTAGCCATAAAGTATTTTTAATACTAATTGATCAAAATCAAAGCCCGAGGCTTTAGCTGCGATGGGAACGAGTGAATGTGATGTCATTCCAGGGACTGTATTTATTTCTAGGAGGTATGGTTTCTTATCTTTATCAACAATAAAATCAACCCTTCCCCAGCCTGAAGCTCCAGTTAAATCAAAAGCCTTCATTGCGATTGACTGAATACTTCTTTCTTGCTCTTTTGTGAGGCCAGAAGGGCATAAATATTCAGTTTTATTACTGAAATATTTTGAGTGGTAATCATAAATATCGTGATCTGAAATTATCTTTATGCTTGGTAGTGATTGGCTACCTAAAATTGCCACAGTGTATTCATCACCTTCAACCCATTGCTCGATTAATGCTTCGCTGTTATATTGCCATGCAATCTCAAGTGCGTTAGCTAGTTCATTTTTATTTTCTACTTTACTTATACCAATACTTGAGCCCTCCATTGTTGGTTTTACAGCCCAAGGAAGAGGGAAGTTGATTGAATCTAGAGGGTTGCCTTTAATTGCAAGGATCGAGGGTGATAAAGGTAAGTTATGTTTATTCCAAAGTTCTTTAGTTGTAGCTTTGTTGATACAAAGACTAGAAGCTGCAACACCAGAACCTGTAAATGGAATATTTTTTCTTTCTAGCTTCGACTGAATAAACCCATCCTCTCCCCCTTTGCCATGAAGGACAATGAATGCTTTCTCAAACTCCCTTTTCCATAACTCCTCAAGATTGTCATCAGTTAGATCAAATGAGAAGCAATCGACATTACTATTAAGGAGGGATTTATATACCGCATTACCGCTCAGTAATGATATTTCTCTTTCGGCTGAATAGCCACCCATTAAAACAGCAATCATATGATTATTATTTCAGTCTCAAGTTCAACATTATGAAGAGTTTTTACTGTATTTTGAATGTGAATAATTAAATTTTCAATATCTAAAGCTGTTGCATTATTCTGATTAATAATATAGTTTGCATGCTTTTCTGAAATGCAAGCTCCTCCTATACAAAAACCTTTAAGTCCACTTGACTCAATTAATTTAGCTGCATAATTATCTTTAGGGTTTTTAAATACACTTCCACAACTTGGGAGGCCAATAGGTTGAGAGGAATTTCTTTTATCAAGCAGCTCACGGACATTGTCATTTGGTTTATTTAAATTGAAATCAAAGCGAGCACCGATAAAAAATTCATCACTGAATCTATGTTTAACTGAACGGTAATTAATCTCATAGTCATTTGGAAATCTCTCTTTCAATTCACCAGACAAGCTTATGGTTTGAACAGAAACAACGTATTGCCATACCTCGGAGCCAAATGCACCAGCATTCATAGCTAGCGCGCCGCCAACACTACCCGGAATAGCGCTTAGGAATTCAGCGCCATATTTCAGGTTAGCTTGAGCAAATCTTGATAACTTGGCAAGCGAAGTACCAGCTCCAGATTCGATATATTTATTTGTGATGTTGAGTTCTTTTAGGTTTTTTGTGTGAATAGTAACTCCATTAAAGCCTCTATCACGAACCAACAGGTTACTCCCCAATCCGACCAGTAATATTGGCTTTACATTACTTTTCAGAAATAGAGAAAGTTCATTGACATCTTCAGGTAAAAAGAATTCACTTGTCATGCCTCCTGATCTTAATGAACAGTGTTTTGACATGGGTTCATTGAACTTTATCATTATAAATTATTGGCAAAAATGGGTTTTTAATTGATGCGGTATTTTATTGACGTCTCCAGCTCCAAGCGTGAGAATTACATCATTTTTATTGACAACATTCGGAAGTATTTCAACTATTTCAGAAATATCTTTAACAACGATAGGGTCAATTGAACTTCTTCTTCTTATTGAGTCAGCCAATGTTGATGAGCTAATTGTATTAATTGATGGCTCGTTAGCTGCATAAATATTTAGTAAGATTAGTACGTCAACTTTGGATAAACAGCTAACAAAATCATTAAATAAATCTCTAGTTCTTGAGTATCTGTGAGGCTGAAAAATAACCACTAACCTTTTTTCTGGATAAGTATCTCTTAGTGTACTAAGAACTGCTGAGATCTCATTTGGGTGGTGACCATAGTCATCAAATAGTGGCAGATTATGAGTATTTATTGATAAATCTTGGTGATAATCCAACCTTCTAGAGACGCCACTAAAATGAGATAAAGCTTTTTGAATAATGTCAGTGTCAATTTCGAGTTCAATTGCAACACTTATTGCTGCCAGAGCATTTAAGATGTTATGTTTGCCTATTAAGTTAAGAATAACAGGAAAATTCTTTTGATACTTCGAGCAACTGACATCGAAGGACATTCTCATCTCATTTTGCTTGACATTGTGTGCCTTGACGTCGGCATTGTCACTGAAACCATAACTTAAAACAGGTCGGTGAATTTTATTAAGAATACCTTTGACGCCATCATCATCAATACAAACAACGCAAACGCCATAGAATGGTAAATTGGATGTAAAGTTTATAAAGGCATCGGATAGTTTTTTGTAACTATGTTTGTACGTACTCATGTGATCTTCATCAATGTTCGTTATAACACTTAGCATTGGTTGTAGATGAAGGAAAGAAGCATCACTCTCATCTGCCTCAGCAATCAAATAGTCACTCTTACCAAGTTTAGCGTTCATGCCTGTTGCATTTATAATGCCACCAATAACGTAGGTTGGGTCTAGTTTTGCTTCAGTCATTATGTGAACAATTAGGCTGGTTGTTGTTGTTTTTCCATGAGTGCCAGAGATAGCTATGCCAAAGCGAAAGCGCATCAATTCTGCCAACATTTCTGCTCTCGGAACAATTAATAATTTTTGTTGTCTGGCTTCCTGTAGCTCAGGGTTATTTTTGTTTATTGCAGAAGAAACTACTACTGCTTGCTTACCGATAACATTCTCTGATTGGTGTTTATAAGTGATACTACAGCCTAGTTTTTCCAACTTTTCTGTTGCCGTATTTGATTGGAGATCAGATCCAGATATTTCATAACCTAAGTTAGTAAGCACTTCTGCAATGCCACTCATTCCAGAGCCACCGATACCTATAAAGTGAATTTTTTTGATTTTTGATCGAGTAGGATTATCAATTAGAGTCATGGTTTACTAACCGTTACGAGGCTTATTACTTGAATTCCTTCACCCCTTCCGAATGCAGTTAGTCCTTCTCCTGTGGTTGCAGTTATGCCAACATCAGCGGTACTTATGTTGCAGAGTTTGGAAATATTATTTCTCATTAATTCAATTTGAGGTGATATTTTTGGTTTTAGGCATTCAATGGAAATTGCGATGTGATTTATTTTCCATGTATTTAGATCATCAAGTGCAAGTTTTAGATAATTTTGACTATCTATTTGACCTTGTTTGGCAAGCTTATCAGCCACTGAACCTAATATATTTCTACCGGTGATACTTGAAATGGCATTAGTAATAGAATGAAAAACCACATCTGCATCACTATTACCTTTGAGCCCTAAAGGGTAATCAAATTTAATGCCAGCTAAAATTAAAGGCTTGCCTTTGACATCTTCAAATGCGTGTGAATCTTGTCCTAAACCGGTTTTAATTGTCATAATTTATTTTAAGTAATAATTGGCTAGCTCTAGATCATCTTCTTGAGTAATTTTAATGTTGCTTTTAGACCCTGTAACAATTTTTATTAAATGCCCTAAGTCTTCAACTGCTTCAGACTCATCTGTAATGTGATTATTTATTTCTATCGCATTATTAATCGCTTCTTTTAAAATTCCAAAACGAAACATTTGTGGAGTTTGTGCATGATAAAGTTTCTTTCGATCTATTGTTAATACTTCGCCTTTATCCTTTATTTTTTTAATCGTATCTATAGCTCTCGTAGCGAGAATACCACCAACAGAATGATTGAAGATCTCACCTATTAAGTTCTCAACATCAGTCTTTTTGATGCATGGACGTACAGCATCATGAACTAGAACCCAGTCATTTGAACTTGCAAATTCACTTAAAGTATTGAGTGCACTTAGAACAGAGTGGTAGCGTTCCTTGCCACCTAATGCAAATCCAAGTATTTTTGGATGTTTGTAATAGGATGAATCTTTAAATCGTTCATCGCCTTCAGCAAGCGCAATAACGCATCCAGAAATCTGATCAATTCCTAAAAGAGTTTTAAGGCATTGATCAACTATGGTTAAGCCATTTTCCAGTTTAAGGTACTGTTTAGGGATCTCGGAATTCATGCGACTCCCAGAGCCACTGGCTGGAATGATTAAGTAACAATTATCATTATGCATGAAGGCTATGACTTCCTTTTAGAGGTGTGAATTTAATGACCTTTATTATAAAGTAGACTCGCTAGATTCTGCTGCATTATCAGTATTGATAATTGTGTTAACTTTATAAAACACTTCACCTTCTTTGATTAGTCCATATTTATATCTCGCCTTAGATTCTATTAAGCTCAAATCTTCTTGTATATAGCCACTGATTTGATTTTCTAGAAGGGCATTATCATTTAGCAAATTAAGATTAGTAATTTCTATTTCATCAATATCTTTTTGCTTTTTTGTAATAACATTTGGGAAATCATTATCCAAAATATTTTGCTTAATTAGGGCTATTAATATAACAATAAGTACAAGTGTAATTTTGTTTTTAACAATAAATCCAAATAGGCCTGTGAGTGAATTATTTTGCATAAATTTATATATTTGACTTTTTAAATGATAATCATGCTATTTATAAATAGAAGCAAGATACGTTTTTGAATAATAGTCATGTATTGGCAGTCTATATTGATTGAAAAGCTGAAATATAAAGCCAATTCCAGCTAATGAAATTGTCGCTAATACTAATCTAATGAGTGATTGTTTATAAGTAATATTATTTCCATCTTTTTGCATAATTTCAAATTTCCAAGCTCTCATTCCAAGAGTTTGTTTTCCTTTTACCCAGGATATTGAAAAATAAGCATAAATTACAGGAAGAGTTAATAGATAAAAGAATAGGTTATTAGTTATTGGTTCCTTGTTATTGATTAGAATTACTATTCCTGCAATAAAGAATACAAAAGAAAACACAAGGAATAAATCATAGGTTATTGAACCTAATCGACGGAAAAATGAGACGTTAGATTTCATATTTCAATTTTATTTTCATTGCTTTGCTAGTGGCATTTAATTATCCTCTTTCTTAGTTACTTTTGAGGTGACTTTTCCATCATGGAACTGTGAAACAATAAGATCTCCAGGATTAATTTTTTCAAATGAAACTAAAACTTTACCTTGTTCATTATGTGTAATACTGTAGCCTCTTGAAAGAGTATTTAGAGGTGACAGCAGGTTAAGTAAGTCAACTTTGTTGCTTAGTTGTCTTGCTTGTTCTTTAATAAAGTTTTCTGAATTATTGTGAACTCGAACGTTTAGTTGCTGCAGCTTAGTTTGATTCAGATCAATTAAAGTATTTATCTCTCTAAATAATCGTATTTCATATTCATCAAGTTTTTGAGCGTTTCGTTGTAATTGTTGACTAGGGTCAATAATTCTTAACTGAAGTAGATTGAGAGAGAGCTTTCGATTTTCTATAGATCGACTGATAAAATCTTGCAATTGCTTTCTAAGTTTAGACGCTTGATAGATAATTGATTGTCTATCAGGGGTTGCACTTACGGCTGCAGCAGATGGTGTAGGTGCTCTTACATCAGCTACAAAATCTGCAATAGTTGTATCGGTTTCATGGCCTATAGAGCTTATGATAGGGGTTTTGCAATTAAAAATAACTCTTGCAAGTTCCTCCTCATTAAATGCCCATAGATCTTCGATTGAGCCTCCACCTCTAGCCAATATGATAACGTCACATCGATTGCTTGTATCGGCTGCTTCGAGAGCCTTTATGATTCTTTTATGGGCATTTTCTCCTTGAACTATCGTGTCATAAAGAAGGATATCAGCAAAAGGGTATCTTGAATTTAAAACTTTAATGATGTCTTTTATTACAGATCCATTTGAGGAAGAGATGACACCAATTGTTTTTGGAGTTTCAGGGAGTGCTTTTTTATTTTCTAAAGAAAATAAACCCTCAGTTTTTAATTTATTTTTTAGTTGGTCAAATGCAAGCTGAAGATTTCCAACACCTGCAGGCTCCATTTGTTGCACTATTAGTTGAAAGTCACCCCTTTGTTCATAGAGTGTTGGGGCACCTCTGATCACTACTGACATGCCATTTTCAGGGGAAAACTGTATTTTGCGCTGACTAAGACGAAAAAAAGCACATCTAATTTGCCCGTTTGAATCCTTTAGAGAAAAATACCAGTGCCCAGAAGAGGGTCTAGATAAATTTGATATTTCACCTTGAACCCAGCAATGAGGTATGTTTTGTTCAATTGAATTTCTACATAATTTTACAAAATCTGAAACAGAGTAAATTTCATCAAGATCAAACATCAGCTTTGAGATGAACAAACACCGCCCCTGTACCGCCCATATCTTGAGGGCAAGAACAAAAAGCTAAAACCTGAGGATGCTGCTTAAGATAGTGAACTACTTGAGATTTAATGATAGATAGACCGTTATTTGAGTGGTAGCCTTTGCCATGGATTATATGTATAAATCTCTCGTTAGAGTGGAAATGAATAAACCTTGAAAGTGACTGGCAAGCTTCTTCGATCTTATGACCATGTAGGTCTATAGATGGGGTAGAGCCAATATTTCCTTGCTTCATTTTTTTAATTATTTTTGGTGACAATCCAACTTTGAAATGAATTACAGGCTCAGAGCCTGTTAAATTTGGCTCGTACAAATATTTATAGTCTTCAAAAGGTTTATTCAGTTTATTTTTGAAAGGATGGCTATTATTGCTATCCTTGTCAATAGTTTTTTGCTGTTCAACGGCATTTCTAAATAAAGATTTATCGCTTTCATCAATCATAATGGTAATAAATTTTATGTATAAAAAAACCCTCAAAGGAGGGTTTTAATTATAACTATGATTTTTGCTATTTAGATATTAACCTGCTAAAAACCAAATTAACAATCTAATTTTATAGAGCTTTAATTTGAGAGATAAGGCGAGACTTTTTTCTGGCAGCTTGATTTTTATGAATTAAGCCTTTACTGACAGCCTGATCAACATTCTTTTGCATCACTTTGAAGCCACTAATAGCCTCTTTTTTATTTCCAGTAGAAATTGCAGAAACAACCTTCTTGACAAAGGTGCGAACTTTAGCTCGAATTTGTGAATTATGTTGGTTACGTTTTACTGCTTGTCTTGCGCGTTTCTTTGATGCTGCTGAGTTGGCCATATTGTTTTATTTAATGGTTAAATTACAAAAACATGAATTATAGAGTCTCACCTGTATTTATGCAAGTATTAGTTTGCACCAACTTAATTTGCTAGTGATTTAACGTATTGAAGTGTTTTTTTCTTATTGAGCAGTAAGTGCCAGGTTTTTCCGCCTTGAGATTTCCATAAAGACACAGCTCTTATACCAGCTAAAAGTAGCGCCCTTATATGGTTTGCAGTGTGACGGTTTGTGAGGTAGATTTGTTCACCCCTGACCATAATAGTCGGATTGAGGCTGCCTAGGGTATTTTTGTAAAGTTCAGCAAGCCTAGCAATTGAATTGGAGTGATGAATGTCAAAAAATTCCTGTTTATTGATGAGACTAATTTCATTGGAAATCTTATTTAACAAATCTGGTTTTTTCATTAATTTTTTTTCAAGGTTAATTAATGCTGTCGCATACAACATCACATTATGCATATCTATTGATTTTTTCTCGAATAAAAACTTTAAAGAATCAAAACCTATTTTTAAATCTTCTGGAGAGGTGAAAATTTCATCAACCGAGTCGCTTTCATTAACAATGCTATTTAAGCTTGCTCTATTAGTGTGACTATCGCATTGTCCGGTTGAGGCGAGTTGGTGTACTAATGCTGTAGATTGAAATATGCTTGCCAATGCTAGGGTTTGTTTTGCTGTTTTATTCATTAGCCTTAGATTTAATTACGCTTCCACCAAGGCAAACATCGTCATCATAAAAAACGACTGACTGACCAGGTGTTATAGCTCTTTGAGTGTCTTTAAAATCAACTTTTATACAATCACCATCTAGCATAATTACCTTACATTCTTGAGATGCTTGACGATAACGTATTTTAGCATCACATGTAAGTGGAAAATTAGGGGCTTTATCTATCCAGTGAACACTGTCTGCTACAAGTGAATTGTGATAAAGCAAAGGGTTGTCACCCTGAACGGCAACTATTTTATTTGATTCGATTAGTTTATCTGCAACAAACCATGGCTCAGGAGAATCACTAAAGCCACCACCAATCTCAAGTCCTTTGCGTTGACCAATTGTGTAGAAAGGAAGGCCATCATGATGTTTAATAAAATGCCCATCTTCATCAACAATATCGCCTTTCTCTTTAGGCAGAAAATTAGTCAAGAATTCTGCAAATGGCCTTTCACCTATAAAGCAAATTCCCGTTGAATCTTTCTTTTCAGAATTTATAAAGTTATTATTTTTTGCAATTTCACGAACATGTTTTTTGTCTATTTCACCAAGCGGAAATAAGCTTTGAGAGAGTTGTTCTTGATTTAGTAAGTGAAGGAAGTAGCTCTGATCTTTATTGCCATCAATTCCAGTTTTTAGGAGATACTTTTTATTATTTTCAGCAATTCTTGCGTAGTGACCAGTTGCAATTTTATTGGCACCAAGGTCTTTTGCATAATCTAAGAATGCTTTAAATTTTATTTTCTGGTTGCACAATACATCAGGATTGGGAGTTCTTCCTTTTTTATGCTCAGACAAAAAATTCTCAAAGACGTCTTCCCAATATTCGTGTGAGAAGTTTACTGTGTGAAGCTTTATGCCTAGTTGGTCGGCAACCTGCTGGGCATCTGATAAGTCTTGAGATGCACTACAATATTTGTCATCGTCATCCTCATCCCAGTTTTTCATAAACAAAGCTTCTACTTGAAATCCTTGTTCTAGAAGAAGAAAGGCTGCAACAGATGAATCAACACCCCCAGAGAGGCCAACAATAATTTTATTAGCAGTGATACTCATTACTCTTGATCGTATGCGCTGACAATTTTTTTAACCAATTGATGCCTAACAACGTCATGAGCATCAAAATTACAAAAAGCAATATTGTCGATGTTATGAAGAATTTTAATTGCATCTATAAGGCCTGATTGGTTTGGAACAGGTAGGTCTATTTGAGTGATATCTCCTGTAATTACCATCTTCGAACCAAATCCCATTCGAGTTAAAAACATTTTCATTTGAGGTATGGTGGTGTTTTGAGCTTCATCAAGAATAATATAAGCCTCATTTAGGGTTCGACCTCTCATAAATGCTAATGGGGCAACCTCGATGACTTGCTTCTCTATTAGCCTATTTACTCTTTCAAAGCCTATAAATTCATAGAGTGCATCATATATAGGGCGCAGATAAGGGTCAACTTTTTCACTTAGATCGCCCGGCAAAAAACCTAATTTCTCTCCAGCTTCAACGGCAGGTCTAACTAGTACTATTCTTTTAATGTTGGAGCTTTCAAGAGCCTCAACGGCCCTCGCGACTGCTAAATATGTTTTTCCTGTTCCTGCAGGGCCTATCGCAAATACTGCATCATTTTCTATAATGGCATTGACATACTTTTGTTGGTTAGTGCTTCGAATATTGATATGTTTCCGACTTGTTTTGATGGTGACTGATTTAGTAGTACCATTAGGATTATTTAGTGACTGAATGCAAAGATCAACATCACCAAAATCAATAGCCTTGCTTTCTGATAATGTCAGAAGGTCTTGTAAAACTGAAACCGCCAAAGGTGTATTTTCACCTTTAATTTTAAAATCAGACCCCTTGTTTGAGACATTAATATTAAGGTTTGAAGCAATATAGTCGAGGTTCTTATCAAAAACTCCACAAATATTTGCAAGTTGTTCGGAGCTTTGAATATCAAGTGTAAATTTCATCATTAATATTTTACTGAATTACATTGAAAACAAATGATAAGTTGTGCGATTTACAATATTATTTGATTTATCATTTAACTTATGAAGAAACTTAGAATTTTCTTAAATATTTTATTTGTCGTATGCATATTGTCCCCATTCATCTCATTTGCAGATGATAGCGAGTGTGTATTTCTTCTGTACCATCGCTTTTCAGATGAGGAGCCTAAATCGACTAGCACTTCTCCAGAGGTTTTTAGGAGTCACTTAGAGTATTTGATAGAGAACGAGTACAAGGTGCTTCCTTTGAGTGATGTCGTGCAAAGACTAAAAGCACAAGAAAAATTGCCTAAAAAATGTGTAAGTTTAACGGCCGATGATGGTTTTTTGTCTTTCTATACCGAGGCATATCCTTTGCTAGTTAAATATCAATTACCAATGTCAGTGTTTGTATCAACGGAGTCTATCGACAAGAGTTATGAGTTGATGATGTCTTGGCAGCAGCTTCGTGAAATGTCAGGTCTTGTGGATGTATATAACCACAGCATAAAGCACCTTCACCTAGTTGATCAAGATGCTTTAACTTTGCAAAACGAAATCACCTTGGCTCAAGAAAGAATAACAAAAGAATTGGGTATAGAAGATAAATTTTTTGCCTACCCCTATGGAGAGTTTGATGATGATACCTATTCACTTCTGAGTTCTCTTGGATACATTGGGTTTGGTCAGCAATCAGGTGTTGTAAGTAATGAGAGTGATTTTTTGAACTTGCCAAGATTCTCAATGTCAGGTCCATATGCAACAATGGATAGCTTTACTTTAAAGATAAATACTTTGCATATGCCAGTTGATTCAGAAGAGCCGAAAGCTATGGTTATTTCTGGTGACTTTATGCCCTTATTAACTTTATCCTTTTCACGTTCTTTAACGACTTATGAGAAAGCTAATTTTTCATGTTATGTTTCTGGTCAAGATCAGCCAGAGCTTAAATGGTTGTCACCACAAATGCTAACCGTTAAGTCAAAAAAGCCTCTGACAGTAGGAAGAAGTAGATACAACTGTACAATGCCTTCAGAAGAGAGAGGGCGGTACTACTGGTATTCTAAGCTTTGGTTAAGACTCTAGAACTATACTAGTTCGGCTTTGAGAGAGTTACCAACGCCGTCTGTAATTTTTACAGAAACAAGTTTACCAATCAAATCACTATTACCAATGAAGTGGGCTGTACGCATATTTTCTGTCCTACCTGAAAGAGTGGGGCCTTTTTTTGAAGGACCCTCTACAAGAACTTTTTGAATACTTCCAATCATAGACTTGGAGATTTCTTCAGTATTTTTATTAAGTTTATCTTGAATAAGAGAAAGTCGATGTTTTTTTACCGATGGTTTGACATCATCAGGCAGGCTTGATGCAATTGTTCCTGGACGCTTTGAGTAAATAAAACTG
>ENA-ORDA01001724-ORDA01001724.1-marine-metagenome-genome-assembly--contig:-NODE-1724-length-17796-cov-3.499238_pt1 | contig 17796 bp, 19 predicted proteins | sample MGYA00237778_ERZ508506 | MGnify/ENA primary metagenome ERZ508506 (study PRJEB26177, sample SAMN06267891) | marine metagenome | isolation source: Monterey Bay, California, USA | place: Pacific...
CTTATTGAGCACATAAGACTGGTCTACGTAACCAGTGCCCTCGTACGATGATTCACCGCCGGTGCCTTCGTCCGCGAGCCTCCACCGCTCCAGCTCGCGCCCGAGGTCCGCAATCCAGCAATGATGGTGGCTGCAGCGCCTTGCGGGGTCATGGCGTTCATGCTGGCGCTAAACTATGGCGTGCGGGTTGACGCCATCGCCCGTGCCATTCTCTATTCGTCGATAGGATCAATAGTAACAGTCACAGTGGCAGCCACGCTGCAATAAGGCCACTCGGAGCAAAACATAGCAACGCTTTGTAACGTGCCTGCAAAAGCACAAAATTGTAAAAACCTTTTCCACAAAAAATGTTAGAGAATGTGAGAGCAGGATATATCACAATAAAGGGGCGGCTGTTTTTTGGCCCCCCTTCCTATTGAAGGTTAAACGAATAGACTTTCCCTAGCTAATACCAGCGCCATTTATAGCAACGCCTGAACCGCCCTTATGGACGATCTTATACGTGTTGTTACCCTCTCCACTCCGCAATTGTTGCATCTGGCTCTCTGACGTACCTGATGGGCTGTCGTGTCGCCTCCAACGACAGCTATCAGGTTTGCTACCCCTAAAAGACTTTAGCGGTTTATACTAATCTACGGGATGGCATACTGTTTTGTTTTGCTTTGCTTCTTGCACCGTCACTAACGTACGGTTGATGACTGTGTAGCCTGGAAATTTCTTCAAAAAATACACCGCTGTTCTGTCTTCTGCTACATAGATTCTCTTTGCTTCGCTGACATCCCCCTCAAGTTCATCATCAGGATTTATCATAACCGCCATTTGTGTGAGCTTACCATTCGTCCACGTAAGATTTAGTCCTGACAATTCTAGCTGAACATCCCCTCTCATTCTCAGACCACCATTTGACCAAGGCTTACATGTAAAGCTATCGGCTTGGGTTTGGCCAATGGTGGTCATTGGTATAGCAGATAGGAATAGTGCTGAAACTAGTAATCTCATAGTTTGTTCCTTAGAATTTGGGGCAGAATTAGCCGACTTACTATATTAATTCGACATATTATCATCATCTGCTACCTCTAGACTCGTAGGGTGCTTACAGAGGCCTCAGGTAATGCTGAGTTGGTGCTGTGGGATGGTTGAGAGTTTGGTCATCCACGCTTCATCACAGGGGTGACCTCGAAGTTGCCCACCTCAAGGATTGGATCGAAGGCCGCTCCAAAGGGTCATATCCCAATAGAACGTCAGATCGCTTTACTAACGCTTAACCGAAAGGTTGCTTTAATGCTCTTTCAACCAAGACCAAATTATCTTGCCCATAGAACATATCATCATCTACAAAATATGTAGGTGAGCCAAAAACGGAGTGTTCAATGGCGAATTGCGTATTTCGATCATACTCTTTGCCTATTCCGGGTGTGCGTGCAGCCTCTAATAATTCATCCTCATTAAATCCCAATGCTCCCAACGTGGCTGCAACAGCATCTTCGTCACTCAAGTCTAAATCTTCCGTCCAATGACGGTGCATAAAGTCACTAGAGATTATTTCGACGTCTAAATTCTTTTGGATTGCAGCTAGTAAAACAAGATCGGCAATTTCTGCACCATTGCTGTGACTACTCGGGGTTGCTTTTGGCATAGGGACATTTCTGAACTCCGACCACCGGTCTCTCTGTCGGCTAAATTGGTAAGCCAGACTGGCTTCGGTACGTTCCTCTAGTGGGTGATACCCAATAGCATTCAAACACTTCATTAAATCAAAGGGTCGATGGATAACCGGTCGCTTCGCTTCTTTAGCAATCTTTAAGAAAGCTCCGTGTCCAATGTATGCGTACGCAGAGTAAGCACTATACAAATAATCGATTGGTTTTTTAGCCATTTAAAACCTCCTTGGTCGATAAAATTAGAGTGGTCATTCATATTACACACACTATGTCACGCTGGTGTTGCTTTGGTGGGAACAATGATGCTTGGCTTAGACCAGGGGTTTATCTAGTTTGCATAATATTTATTGAAAACGAAACTAGCCTAAACCCCAAGCCATTGCCACAATACTCGTGTTATCTATCCCGTTTGTGTAGTGTTTTCCATTTTTCGAAACGAACAAAAGTTTCTGGATCTGTGGGGGGGTATATGCCTCGGATCGAAGCCCCGTCGCGAACTTCCCCCAAAACGAAAGTTTCAAAACGTTCCATTTCGATAGTTTCGTTGGCCACTTCGGTTGCTAAATGTCGTGGGATCACTATGACACCGTCTGAATCGCCAACCATGATATCACCGGAATAGACAGCTACGCCACCACAGGAAATAGGAAGGCCGATGTCTATGGCATGGTGTTTGGTCAGGTTTGTTGGCGCGGATGGTTTTGCGGCGAAAACGGGCATGACCAAGGCAGTGGCACCTTTAGCGTCGCGAATTCCACCGTCTGATACAACGCCTTCTACGCCACGGATTTGGCACCGGGTTAACAAGATTGATCCTGCAGAGGCCGCTGAAGCATCTTGGCGGCAATCCATCACTAGGACCGCACCCACAGGACATTCTTCTACCGCTACCCGCTGTGGGTGCTCGGGTTCGCGAAAGGCCTCGATAGGGTCTGTGTCTGGCCGGGATGGAATGTGGCGTAAAGTGTAAGCGGGCCCAACCATGTTCGTCCTTCTTTCGCCCAACGGAGCCACCCCTTGGATGAAGGCATTGTGATACCCTTTTTTGTAAAGCAAGGTTGCAATCGAGGCAGTGCTCGCCGCGCGCAATTGAGAAATCGTTTCAGATGAAATTTTGACGGTTTCGGGTTTGGCTGGGTTTGGCATTGCATAAGAACCTTACGTTTTTTCGTCTAAGGCTAGACCATCTAGTTCGATTGGCACAAGCGCGCCGCGTTGCTGAACAACCGCGCGAGCTAGCTTGCAAGCGAATGCGACACTGTCTTTTATCGTTGACCCATTTGCATATCCGGTAAGAAAACCAGCATTGAAACTATCACCGGCAGCCGTTGTATCAACTAGGTCTGCAACCGGCTCAACGAAAATTTCACCCCATGTTCCATCCTTCACAAACACAACCGAACCCGATCCGTTTTTGACAATGACGGTGTCGGCTCCAGCATTCAGATAGCGGCGCGCAGTTGCTTGGGGTGTTTTGTCATCGAACCACTGCGCCTCGTCTTCGAACGATGGTAGTACGATGTCAGATACCACAGCGCCTTCCATTATAGCATCCCACATTGCACCCATTGAGGCCCAAAGTTTCGGACGTAAATTTGGGTCGAACACAATCTTTTTTCCCATAGCACGCGCTTCCTTCAAAGCATTAATGAGGGTGGATCGGCCATCATTGGACAATATCGCGAGGGTGATGCCGGAAAAGTAAATGACGTCAACAACGGCCATAGCCTTGTGCAGATGATCAGCATCATCAGCCAGAGAGCGCGCTGCAGATTGGTCACGCCAATAGGAAAAGCTGCGCTCGCCGTTATCCAGTGAAATCATATAAAGGCCGATTGTTTTGTCCGACGAAATCCGAATTGAACCGTCGTCGATCCCACTGTCACGCATGAACGCGGTCATTTGAGCCGAAATCGCATCATCTCCGACGACAGTCAGATAAGACACCTGAACATTGGGTGCGGATCGAGCCAGGTACCATGCGGTATTGTACGTATCACCCGCAAACCCCAATCGATAGTCTTGCGATGCGTCCGTTGGGGCCATTTCAGCCATACATTCGCCGATGGAAAGAGCACGCATTTCGGTTGCCTTCCTCTACAGAAAATCGTCGCGACGCGGTGTGAAACAATCAACAAGGGTGCCCGGTTCTAGACATACACATCCGTGGGTTTGACCAGAAGGAATTACAAAGCTGTCGCCCGGACCGACCTCACGCGTTTCATCACCTAGGGCAAACCGAAATCGACCACTTTCGACATAAGTTGATTGAATATGCGGGTGGTTGTGAAGCGCACCGATGGCGCCTTCGGCTGAAAACCGAAAAGCAACAACCATAAGCTGTTCATGGTCCGACAATACTTGTCGCACAACGTTTTCGCCTGTCGCAACGGTTGGAAAATTTGACATAACATCCTCCGCTTTATGAGAACAGCATACCGCCGTTTAGATCCATGTTTGTACCCGTAATGAACGCGCTATCGTCACACGCAAGAAACAAGACAAGGTTTGCCGCGTCATCAACATGACCTTGACGTTTTAGCGGAGCGTTGGCTTCAAATCCACGACGACCTGCGTCTGGGGTGTGAACGTTATGGAAATCTGTGTCGATCATGCCGGGGCACAGCGCGTTAACACGAATATTGGGTCCAAGTTCTTTTGCAAGACCGCGGGTCATGGTCATAACCGCACCTTTTGATGTCGCATAAGCAACCGCACCAGGGCCACCACCATCGCGTCCAGCCTGACTGGCTAAGTTCACAATTGAACCGGATTTCATATGGGCAAGACACGCCTTGGTCATCATGAAGGTGCTAGTAAGGTTCAGTGTCATGACAGCTTCCCAATGGGAAAGCTCCATCTCAGCAATTTTTTTACGGGCAATCAGGCCGCCGGCGTTGTTGACCAAAATGTCCAGACTGCCAAAATCAGCAACGGCCTTTTCGACCAACGCGTCGACATCTTTTTGCTTATTCAAGTCACCCTGCAGGGCAAAAGCATTTCCACCCGCAGCTTTGATCGCTGCAACGGTACCATCAGCGCCCGCAGAACTGGCAAAATAGTTTATTGCAACGTTTGCGCCTTCGGACGCCAGCTTCATAGCAACTGCTGCACCAATATCGCGACCGCCACCCGTAACAATGGCTGTTTTCCCTGCAAGTTTCATGTCATTCCTTCTTGTGTTGAGTCTTGGGCGAACTGCCCAATAAATTCTATGTGTTGGCCAGCTTTTTCATAACAACCTTGAATGTGTTTTCGTCCGCATCTGTAAAATACAGATCGGCGTCGTAACCTTGATCATCCATGAAGTGAAAGACCCTTTTTGGGGCATCCAACTTATATGGAACCAACAAGGTCGCAATCCGATGTCGCGTTGATGCTGGATAGCGTGCGGTCAAAAATGTGCTGACCGGCAAACCCTCATATTCCGTTGGGTCCACTCCAGGAAATCCGGTTTCCTGCATCATTTCTGGTTTCCCGGTTTCCGACCAGACGACCTGCCCGTAAAAACCAGCACGTTCGCCTGCGTTTCGAAACGATGATTTTCCCAGTTCAAACCGGTTGTTCGCGTGGAAAAGCCAATCGATTGCGACCGGCGTTTCAGCATCGACTTTATCGACAATAACAAAGTATGAATTGCGAACAAAGTAGATCTCGCGCTCTGCGTTGGTGACTTCTGGCGACAGGCTTTGGTAGGCCAAGGTCGCATCCCCATGAATGAAAATATGATCTTCGTGTTGATGCGCTGAAATGATCCGTCCGGTCGCTGCCATGGCTTTGGATTTATCTTTTTCGGCGTATTGACCTTTGCCGTTAATCAGAATGGCGTTTTTTGACCGTGTTTGACGACGCCAGTTGCGGTGCATGCTGGAATTAAATGCCACATAGTGTCCAGATTGGATCGCAAGATCTTCGCCAAAAGCAGATAAGCAGAACGAATTTTGGTCCCCATGGCTGTGGCTTATGGACCCGAAAGGCGACGATTTGAACACAAAATGGATGTGGTTGTCAGGATCTTCCATCGCGTGTTGAACGCCAACCCATCCTATCCCTTTGAAATGCCGCAAGCCGCTTTCAGGTGGTGTTGCCGCAACCACTGGAAAGTCAGTTTGGAAAACAAGTTCATCAAAATTTGTGTCCCACCAACCCCAATTGTAGAAAGCCATTTCAGTCCCGGCATTGGTGCGAAGGTTTTCCTCGCAGTACCATTGGTACGCGCCATTTCCGGTTGCGCCCGCAAATTGACGTAGGTTCAATCCAGTTTTGATACACGGCAAGTCGCCCATCGTGCTGTCGTCACCCATTGTTGCGCGGCGAGTATTTGGTGCCTTGCAATAAAGGGGAAAATCACCCGTATTCTTGAAGAATGGGCGTCTATAAAGGTCGATCCCAGTGTAAGATTTAAGTCGGTTCGCTGCATCAATCAGATAGGCGATACCCATCATCCAATAATGCGTACCCTCCGCCCAACCGCCATCTGTATCACCCCAGGGCGTGTAAACCGTGGACAGGAATTCGATAGAGTAATTCAGCCACTCGCTGGCTTCGTCATCTTCGTCGTCACCTAGAAGCGCGATGCAGGCCGGAATGAGTGTAAGTGATATCGAGCGCACAGCGTGGCTGTCGTATGGAAACAAATGAATTTTTGCGTTCAAGATTGCGTGGTCCGCAATGTCACGCGTGCGTTCCAAAAGGGATGCACTAACAATCGCACGCTCATCCTCAGTCATATCATCATAAAGCCAGTCGTATCCCCATGCTAACGCATTGCAGACACGATAGGCCCATTCATCCGTGTAGGCGCGTGACGTAACCCCCATAGGGTCCCAAGAGGCGACCTCCAAAAGCCAATCTTTGGCGCGGGCGGTCATGTTTGAATCGCTGGTGACTTTACCACCGATCGCAAGATGGCGGATCGCGTACCAAACCTCCTGTAAATCTATGTAAGTTTGGCGCCAAATCGGGGCGGTTCGTGTGTGATTGGGGTATCCAGCCGGTTCACGGGTAATTTCCTTATCCATCCAAGGTAAGACAGATTTTTCATAAAACGTTGACCAAGTGCAATGGGTCGGATCAGCCTCGATTGACTTTATGAAATCACCCAAGCGCTCTTGGGTCATCCACAAACGTGGGTGGCTCGTTAAAACATGATCAAGGCGACCATCGCGCAAAGGCAGGGGAGTTTCGGCCGCGTCTTCGGCAATGCAAAAACTGCGCGTGCGGCTCCAGGAACTTGAAGGCTTTCCCTTTTCATCACATGTTGTGTAAGACCAATGGTATTCCCCTGGGGTCAAAACTTGATCAGGTGTGAAAAAATTCAGGGGTAGGTTTTTAAAAACATGCGTTGTTTTTGCGGAAAAATCTGGATCGCTTGAGATTCGAAGCACATAGGTGGCCTGCTCATCGACAACAGGAATCCACATAAAGCGTGGTGGGTTTTCTACAACTTTTTCATTGCTGGCCGGACAGTATTGAATCGTCAAGCGACCTGCGTTGGGTTCATCTAGCGAAGGAAGTGCAGTTGCTAGCATCGTTTCGTTTCCACAAAATTTGAATTTAGAAGGGATGTAGGGGCGTCCGCGACAGACGCCCCAAACCTTTAATTTTTAGCCGCCGTACTGACGGTCATATGCCGATTGCATCGCCGCTAGAACGTCGTTAAAGCCCATTTTGTCCAGGGTCGCCATGTAGTCGTCCCACTCAGCTTCGATGCCGCCACCAAGGATCCAAGCCTGCTGCTTTTCGAGCATATAGGTACGGATCTGGCTCCAGTTTTTGTCATAGACGCCCTGCTCTTCTTCGTTGAATGCAACACCGAGGAACTGATCGATCAGATAGTCGCCAGCATCGTAAAGTTCGATGCCCTTAACTGCTGATGGGTTTGTCCACTGAATTTCGTAACCGAAGTCCTGGAAGTAACCACGCTGAACCTGCGAACCAACCTGGTAAAGCTGGCTATTAACCGGGCCGGCTTCCATGAACTCTTTCTTGAAGATTGGCTTACCGTCAACCATGTCGTAGTGCGTACCTTCGATACCGAAGTTAGCAGCGCGACGACCTTCTTCAGTAAAGTAGTAGTCGAAGTATTTGATGGTTGTTACTGGATCAGGGTTGGTGTGCGAAATAGCCCATCCGTCCGGCTTAACCGGAATACGGCGGTGTTCAGCGATACGCTTACCTGAGATGGATGCGGGTGGAACGATAACTTCTAAAGCAAAGCCAGGGATCTTATCCTTCAGCTTTGGGTTGTAGCCGGAAGTTGATGCAAACCAGTCGTGGGTCATACCACCAAGGTTTTCGCTCAGCAGGAATTCGCGCGCAGAAGAACCACGCGTAAAGACTTCGGCGTCGATCAAGCCTTCTTCGTACCACTTGTGAATGTTCTTGATGCCTTCACGGTAACCTTCGCCAGCATAGCCGTGCGCGATGCGACCGTTGTCGATCAAAAAGTCGTGGTAAGTATCAGAACCGGACGAACGACCGCCCCACAAGGTAACCAGACGCAAGACTTCTGGCCATTGACGCGCGAAGAACGGAACTTCGTCCTTCAGACCGTTGCCGTTGGGGTCTTGGTTGCGGAATGCTGTCAGAACCTCATAAAGCTCATTGACATCGGATGGAACGTCCATGCCAACTGCATCCAACCAATCCCGACGCATCCAGTAAGCACGACCGTATTTTCCGTCTGGCAGATATGGAATATAGTAGAGGTTGCCGTCAAATGATGAAACCGCAGCCATCTTTTCTGGATACTTGTCAAAGAACGCTTTGATGTTTGGAGCGTGCTCCGCAATGAGGTCATTCAGTGGAACGAACGCGCCCTGTGGGCCGTACTCGTTGACCATATCCTTGATTTTGTCGCCACCCACGATGTGTGGGATGTCGCCAGAAGCAAGCATCAGGTTGTGTGCTTCCTGCGAACTTGGAGTGTTTGTACCGAAAGTCGCACCGATCAGGTGAACACCTGTGTCCTGACGAGCTTTCTGCTCAACAGGCCAATTGCTGTCATAGTGGTAGCGCTTGTTGTGCAGGTGAACTGTAAATTCCATAGGCTCATCTACAATTCTCAAGTGACCGTCTGCAAACGCAGGCCCTGTCATTGATGTCGACAGCAACGCTGCTGCTAATATGGTCGATTTGCGCATATAGTTTCCTCCCGTTATGCGATTTGATTTAAGTCCATTGAAACTCGTCATTTTTATTCTTTAACCCCACCAAGCATGATGCCTTTGTTGAAGTATTTCTGAATAAACGGATAAAAGATCAGAACCGGTATGATTGAACAAACCATAATTGCAGCAGTCACAGTTTCGACTGAATAGCCTTGATTTAGAAGGGATTGACCGAATTCTTCATCGTCAGATAGAGTAGCAATTACCTGGCGCAGGTAGACCTGAACCGGGATTTTTTGTTCGTCTTTCAACAACACCATAGCCCAGAAGAAGCCATTCCAGCGAGCGACCATGCAAAATAGTACGATCGTCGCGAGCGCCGGCTTGGACAACGGCAAGTAAACCTTCCAAAGTACCTGGAATTCGTTGGCTCCGTCCATGCGTGCAGCCTCTTCAAAGGACTTTGGAATTGCCTCAAAAAAGTTGCGCAAAAGGATGATGTTGAATGCGTTACAGGCAAAGGCGATTATCAGGCCAAAATAACTATCCATCAGGCCGAGATCACGCATGTTTAAGAAGAACGGAATCAACCCAGCATTAAACCACATGGTAAAAGCAACAAAAAGGTTGAAGTAGCGGCGTCCCAAGAGCTGCGGCTTGGACAACGCGTACGCGCCAGGAACAATTATCAGCATGCTGACAAAAGTTCCGCCAAATGTGTAAATAAAAGTATTTTTGTACGAAGACCAGAACAAAGGTTCGGCGATAACATAGTCATAGGCAGATATTGTTAGACCAATCGGGCGCCAAAAGACGGTGCCTGCTGCGGCCGCTGACCCGTTACTGAATGAAACGGCTGCGATGTAGATAAAAGGATAAAGCGTCAATAGAGCGAAAACTGTGATCAGCACCATATTCAGGCGCACAAAGACTTTGTCGCCACGCGAATAGAGGTTCATATTTGCCATTGTTTCGCCCCCCTACCACAGCGATGTATTTGAGTATCGACGTGCGATTGTGTTCGCTGTCATAACCAGAATGAACGCGATTACGGCGTTGAACAAACCAGCAGCGGCTGCCAAATCGTATTGCGCGCCCTGAATACCTTGGCGATAAATGAAGGTGTTGATCACATCAGCTGTTTCAAACGTGGCTGGCTGATAAAGTAGGATGATCAGTTCAAACCCAACTTCCAACAGGTTCCCAATCCGAATGATTAGCATAATGATGATCGTTGGAAGGATCGACGGCAGAGTGATTTTCCACATCATTTGCCACCGACTGGCGCCGTCAATTACAGCAGATTCGTAAAGGGACGGGTTCACCCCTGAGATTGCAGCTAAGAAAACAATGGAAGAAAAGCCTGCTTCTTGCCAGATACCTGATCCAATAAAGATTGGTCTGAACCATTCCGGTTTTATCAAGAAATATATTGGTTCAACACCGAACCATCCAAGCACCATATTCACGATACCAGCACTGGGTGAGAATGCAGTAATGACGATACCGGCGATTATAACAGTCGAAATAAAATGTGGCAAATAAACAATGGTTTGCGCGGTTCGCTTGAACACATGATGCGTGATTTCATTAAACATCAATGCAAGAAATATCGGTACAGGAAATCCAAAACAAAGACTTAACATACTGATCATAAATGTATTTTTTAGGGCCCTTCCGAATTGATCGCTGTATATCAATGTTTGAAAATGTTCGAAACCGATCCAAGGGCTTCCCGCGACACCACGGAAAATCGAGTAATCTTTGAACGCAACCTGCAGGCCATACATCGGCTTGTAAAGGAATACGACAAACCAGATTATGACGGGGAGCAGCATCACATATATCTGCCATTCCCTTTTTAAATGATCGACAAGCCAAGTTAAACGTTGGCTAAGCGTTCTGTTTAGCGTGGCTGGGAGAATGTTTTTAGACAGGTCGCTCATAGATTGATCGCCTGACCGCTTTCAGCATCGAAAATTTTGACCCGCTCTGCTGGTACATGAACTTCTTTGACGCCAGATAGGTGATCAATTGATCCGTTCGTGTCAGCCTTGAAAACAAGATTTGTGCCATCGCGCTGTGCGTGCAAAAGGGCCTCAGAACCAAGTGGCTCCACCAGATCAAGCTCGATAGGCAAAGCTGAGGTGTCTGCGCCAGCTTTCAAAGTCACATCTTCGGGGCGAATTCCTACGACAACATTGCGACCAACGTTATCCGCAATCACCACATTCAGCTTAATCTGAACACCGTTTATCTCGGCGCCGTTTTCGTTAAGAACTCCGCTAAGCTGGTTCATAGGCGGAGAGCCAAGGAAACCAGCAACAAATGTATTGGCCGGGTTCATGAACAGTTCCATCGGTGTGCCTACTTGTTCGATTTTACCATCATTCATAACGACAATGCGATCGGCCAAAGTCATTGCCTCGACTTGATCGTGGGTCACGTAGATCGAGGTCACGCCAAGACGGTTGTGTAAGCGTCGGATTTCAGCACGCATCTGGGTGCGCAACTTGGCATCAAGGTTCGAAAGCGGTTCATCAAACAGGAAAACCTTGGGATGTCGCACGATCGCGCGACCCATTGCAACACGCTGTCGTTGCCCACCGGAAAGTTCTGCGGGTTTACGATGCAAATACTCTGTTAGTTCCAAGATTTCTGCAACTTCAGAAATTTGTTTTTCAATTTCTGTTTTTGGCATTTTACGGATGCGCAAGCCGAACGCTATATTGTCAGCCACGTTTAGATGAGGATAAAGTGCATAGTTTTGGAAAACCATTGCCACATCGCGATCTTTTGGTGCGATCCGATTAACCACTTTTCCATGAATGGATGCTTCGCCTCTAGAAATCTCTTCTAGGCCGGCAATCATACGAAGTGTCGTTGATTTGCCACAACCCGAAGGACCAACAAGAACGACAAATTCTTTTTTCGCTACATTTAAATTTATGCCATGAACGACCTGAACGGCGCCATAGGCTTTGACGATACCACTTAAATTTACGCCGGACATGGTCCCTCCCAAGGAACGGCTTTTTTTAGCCATCCGTCAGCATTCGAATCAATTCTTTATACTAGGATACTAGTAATTTTTGCTGAATTCTAGCCTAGTATACTAGTTTGAAATTTGTTAGTGTATTTTATAATTACAAGCTCAAAGGGGCTAATGAATGGCGCAAGCATCGGTACTAAGCGAAAGACGAACAAACGTAGATGATGTTTTTGACCATCTGCACACTCAAATCTCTTCACTGGAGCTAAAGCCTGGTGATCGAATTTCAGAGGCCGAGATCGCAGCACAATTTGGCATATCGCGGCAACCAGTGCGAGACGCGTTCAGCCGACTAGCCAACCTTGATCTTTTGCTAATTCGTCCGCAACGCGCAACGGAAGTTCAACGTTTTTCAATGCGTCGGATTGAAAAGTCTCGTTTTATTAGGACGGCGATTGAAAAAGAAGTACTGCTACGGGCATCTACTTTTTGTGATAGAGCAGGTGCTGCGCAATTAGATGAAGCGCTGAAAGAACAAACCGCCGCTGTTCAGACCTCTGACTCTGAAAGCTTCGGGCGGCTAGATTATGAATTCCATGAGGTTCTATGCACTGTTGCACGCGCTGACTATGCTTATGAAGCCATCCTTGAAGAAAAAGCAAAGGTCGACCGGCTGTGTAAACTTGGGTTGGAAAAAGAACAGCGCATGCCAAAGCTATTGGAAGACCACACCGCAATCGCGAACGCGGTAAAGGCGCATGACAGCGCAACCGCAATTGAAGTCGGAATGCTGCATCTTTCGCGGCTTGACGATACAATTCAAAGAATTACGGAAACAAATGCTAATTATTTCGTTTCAGAAAGCGCCTAGTTTGGGACTCGTCTTTAATGGAGTCAGGGCCATCTAGTATTCCTTAGGTGCCAACACCCATGACCCAGACTTTAACGAATACTGAATATCCACCCGTTCCCAGTGCAGGTAACGTACTGTCTTTGTCTTGGCCGATGACGACAAAAGCAATTTTTCTTCACGGCACCGTCGTGATTGATGGATGGTTGATTTCATCATTGGGCGAGGCATCCTTAGCGGCAATGGGCCTGGCTGCTGCGGTCGGAGGATTGGTTTCCGGCGTCATTTTTGCCTTTTCAAATGCGATGCAAATTCGTACTGCACAAGCATTCGGGACCAAGGATCCGATGTTTCAAAAGTCGGTGCTTGCGGCAGGATTATTGATTGGTGTCACATTTGGTCTTCTGGGTCTGTTTGTGATTTTGAACTTCGGGAAATCGATCGTGGGCCTTATGGCGCCAACACCGGACGTCGCCGTAAAAGCATGGGCGTACCTATCAGTATTTTCTGCCGTCATTATGGCTGAATCCGTAGGTCAAAATCTGGGGAGCCATTTTAACGGTTGTGGGCGCACAAGAATTCCACTTTATGGGTACTGTTTTTCTGTGCCTGTTAATATTTTCATGAGCATAGTTTTAATCCATGGACTTTGGGGTTTTCCTGCTCTTGGCGTTGTCGGGGCAGCATTAGGAAGTGCTATCGCGATATTGATGCAGGCAATTTACCTGACATACCAAGTCTACAAATATGATGGACACCTTCTTCGTGTGCCAGGTTGGCGAAACGGCACCTTTTTAGGTACCTTAAAGCGGCACATCAACTTTTCGTGGCCTATCGCTGCGACATTTGTAAGCGCCAATTACGCCGCCCGCGTATGCATGTTAATCTTTGCACAGATGAGCCTTGCCGCCTTTGCCGCAATGACACTGATCATGCCTTGGATCATGGTTGCTGGCACCATCGGCATGCAATGGTCCCAAGCGACTGGCATTATCGTGGCCCAACTTTTGGGGGATAAACGCAGTGAGGCTGATCTTGATACCTTCTTAAGTTCAGCTTGGCGAGCAGCCTTTATAGCGGCAACGTTGGTTGCATTTATTTATTTAATCATCTGCCTTATGCCCGGTATTCTTTACCCAACGCTTGGCGCAGAAACTCGATCCTATCTACTGAGCTTTACAATCGTCCTTCTGGTTTTGCCCTTCCCTAAACAATCGAATGCAATCTGTGGGAATACCTTAAGAGCGAGCGGGGACACAATCTATGTCATGCACATTTTCGTTTGGACCCAATGGCTATTTCGCGTTCCAGCCACAGCGATAGCTGTCCTGTACCTCGACCTGTCGCCCGTCTTGGTCCTATCCTTGCTGTTCTGGGAGGAAATTGTGAAATTTCCGCTGTTTCACCGCCGCCTTTGGCGCGGCGATTGGAAACAATCAAATGTTGCAGAGTGAAATTTACACTATCTCATCAACAAAAAGGCAATGATGCTAAAAACGGACCGTCGACACTCTATTGATCTGCACCATGCGAAACGTATGGATACAACTGCGTTGCCCACGGAAGGAGAGCATATATGATAATCACAGGCGCACAGGTATTCGTGGGTGGCCCGAGAAAAAATTATACCACCCTAAAGATTATGACGGACCAAGGCATTTATGGTCTGGGCGACGCTACGTTAAATAATCGCGAAACTTTGCCAGCGGCATATTTGAAGGATTACCTAATTCCAAACCTTATCGGAATGGATCCGCGTAACAGCGAAGACATTTGGCAGTTCTTTTATCGGGGTGCCTATTTCAGGGGTGGCCCAATTGCGATGGCCGCATACGGCGCCATCGATATGGCCCTTTGGGATATAAAAGGAAAGCTGGCGGGCATGCCGCTCTACCAGCTTTTTGGCGGTAAAAGTCGCGATGGTGCGTTGGTTTATGCGCACGCAACGGGTGCGGACCTACCTGATCTGATGGAGTCGGTCACAAGCTACATAGAGCAAGGATATAAAGCTGTTCGCGTTCAATGTGGCATTCCGGGAATGCCCACGGCGAGTTATGCGGTCCCTACAGCAAAAAGCAACAAAGGTGATTTTATCACTGATTTTGGCGGTATTCGACCCAAAACTGAAATCTGGGACACCGATAAATATATGCGGCACATGCCAAACGCTTTGGCGGAAGTCCGAGAACGTTTTGGACCAGATCTGAAAATTCTACACGACGTTCATCACAGATTGCTGCCGCGTGAAGCAGCCGAATTCGCTAAGGCGGTCGAACCGGTTGGTCTTTATTGGTTAGAGGACCCGACCCCAGCCGAAGATCAGGATGCGCTCCGCCTCATCCGGCAACATTCAACGACGCCGATAGCAATTGGCGAAGTCTTCAATACGATCTGGGATTGCAACAAGTTGATCGAAAATGAATTAATCGATTTCATCCGTATCGCAGTAACCTATGGTGGAGGTATTACCCCTGTTAAACGGATCGTCGACCTTGCGGGTATGCACCACGTCAAGACTGGCTTTCATGGCGCTCCAAGCCACTCCCCAATATCAATGGCAGTACAGGCGCATTTGAATGCTTGGGCACCCAATTTCGGGATCCAAGAATATCTTGTACTTGGAACACCAGAATGCGATGCCATGTTCCCTTCAGAGCACAAGATGTGGAATGGAATGTTCTTCGTCAGCGACGCACCGGGCATAGGTGTAGATTTTGATGAGCATGAGGCGACAAAATATGAATACTCCCAAGGCTCCCATCCAATCGTGCGCTTAAAAGATGGTACGCTTTGGAACTATTAGACCAGAAGGTGGTGTCAGACAAATCGGCTCAAGCATCATAAGCCTTGGGAGCGTGGATTCTACGAGGCAATAAGAGAGTGCCACTCTGTTAGAGCAGCGTCGCGGTTTAGCTTGAAGGTACTGCGAGTTGATAGTGACCTTTGTGCATTGAAGTGATTGTGAAATGAGGCGTGGATTGAGGCGAACTTTTGCAGGCTGTGCATACGCCTGAACCGCAGCATCGCGCGTTCTCGTCGTCGAAAAGGTAAGTGTGAATTCTCCGCTCTGTTATTTGCCCATCGCTGTGTAACTTGCTTATCTGCACAGCCAAGCTCTTTTGCTGCTGCACTGTAGGATCGTAGCCTATCTGTAACGATCTCATTGGGTGATCCATATCTACGCATAGCTTTTTTCATGAACTTTAGTGCCGCTTTCTTATCCCTCTTTTTGGTGACGTAGCTTTCTAGCACCTCGCCCTCATGATCGACTGCACGCCATAGGTAATGTCTTTCCCCATTTATCTTCACAAAGACTTCATCAAGGTGCCACTTCCAGTTGCTCGACTGCATGCCCCCTGCTCTTCGCTTTTTAATTTCGCTTGCGAACTGAGAGCCAAACCGGTGCCACCAGTAGCGGACAGATTTATGGCTTACGTCCACGCCACGTTCATGAAGAAGGTCTTCCACATTTCTCAAAGAGAGTGGAAACCTTACATACAGCATAACTGCGAGTTGGATGATCTCCGGGCTGGTTTTGAATTAACGAAAGGATACTTTATTTGGTATGGATAGATAGCTAAATGCACAGTCTATCCTGAGCAAGTAGGTTTATTCTGACAGTGCCCCGGTCGGCCATTGGGATTATTTCATGAGCAAGTCACGCAGCTTCATCCTTGTCTGGCACCACTTAGTTAATGATACCAGACATTGGCCCTATCAGGTCGCTAAGTAATTCTTTCATTTTGGGAGCCTTTGGTTACGATTTGAACAATCTAAAAAGGAGGAAGCAATATGCCTTACGCACGAATTAATATGGCTGAATTTACCAGCAGTGCAGAAGCAGAAAGAACCATTGCAATTCTTCGGAATGATATAAAATCCGTATTCCCCGAAATTCGTGCGTTTGCCTGTGTCGAAACTACAGAAACATCGGCGCTCACGATTTCCATCTATGACGATAAAGAAGCTGCTGATCGCGCTGCTGCGCAACGGGATAAACACCACGAAGATAAAAACTTGACAGATTTACTTACACATGAAGGTGACTTGAGGTGTTTCTACGTTGAGGAAAAACATATTGATGCTTTGCTCCAAATCGGATCATGACTTCGTATGGTTACGTTTGGAAAACTAAAAAGGAGAGATGAAAATGAGCTTTAGTCAAAAGTCCCGCGCGGTCATGGACAATTGGGACAAAGAAGAATTTAAAAAAATTCATCATCCAGATTACATGTTCATCCGCGAAACTGAGCTTGTTACGTTAGATGAATGGACCGATAGAATGGAAAAATGGGTTTTCAGTGGCAACTTCAGCAAGGATACAAAAGAACGACGCAAAACATCGTTAGTGCATGAAAATGAACATGTAACCGAACTGCGATGGGAAGAGGAAGGCGATCTTATCACTCACGTTGTTTTAAAAAAGAAGGGTCTAGCTTGGCGCTCAATCGTAAATCGAGTGCCATTGGAAGACTTAGAGGAAGTTATAATTTAATCATTTCTCATGCCCCAGCCAAACTGGAAAGGACAATAAGGATGAGTTCACCGATTGCCCGCATTTTGCATTTCAGTTTTGAAACCGCAGAAGATTTAAATTTATGGGTTATGAAATATGAAACTGAAACCAGCGAGCTTGCAAAAGAGGCTATTCAGCGTACGCTTGTTAAGACTGACGAAACCTCATTGGTAATATGTAATATTTACCGCAATGAAGAGGATGCAAATAATGTCTTAGAAAGGCTTTCAAAGTGGTCCGGTACAGTAAAAGCGGCGCGAACTTGGGAAAGTTTCAATCTCACAGGTGAAGTTGTTTTTTCAGAGCCAAAATATTAATTTTGTTTCTTATTTTTCATGCCCCAGTCAAAGGGCAAAGGCACTTGTCATGGCACCCGTCACAGTCGCACTCAGCGCAGTGGCTTGGGATGTCATAGCCTCTGGCTGCAGCGTCATAAACCAGTTCAAGACGTCCAGATATGCGTAACTTCACGGCCATCATAATGCCCGGCTCTAGCTTCCACGCCAGTGTGCGTTCCCTCACGCTTCATGCTTAGTAACTGGCTGGCTTTCTCAATAGGTCAGCCATTTTTTGTTTCTGATAAATAGCTGGGTTTATCAAATTAAAAGTATTTGGGATCGAACTTAATTATTTCACAGTTTTGAGGCTTAATTCCTGTCAACGCC
>ENA-ORDA01001726-ORDA01001726.1-marine-metagenome-genome-assembly--contig:-NODE-1726-length-17786-cov-3.914676_pt1 | contig 17786 bp, 10 predicted proteins | sample MGYA00237778_ERZ508506 | MGnify/ENA primary metagenome ERZ508506 (study PRJEB26177, sample SAMN06267891) | marine metagenome | isolation source: Monterey Bay, California, USA | place: Pacific...
ACTATATCTGCTCACCCAACGGCACTAGCCTGTGGATGCCCGCCTATACTATTTGGTTTGGGTTACTCCATCTGATCATTGGTAATATAGCCATGTCTATTAATCTAGGTATTGCCATTCAGCTGGTAGTATCCTTTGTTGGTTTTTATCGTTTGGCGAGATATTTTGATATTCAGTATTTGCTAGCCATATCTGCTGCTTATTTAGTGGTATTTAATACATATGTGCTCGCCAAAGTAGGTGTGCATTATAATTTGGTACTCATTGGCGTCTTACCTTTTATTCTGTTGTCATTTTTAAAGTGGATGCCTTATCAAAAAGGCTTTAGGATGAATAAAAAACATGCCTTGCCTACTGTACTTTTACTTTTAGTGGGTTTCTTTATGGACTACTACGTGGTGTTTTATTCCTTGGCTTTTGGAGCCGTTTATCTCTTGTGGTTCGGGGTTTTAGATGCCTGGTTTTCCTTTTGGAGCTGGAAGAAGATGTCCGTTTTACTTGGAGCTTTGGTCTTAGGTCATATAAGTATTCGTTTGCTAAGGATTCTTGGTATTGATGAGAAAGGAGCTATTTGGGCAGCTGCAGATGTAAGAGGTTTAGTAAATCAAGGGTTGAATTCTCGCTTTTTTCAGAACAATATTTTTGGGGATCTTCCCCATGCACTTAATGATAATAAGATTTTTTTAGGGTATAGTTTTATTGCCTTGTTTATTCTGAGCTTGCTCTTTTATGTGCAGCAGAAAGATAAGGACAAATGGACTCGATTTTTCTTGTTTGCTACAACACTATTTACATTTGTTACTCTTCCTGTTATTCGCATAGCGGGTACAGATTTTTGGTATAATGTTACTGCGGTAGTGCACTTTATCCCATTTGTCAATAATGTGCGTTCCCCCGATAGGTTCATCTTGTTGGTATTTATATTTGGGACTTTATTTATGGCTAGGGTGGTCCATTTAAAATGGAAAGCAAAGAGCATAAAACTGAGCTTTACAGTCTTCTTGTTGGCATCCGTAATATTATTTTACTTAGAACATGTACAGCAAGATATGGAGTCAATATCTTTACCTGCTTCAAAGCGAGGTGTTCTTTTGGAGACGAAAGGTGAGAATGTGCTTATGCTTCCGTTCGGGATACGCGACGGCTACCACCAGTTTGGCGAGTTTGATGAGAATCATTTACTACTGCAGCAGTGGTATGAATTTAAGATGCCGAGCGGTTACCTATCACGGTTAAATGATGAGACATGGAGTCACTACAAGAGTAATGAGTTGTATGCAAATTTAGCACTCATACAACAAGGGATAGCCATAGATGGGTATGATTGGCATGCTGCTTTGATCAAAAATGATATCGATAGGTTGTACTTACCTAAAGCGTCTGTTGCACAAAATAGGGATATTCTAAAAATGATAGAGAGTTTGCCTGCTAACCAAATAGAGGATAAGAACGGGTTTCTATTTTCACTGTATAAGTAGCACTCAACGAGACTATCCCTACATTTAACACGATCTTCTTCTTGATTTAAAATTTTCATACGTTAATTCGCACCAACACAATAATATGTATCCTACTTTATACGACGCCGTTCTCGATATTTTTGGTATCAGCATTCCCGCATTCAAGATCGTAATGATGTTTGGCTTTTTTGTGGCCCTCGCTTTTTTAGTGGCAAGTTGGGTCATGACCCTAGAGTTTAAAAGGTACGAGAAAGAAGGGAAAGTAAGTGCTTTCCAAAAAGCAATAGACAAACCAAACCTGGCTTGGGAGTATCTCTCCAGTGCTTTAGTAGGTTTTATAGTTGGTTTCAAAATTGTGTATTTAGCCCTTAATTTCAGTCAGCTATCTGGCAATCCGCAGGCATTTATACTCTCTACGGAGGGTTCCTTGCTTTGGGGTATTCTGCTAGCGGTAGTTTTTATCGTTTTAAAATATTTCCAACTCAAAAAAGACCCCCCCTATGTAGCGGGCAAGACAATGACTTTTCATCCGTATATGATGATGGGGAATTTAACGATGGTAGCTGCCATTAGCGGTTTTGCCGGAGCTAAGTTATTTCACCACTTGGAGCATTTTAGTGATTTGGTAGATGACCCCATGGTGTTATTTAGGGATCCTTTCAGCGGTCTCACCTATTTCGGAGGGCTACTTTGCGGGGCTATTGGCGTGCTTTGGTATTCACATAAACACGGCGTAAAATGGAAAACGATGCTCGATATAGGTGGACCATCTATGATGTTAGCCTACGGCATAGGTAGAATGGGCTGCCACTTTAGTGGAGATGGAGATTGGGGTATAAAAAATCTTGCTCCTAAGCCAGATTGGTTGAGCTGGCTACCTGATTGGGCGTGGGCGTATGACTATCCTAATAATGTACACGGCCTCATACTAGAAGATCCAGTATGGCCAACACCCGTATATGAGATCGCCATGGCACTTACTATTTTTGTTATTCTGTGGTCTATACGTAAGAAATTTGCACCAGGTGTGTTGTTTGCTATCTATTTCATATTTGCAGGAATAGAACGCTTCTCCATAGAAAGTATTCGGGTTAATCCAGATCAATTTAAGGGAGTAGCATTCACTCAAGCAGAGATTATTTCTTTGGTCATGATGCTACTGGGTGTAGTGGGGATTATTTATTTCAATAGAATACATAAAAAACAAATAAACTAGAGCATAGCATGACGCACACAGCACTTTATTTACAACACAAAGAGCTGCTTGGTCAAGCCATAGAAGCTCTCAGTACTCGTCAGTTTTTCTCCCCTTACCCTGAGCATCCCAAAGCGTATGATCCTGCGTTAGATACCAAAGGGAAAGAAGCTTTTGGTAGATTACTCAATGAAAATTTTACGCAACTAAATCAAGATGCAGCTACTTGGGTAGGCGAAGAAGTCTCACCCCTCTGGCAATATGGCACAGGTGTACGGTATCCTGCACTGGCTGTAGATACCTATGTTTCGCATAGTGCGGCTGCCGCCAAAGACTGGAAGAGTGCTAGTATAGAAACACGAGCAGGTATTCTCATCGAGAGTTTAGAACGAGTGCGATTACGCTTTTTCGAATTAGCGTACGCTACGATGCATACCACAGGACAGAGTTTTATGATGGCTTTTCAGGCAAGTGGTCCGCATGCCGCAGATAGAGCTTTAGAAGCAATAGCAATGGGCGTGCAGGAACTCACTCGCTATCCCAACGATTTAGCGTTTAGCAAGCCATTGGGCAACTATTCGCTAGACGTACAAAAAAGCTGGAAACCGATTGCGAAAGGTATTGGCTTGGTAATCGGGTGCTCTACATTTCCCACTTGGAATACCGTACCTGGTGTGTATGCCAATCTTATCTGTGGCAACACAGCAATCATCAAACCGCATCCAAAGTCTGTTTTGGCTATTGCCCTATTTGTCGCAGAGCTTCGCAAGGTTATTGCCGAGCAAGGCTACGATGCCAATATCGTACAACTCGCACCGGACACAGTCGCTAATCCGATCACTCAAGCACTGGCAGAGCATCCAGCTATCAAACTTATAGACTATACAGGTGGCAATGCCTTTGGTGATTATGTAGAGAGTTTGGATAAGACCATATTTACAGAAAAATCGGGGATTAACTCCGTAATTATAGATTCTGTAAGGGATGTGAAAGCAGTAGCTCAAAACATAGCCTTTTCTGTCAGTTTATACAGCGGGCAAATGTGCACTGCTCCGCAAAACATATTTATTGCCAATGAGGTAAAAACGGAGGATAGTGTGTTATCCTTTGATGATGTGGCTGCACAAATAGTTGAAGCAGTAAAGGGTGTGATAAGTCACCCTAAAATGGGTGCAGGTACACTGGGTGCTGTGCAAAATGATACAACTCTTAGCCGCATATCATCACAAGAAGGAGAAGTGCTTCTTGCTCCGCAAAAAGTAGAAAATCCTGATGCTCCAAACGCTAGAATACAGAGTCCCACTGTTATGGCTACAGATGCAAGTGCAACAGTTTATCGAGAGGAGTTTTTTGGTCCGCTGGTGTTTTTAGTGAAGACAGAAAACACATTGGAATCTATTGCCGTTGCTAGTTCATTAGCCACGTCAAAAGGAGCAATAACATGCTTGGCCTTTAGTACAGATGCAGGAACACAAGCGATTATAGAAGAGCAGATGAATGAAGCCTTTGTCCCCGTGAGTTTCAATTTGACAGGTGCTGGGTTTGTAAACCAACATGCTGCTTTTTCAGATTTTCACGTCACGGGAGGCAATCCTGCCGGCAATGCCACCTTTGCAGATGCCTCTTTTATTAATAGAAGATTCGTATGGGTTGGTAACAGGAGAATGTAGCACCTAGTAAGGCGTTACGCGTACCTTTTTTTTCTTTAGCCTGGTGTTGTTGGTCTTGGTTATGGCCTCTTTAATCTTTTCTTTTTTTACCGCTACGAAGGTGCATTCCAGTTTTGATTCTATTTTACCTACTTCAAAAGGAGCGAGTCCGCCTTGTTTCATTAGTAAACCTGCTACGTCACCTTTAGATACTTTATCTTTCTTGCCTCCAGAGATGAATAGTGTAGCCCACTCAGAAGCTTGCAAACGCTTACCTCCTGTAGGCTTTAGTTCTGTTATCTCTGGCATATACTCCGGTACGTCTTGTCCTTTCTGAGCTAGAATATAGGCGGTTCCTTCGGCATTCATACGGGCAGTTCTACCATTACGGTGTATGTATTCTTCTTCTCTAGAGGGCAATTCATAGTGCAGAATAAATCCGAGTTCTGGAACGTCGATGCCTCTTGCTGCTAGGTCGGTGGCGAGAAGTATTTGATGCGTTCCGTTTCTAAATTTGATTAATGCACTCTCTCTATCACGTTGCTCTAGCCCTCCATAAAATACGCCATGTGAAACGCCTTCTTCGGTTAAAAAGCTAGAAACCCCTGCTATAGTGTCCTTGAAATTACAAAAGATAATACCTGGCACATTGCCTATGTGCTGGAGCAATTTGAGCATATGTGGAAGTTTTTCTTCTCTTGGCGCAACGGTTAGTACTTCTCTCAGTTTACTAGTCTGTGTAGCCAAAAAATCGATACGGATAGGATCGTTGAGTTGCGCATATACAGGGATATCAACGGCTTGGGTAGCCGATGTTAAAATTTTCTTTTCTACAGACGATAGGTTGTCTATTAGGGAAATCATTTCTGCCTCAAAACCTATTTCGAGTGATTTGTCAAATTCATCTAGGATGAGTGTTTTAATATGTTTGGTGGCAAACGCTCCTCGCTCCAAGTGGTCTGCAATACGACCTGGGGTTCCCACGAGTATAGCAGGGCGTGTTTCAATATCTCTACGGTCTTGAGAGCCGCTACGGCCACCGTATACTACGTTTGTCTTATAACCTGAGCCCATTGAGCGAGCTACTTGCTCTATTTGCATAGCTAGCTCACGAGTAGGAGCTATGATAAGTGCTTGAATTTCTTTGATAGTGGGGTCCAGTGTGCCTACTAGGGGAAGTAAAAATGCCAATGTCTTACCACTACCTGTAGGAGAGAGGATGACAATATCCTTTGATTTTTCGTAGGCTGCCTGAGCCTGCATCTGCATATCATTACGTTCAGTAATATTCAGTTTTGCAAGTATCTCGGCAATGGTCTTGTGTGTTGCAGACATGGGCGCAAAGCTATGGCTTTATACCCGTACAAATGTGATTTTAATAGAGTACTCGGTGACCCAGCCCTCTTCTCTCTATTGTTTCCGAGAGCGATTTTTTATCCAGCTTACTATCGAGCCAACCGATGATGTCAAAATAAAAGAATGGGCGTTGCTCAAATTTATTTTGAGCCACTACCAGCATTGCTTTTCGTAGGTTTACGAGTTCTTGTCTTATTTCTATGGTAGGTAGTTTGGCACACACTCTTAAAAACTGCATTATTTCTATTTGAAACTTGTCCAGCTGCTTATTGCGAGCGAGGTAACTATATACGCTTCGTATATTCTCAAAAATGTATTCTGTATCTTGCAATTCAAACAGAGATGTAAGCTTGAGAATACGTGAAAATATCTGTAAATCGGGTCTACCTGTAATGTCCATATTGTATATGATTCTATCCAAGTAAACGATGCAGTTTTCGTATAGCTCATTGCCAAAATACAAGCAGGCTATTTTGTAGTTAATACTGTTTACGTACCCTGCATTGTTTTTCTTGTCTAGCATTTCGAATGAATTGTTTAGTGTTTTGAATAGCCGTAAGCCTCCCCGGAAATCTCCTTGTATCATATAGAGGTTGAGCGTGTGGGTCAAGGAGTATTTGAAATGCGTTTCTTGGAGAAGGTTAATATCAGGCAAGCTAGACGAGAATTGTAAGTGCTTAAATTTATCGATAAGCTGTGCATACCTGCTGGTCGCATTGAGCCGAAATAAACACATCAACTGATAATTAAGTAGTTTGAGGTACACTTCTTTGTAGTGATTGGCGAGCCCATATTCTTCGTATATCGTGACGAGAGAGGATGAGTATTTATAACTCAACACAAAATTACGCTGAGTGTAATTATAATGGTACAACATGCGGTTGTAGACTATTTTATTAAATAGGGATAATTCAGTATAATCTATGCCATGGGTGATTTTTTTTAGCTGTACTTCTAGCGTATGATGTTCCGTTTCATTTTTGCTAAATCTATGCTGTAGATAAAACTGCCTAAACTGCAGATAACCATCCATTAGCTGTTTGGTCAATGGACTCATATCACTGTAGAGCTTGAATTCGGATACCATCTCCGGTTTTGACATGGTCTCGTAGTAATAGGTCTCTTCGTCTACTAGCACCGCATCATTGATAATAGAGTTTGTGGCTTTGTACACAATTGCTTTTTTCTTCCATTTGTTGGCTTGCTCAGGAAGATTTAATCCTTTTAGAATACTATAATTTTTTAATAACGTTCTGTATTCTTCAAAAGGAGTTCGTTTTTGCTGAGCTCTCAAATGCTCCAATATTTTACTAAATAGTTCCTTTTGAACATTGGCCAATTGGTGCATTTTTAATTCGGGGATAGTATCTACTAGTCCTTGGCTATCGTATTTTTTTTGCTTGAGTAAAGCCTGATATGTTTTTACGTATATAAATGACTGGTACGGTTCATTTGCCCATTTACGTGATAACAAAAGCTTCTGCGATTTATTCAGTGCATTTAAAATGGTAAATAGATCATTTTCTTTCTTATACTTCATTCGAATTAGAATTCAAATATCTAATTATCTTTTGTTTATGTAAATTATTTCGCATTATAAATCGAGATATTTTATTTTTTTATAAATACTTTTTGGATAAAAAAATCGCTTTTTGAAGAGAATTACTCGCGGTAACAAGTCGATAAAAGAGTACCGCGATAGACGAAACAAACGATGGGCAAAAAGATAAATTTTATAGCACTTACACTTCTGGTTTTACTGAGTGTATTACTGGCAGAAAATTACACAGAACTTTCATCGAGTATAGATTCTGGAGATACTGCTTGGATGCTAGTAGCTAGTGCTCTTGTTCTACTTATGACGCCAGGACTTTCCTTTTTTTATGGCGGTATGGTGAATAAAAAAAGTATTATATCTACGATGCTACAGAGTTTTATCGCACTCGGCGTAATAAGCGTACTTTGGATTGTAGTTGGATTTAGTCTGGCGTTCGGGGATAGTATCGGCGGATTCATTGGTAATCCTCTTACATACTTTAACTTTAGTGGTGTTGGTGCGGAGCCGAATCCAGAATTTGCTGCAACTATACCCTTTTTGTTATTTGCGATGTTCCAATTGAAATTTGCTATAATAACTCCAGCACTGATAACAGGAAGTTTAGCAGAGCGTGTTAGGTTCAGGTCTTATATCTTATTTATGGTATTGTTTAGTCTCTTTATCTATAGTCCTTTGGCCCACATGACCTGGCATCCAGATGGGTTATTCAGGCAGTGGGGTATTTTAGATTTTGCAGGAGGAACAGTAGTTCATATGTCAGCAGGTTTTGCTGCATTGGCTGGAGCTGTTTTTTTAGGAAAGAGAAAAAAGAATACAGAAGTTCCTGCCAATGTGCCCTATGTAATACTAGGCACTGGCTTGCTGTGGTTTGGTTGGTTTGGATTCAATGCTGGCTCAGCTTTAGGAGCCAATTCAGATGCCGTTATCGCATTCGCCAATACCAATGTTGCTTCCGCTACCGCAATGATCACCTGGGTATTTTATGAGCGTATGGTCGGCAGAAAAATGTCGGCAATAGGCGCATGCATAGGTGCAGTAGTTGGGTTAGTGGCCATTACTCCTGCAGCTGGGTTTGTAAATATAGGCCAGTCTATTTTTATTGGATTTATTGCTTCACTTGTGAGCAATTGGGCCATAAGACTACGTACGAAGTCTAACTTGGATGATACACTAGATGTATTCCCAAGTCATGGTGTAGGAGGAATGGTTGGTATGATACTTACTGCAGTTTTTGCAGCAGAAGTTGGCCTAGTTTATGGCAGTACAACTACTTTTATGTATCATGTTTTAGGATTAGTTTTAGTATCAATTTTTACCTTTTTTGGGAGTTGGTTACTCTACAAATTTGTAGATCTTGTGATTCCTATGAGGGTGCGACATGATCAAGAAGATAGAGGGTTAGATATAAGCCAACATGGAGAGCAGATGCTCTAAAGATTCATTTTTTTTTAGTTAAGCACTAATTGATCAACACCTCTAAACATGAGAGGGGTGTTGGTCGCTTGGTAATGGTGAGAAAAGGATGTCAACTACTTAGAAGATTATTATGATTAAAGAACAAGGCCTTTATTTACCAGAGTTTGAGCACGACAATTGTGGTGCTGGATTTATCTGCAATCTCAAAGGAGTAAGATCCAATGATATTATTCATAAGGCACTGGATATCCTTGTAAAACTAGAACATCGTGGTGCCGTCAGTTCAGATGGACGTACTGGAGATGGAGCTGGTATCTTATTTGATATCCCCCATGATTTTTTTGTGAAAAAATGTTCTTTCAGCCTGCCAAGCATTGGCGAATATGCGGTTGGTATGGTGTTTCTGCCTAAAAGAACAAATCAGGCTCAATACACTAAAGAGCAATTTGAGCAATGCCTAGCGGATCAAGACCTAACACTACTTGGGTGGCGAGACGTGCCTGTAGACTCTGCAGTATTGGGCAAAATAGCTGCAAAGCATGAGCCTAGCGTGAAACAAGTGTTTATCGGTAAAAAGGATTCAATAAGCGACCATTTATTCAAAGCAAAACTGTATGCAGCTCGCAAAATTTGTGAAAATGCCATACGGGAAGCTAAAATATCCGAAGGCAGGCAATTCTATTTCTCCAGTTTATCTACCACGACTATTATATACAAAGGCCTGCTTATGCCAGAGCACATTAGTGAGTATTATCTCGACTTATCAGATAGTACATTGGTGACTCGACTTGCACTAGTACATCAGCGTTTTTCTACCAATACCTTCCCGTCTTGGGAGCTTGCTCAGCCGTTTCGCTACATGTGTCATAACGGAGAGATAAATACCCTCAGAGGAAATGTGAGCAGAATGAGGGCTCGAGAAAGCCTGCTGCAGAGTGATGTTTTTGGTGCAGATATAAAGGCTCTATTTCCCATAATATTGGCGGGCAAATCTGACTCTGCATCTATGGATATGGTAGTTGAGTTACTACTCATGACTGGCAGGAGTTTGCCGGAAGTTATGATGATGGTAGTACCTGAAGCGTGGGAAAAAGATGAAAACATATCGGATGAGAAGAAGGCTTTTTATGAATACAACTCTTGTATCATGGAACCATGGGATGGACCAGCCTCTATCCCTTTTACCGATGGCAACGTGATCGGAGCAGTATTGGACAGAAATGGCCTTAGACCATCTCGTTATACACTTACCAAAAGTGGGTTTGTGGTTATGTCCTCTGAGATTGGGGTACTGGATATTAAACCGGAAGATGTTTTACAACACGGAAGGCTAGAACCGGGAAAGATGTTTCTCGTTGATATGAACGCAGGAAGAATTATTGAAGACGATGAAATAAAAAAAAATATCGTATCCAAGCATCCGTATCAAGAATGGGTAACGAAGAATATAGTTCCTTTATCAAGCATACCGTATACCACAAATACACCCCCCGTAGAAGAGACATCGTTTGATAAACGTCTTCGTTTATTTGGATATACGCGAGAAGACTTGGACACCATTATTACCCCTATGAGTATTAGTGGTATAGAGCCGGTAGGGTCTATGGGGAATGATATCCCGTTAGCGGTCCTTTCCGATCAAAGGCAGCTTCTCTACAACTATTTCAAGCAACTTTTTGCACAAGTAACGAATCCCCCGCTTGATGGTATCCGAGAAGATATTGTGACTGATGTGAGTATCCATTTAGGGAGTGATTTCAACTTGTTTGAGGTAAGTGAAGAACATTGTAAAAAGCTAAAAATTCAGAATCCGATTATATCAAATGAAGATTTAGACAAGATAAAATTCATTTCAGAACCTAATTTTAAAGCAGAGACTATCGCTGTACTCTACCCAATAAATGAAGGTGTAAATGGGCTAGAAACGAGTCTAGAAGCCTGTGTGACGGCCACATCTGAGGCAGTAGCAAGGGGGTGCAATATTATAGTGTTATCGGATAGGGGAGTGACAGATGGGCTTGCACCCATTCCTATGTTATTAGCCTGTTCATTTATTCACCATACTGCGGTAAAACAAGGTATAAGATCCCGTTTTGATATTATTATAGAGTCTGCAGAGCCACGTGAGTGCCATCATTTTGCATTGTTGTTTGGCTACGGAGCTAGTGCAATAAATCCGTATATGGTGAATGAAATTTTGAGTCAAAAGCAATCGGAAAATAGTGGTCATGCACAAGTCGCAATTAATAATTACAACAAAGCAGTAGCTAAGGGAGTCCTTAAGATTATGAATAAAATAGGGATATCTACGCTACACTCGTACCAGTCTGCACAGATTTTTGAAATAATTGGGATCAATGAAACAGTCAGTAAGAAATACTTCCCGTACACACCCTCTCGCATAGACGGCATTGGTCTTAGGGAAATAGAAATTGAGGTTAAGAACAGACACCTGAACGCTTTTGGGAGCGGTGAGATTGCAGACGCACTGTCGCTAGATGTAGGGGGCGTTTATAAGTGGCGAAGAAAGGGTGCTAAGCATATGTTTAATCCCGCTACCGTAGCCAAATTGCAGCAAGCTGTAAGACTAAATAATCAGCAGAGCTATGATGATTATTCGAAAGAGATAAATGAACAAAGTGCAGGTCTTATGACCATTAGAGGTCTATTTGAGTTTGTGAATCTAGATCCTATACCCATAGACGAAGTAGAGCCATGGACAGAGATCGTAAAACGCTTTAAAACAGGTGCCATGTCATACGGGTCTATTAGTCAAGAAGCTCACGAAAACTTAGCTATAGCTATGAATAGAATAGGGGGCAAGAGTAACTCGGGTGAGGGAGGAGAAGATGCTCGCAGATTTCAAAAAGAGTTTAATGGAGATTCTAAAAATAGTGCAATTAAGCAAGTTGCATCAGGCAGATTTGGTGTTTCTATAGACTACTTATCAAATGCCAAAGAGATTCAAATTAAGATGGCTCAAGGAGCTAAGCCCGGTGAAGGCGGCCAATTGCCAGGCAAGAAAGTAGTGCCTTGGATAGCCAAAACAAGGAATTCTACCCCGTATGTAGGTCTTATCTCGCCACCACCACACCACGATATTTATTCAATAGAAGATTTATCTCAACTAATATTTGACTTAAAAAACGCCAACAGAGAGGCTAGAATAAATGTGAAACTCGTATCTGAGGTAGGTGTAGGAACGATTGCTGCTGGTGTAGCAAAAGCCAAGGCTGATGTGATTCTCATCTCTGGATATGATGGAGGAACGGGTGCGGCTGCGCTCACCTCATTACAACATACGGGAGTGCCGTGGGAGTTAGGACTAGCAGAAGCGCAGCAAACGCTCATTCTAAATGACCTTCGCGGTAGAGTAGTACTCGAGTGTGATGGTCAGATGAAAACAGGTAGAGATGTAGCTATAGCGGCATTACTCGGAGCAGAGGAGTTTGGTTTTGCAACGGCACCTCTTGTAGCCTCGGGGTGTATAATGATGCGAGCATGTCATCTTAATACGTGTCCTGTTGGTATAGCTACCCAAGACCCCGAACTCAGAAAAAACTTTAAAGGAACACCTGAGCACGTGATTAATTTCATGTACTTCGTTGCAGAAGAACTGCGTGGTATTATGGCACAACTGGGTTTTAAAACGCTCAAAGAAATGGTAGGCCAGTCACAAAAGATTGGTGTAAACCAAGCGATTGAGCACTATAAAACTCTTGGTCTAGATCTTTCAAAAATTTTGTACAAACCTACCAAGGCCAAACGGGTGCCTAATTTCAATACACTATCGCAAGATCATGCCCTTGAAAATGTCCTGGATTTTAAGATTATAAAAGAAACTATGCCGTCTATCTATCGGAAAGAAAAGACGCGTATAACATTAAAAATATGCAATACGGATAGAACTGTAGGAGCTATTCTTAGTAACGAAATTTCTAAAATATACGGTGCTCAAGGTTTACCTAAAGATACTATTTTAGTAGATTTTGAAGGGTCTGCGGGGCAGAGTTTTGGCGCTTTTCTAGCCAAGGGTGTTTCCTTTAAGATAGACGGCAATTGCAACGATTACCTGGGCAAAGGACTTTCTGGAGGTAAGCTAATAGTGAAAGTAGCAAAGAAAGCCACTTTCAAGCCAGAAGACAATGTGATCATTGGGAATGTGGCACTTTATGGTGCTATATGCGGAGAGGTATATATCAACGGCAAGGCGGGAGAGCGGTTTGCGGTCCGAAACTCTGGAGCGTTAGCAGTAGTGGAAGGCGTAGGAGATCACGGATGTGAATATATGACGGGTGGCACTGTGGTAGTACTAGGAGAAACAGGCAGAAATTTTGCCGCAGGAATGAGCGGAGGAATAGCATATGTTTATGACCCCGACAGCCGGTTCAGTGATGAACAGTGCAATAGGAGTATGGTGGAGCTAGAGCAACTCAATGAAGACGATGAGATAGTACTCTATGAGCTTGTCTCCAACCATTTAAAATACACTAAAAGTCCACTGGCTTATCGAATGATAAATGCAATTCAAGAATGGTTGCCTCATTTCGTAAAAGTGATACCTACAGACTACAAGAGGGCACTAGAGCAGCAGCAAAAAGAGCAAATTATTCAGGCAGTATAATTATGGGAAAATTAGGAGGATTTAAAGAGTACGCACGTGTAGACGAAACAAATTTGGCTGTAGCTGAGCGGATTAGTCATTACAGAGAATTTACCGTACCGCTAAAAAATCAGGAGCTATCTCAACAAGGCGCGCGATGTATGGACTGTGGAATCTCATTTTGTCATAGCGGTTGCCCACTGGGAAATTTGATACCCGATTTTAATGAGATGGTCCATCAAAATGAGTGGGAGAGTGCATTGAAAATCTTGCATTCTACCAATAATTTTCCTGAATTTACCGGTAGACTATGTCCGGCCCCATGCGAGAAAGCGTGTGTATTGGGATTAGTAGAGGAGCCGGTATCTATCGAAAATATAGAAAAAAATATAGTAGAAAGGGGATTTAGTGAAGGTTGGATTAAGCCACAGGTACCAGCACATAGAACAGAAAAAAAAATAGCTATCGTAGGTTCTGGCCCTGCCGGTATGGCTGCAGCTCAGCAGCTCAATAGGGCAGGACATCACGTTACTGTCTTAGAACGTGACGATGCTATAGGCGGCTTGTTGCGATACGGTATCCCAAATTTTAAGCTGGAAAAAGCAATCATTGATAGGCGCGTTGCCGTTTTGGAAGCAGAGGGTATTGTGTTTAGAACCCAAGTGAATGTAGGCGTGAACATGGATATTAAAGAGCTCGAGGCTTTTGATGCAGTAGTTCTTTGTGGAGGTGCTACTCAATCCAGATTCCTAGAATGCCATGGGAGCGATAACGAGAATGTGGTTCAGGCGATGCCTTTTCTCACGCAGCAAACCCAGAAACTATATGGTGCAGATGTGATAAACCAGATATCCGCAGAAGGTAAACATGTCATCGTAATCGGTGGAGGAGATACGGGTTCTGATTGTGTAGGAACATCGAACAGACAAGGAGCTGCGTCTGTAACTAATTTGGAAATAATGCCAAAACCGCCAATTAGTAGAAGCCAAAATACCCCTTGGCCGTACTGGCCACTTCAGCTAAGCACCTCTTCATCTCACGAGGAAGGATGTGACCGAAACTGGATGCTACAGACCAAAGAATTTGTACAAGATACGACTGGGAAACTTATAGGTCTGAAAACCGTAGAAGTAGCAATGAAGCTAGAGAAAGGTAGCAACATTTCTTTTGCAGAAAAAGAAGGTACAGAGCGTGTATGGCCGTGTGATTTGGCTATAATGGCACTTGGCTTCAGTGGCCCTGAGAAATCGCTAAGCGAGAAACTAGGAATAGAGCTGGACCAAGAAGGAAGGTATAACGCTACCCAGTACCAAACGAATATACCGCATATTTTTACGGCTGGAGATATGAGACGGGGACAATCGCTCATAGTATGGGCCATATCAGAAGGGAGAGAGGCAGCTAGAGAGGTAGATCTATACCTAATGGGTGATACTCACTTGCCTACCAAAGGAGCAGGAGATTTGCCTGCCATGTAGGCTGCGTCTAATTATGAGGCTGAATTTCCACCATTAGTACGTACTCATTATCCGTTGCTTCAGCATGGTAACTATCCTACGATCGAAAGAAGAGGTATCTTCGGCATATATGGCGTATTCCTCCGCTGTTAGCATACCCACTATAGCTCCTAGAGACTGATTCTTAAAACGCAAATCTTTCTGAAAAAGTTGATTGATTTTAGCTTCTTGCTCCTCGGCAGTTAGTCCGTCGAATAGGGACTTATTTTTGGCTAAACAGGTATGATAAAGTCGAAGAAGTATGTCATGCTGAAACTTAAGTATAGGACGCAGTGTGTTATTCTGAAACTGCTCTGTGGACGACGTTTTCAAGCCATTTATAATGGTTTTTATCTTCGGACGTAGCTTCAATAGTTCTTCGTTACGGTTCATTCATTCATCAACCTTTTTGTAGGCCAATAGTTCATTTTCCCTCACATCTCAGACGAATAAATTAGGCGATGTGCGTGTAGGTATATTTGTCTCGCTTAAAGATAGCTGGCCACGCTTACAGGTGCTCCTATGATTTGATCTTACCTTTTGGTGCCTGCTAGCATTTCAACTATTAATAATATAGCCCTGAATATATCAATGCACTACCTCCATTGTACTGCCCTTTTATTTGGTTTTTATCAGCTTTATGGAATGGTTATTCACAGTCAAAACATAAATATTCGGAGGTAATACTGCTAGATCTATTATGTTCTTGTGCGATTTCAGTGTTCCGCTTGACACCAGTTCTCCAATAGTCGAGTAAATTCTAAATTCTTTTCCCTCTGCTACCTCCATTTCTATTATTAGTTTTGAATTCATAGGATTAGGATAAACCCTATACTTTCCTTCGGTGCTGCTGTAGTCATTGGATGAAGTCGTTGCACACCCAATTAATCCATTGATGTTGTATTTTGAAACAAACCGCCAAATCTCGTCGTTAGCATCAATCGTCATATTTCCGAAGCTTCCCGGCCAATCATGTCCTCCTCCAATCACCTTTAATTCCTGTACATATGCACAGCCTGATTTAGTGGACCAAGTATACCGCTCTACACTTGGGCTTGCAGTGCTTGTAGTAGCAGTTGCTTCACAATTGTTTTGGGTTACCCAATAATTATGCGTTGCTGCTGCGGAAATATAATATTCTATACCGCCAAATACGATTCCATTGTATGGAGAAACAAAGTCATCCGTACCAAGTATTGTAAGAACTCCAGTGGGATGCGCCGGAGAGCAAAAACTATTTGGATTTGCTTGCATGGTTCTAGCTACTGGAGCTATAGCTGCAATTCTGTTATTGAGCTTACATCCAAGTTCAAAGGACATATCTCCTCCTAACGAATACCCACAAGCATATATTTTATTCTGGTCTATTTGATAATTACTAGCAATCGTATCTATCAATGAACTAAAAAAGGGCACATCATCAAAAGTACCTGGGACTTTAGGAATCCAGTTAAAAGAGTTTCCGTCACTTGGGTCAGGACGTGCTTGGGGATAAACTAGAATAAAATCAGCAGTGTCGGCAATAGGTCTCATGTCGGAAGATGCTTGCCAAACGGAATTTGTACCACCTCCTCCATGTAAATTAAATAGCAAAGGAAAATTTGTAGTTCCATCATAACTTGCTGGAACATAAATGCTATATTCTCTTATTAAACCATCATGCTGTATAGTTTCGCTAATGTATCCTTGAGCGAAGCTCACATTAATAGTAGTAATAAATATTAAGAGTGAAATAAGTCGTTTTGTTATTATTTTTCTAGAACTTATCTTCATTATATAATGTTTTAATTTTTTTCAAAGGTATAAAATATTTTAAAAATTGATTGAATCAACCCCATTTTCGCTGTCCTTAAGGACCGCCAAAAAGAATCCCACTTATTTGAGTGGGATTTTAACAAACTACTATTGACAATCTTCACTAAAATAAATTTGAGAATCAACATTTGTCCAATTATTTGTTGACCAATTACTTTCATCAACCTGAACACAACTAAGATTTGGGCAATCTGATATACTGAGATTTGTTAAAATATGATTTAATCCATTCTTTAAATCAAGATTACTTAATGAAGATCCATTAATTGTTAATAATTTTAATGAACTAAAATCTTGTAAACCTGTAAGATCCGAAATTCCAACGGTACCAGAAATCCAAGATGCAATGATTAAAGATTCTTGTGTTAGTAGTTCAGTATAAACATAATTATTATTACTTATCATATCACCATGTGTATTATTAGGGTTACCAGCTCCATACTCCTCTCTTTCAAGATATGCTTCAAACTTATCATCAGGAACATAAGTTTTATCACAACTAGAAAGATATAGACAGCCATCATTATTCTCTGAAAAATCAGGCGTATAATTACAAGCAGCAGGGTCATTACATCCTAAACATGAGTAATCACAGTAATTCCCACCATTTGATTGAAGTTCTTGATAATTACAAGCTATAGAGTCTGTACAACCTGCAATTGTATTAGTGTTAGTGTTGGGATCAGTAATATAATCTACAAAATCAGAACCTTCTTCACATGATATTATAATTAAAGTAAAAAAAATTAAGTATCTCATTGTATATATTTTTGGTTATTAATGTGAACAAAAATAAACAATGTAAAAAAAAGTATTATGCTAAGCATAGTTTCTTTAAAAAGTTTGAACTTAGGGCCGTAAGGCCCACAAAAATAAACCACTCAAGTGAGGTGAGGTTAAAATTTATTCTAATGATGGTTTTAAATAAATCTGTTGTGCATTTGTTGATATTAATATACCCAAACCATTTTCAACATTAGTATATACTGGAATAACCTCCCCTCCAAAGAGTCCTAATTCTCCTTTCTCTGAATGATCACCTAATGAGTTATAATAACTATAGGTATCATCACTAAATGTTGAGAATTCAATAATAATAGTGTCACAATCACTATACTTAAGTTCAGAAATTACATCTAATGTAATTGCTTTTTGTTGTCCATTAAATAACGCATCAGTAAACACTACATTATCTCCCTCAAAAGTATAGCCTTCAAAAGGAATACCGCTAGGGAATG
>ENA-ORDA01001729-ORDA01001729.1-marine-metagenome-genome-assembly--contig:-NODE-1729-length-17779-cov-4.861485_pt1 | contig 17779 bp, 17 predicted proteins | sample MGYA00237778_ERZ508506 | MGnify/ENA primary metagenome ERZ508506 (study PRJEB26177, sample SAMN06267891) | marine metagenome | isolation source: Monterey Bay, California, USA | place: Pacific...
CACCCGAGATCTTTATGATGCGCGCGAAGCCATGGGCGGCCAGATTGAATATAATGTCGAAGAAGTTGAAATTCACGAACTCGAAAGCGACCTGGCCACTGTAACCTATCGCCAAGACGGGCAAACCCATAAAATCAACTGTGATTTCGTGGCCGGCTGTGATGGGTATCACGGGGTTAGTCGCAAAACCATCCCAAGTAAAATCCGCAAAGAATATGAGAAACTCTATCCATTCGGCTGGCTTGGATGCTTGTCGCGCACGCCTCCTGTCAGCCATGAGCTGATCTATGCAAATTCTGATCGTGGATTTGCACTGTGCTCTATGCGCAATGAAAACCTCAGCCGCTATTATATCCAATGCGACCTGTCTGACCGGCCCGAGGATTGGAGCGATGCGGCCTTTTGGGCTGAATTGAAGCGCCGGCTGCCAGCAGAGGTGGCGGAAAAACTGGTTACGGGCCCGTCGATAGAGAAAAGCATTGCACCCCTGCGGTCATTTGTCAGCGAGCCAATGCGCTGGGGTCGTTTGTTTCTCTGCGGCGATGCCGCCCACATCGTACCGCCCACCGGCGCGAAGGGCCTCAATACGGCCGCCTCTGATGTACATTATCTTTATAAGGGTATGCGACAGTTTTATGAGATGGGCGATACCACGGGGATTGATCGCTACTCCGAGCTGGCCCTTGCCCGAGTTTGGAAAGCCGAACGCTTCAGCTGGTGGTTCTCATCCCTCATGCATCGGTATCCAGACCAAAGCGCCTTCGATATTAAGATGCAGGTGGCTGAACTAGAATTCTTGCGCAGCAATCGGGCCGCGCAACAAGCAATGGCGGAAAACTATGTTGGCCTGCCCTATTGATCGCGCCAGGCGCCTATAAATCATCACAGATCGTTTCAGACCAAGAGGAAATCTCAATGACCGATTTTTCGAAGACCCGACACATGTTCGATATTCCTGCGGGTATGATCTATCTCAACGGTAATTCTCTTGGCCCAATGCCAAAAGCCGCTCCCAAAGCCATCAACAGCTTTCTAATGGATGAATGGCGCACTGAATTGGTCCGGGGCTGGAACACGAAAAACTGGTTCATGCAGAGCAATACACTCGGTGATCGGTTGGGACGTTTGATGGGTGCCCCAGCGGGCAGCACCGTGGTCGGAGATACGCTTTCAATCAGGGTATTCCAAGCCGTCGCGGCCGCGCTCGCCCTGGCGCCCGACCGTCGGGTCATCCTATCTGACAGCGGCAACTTCCCCACAGATCTTTACATGGTTGAAGGGCTCATGGGATTGCGTGACGTAGGCTACGAGCTGCGCACCCCCGCGCCAGAGGATATTTTGGATCATATCACACAAGAGGTGGCCACCGTCATGGTGACTGAGGTTGATTACCGCAGTGGCCGCAAACATGACATGCAGGCCATTATCAAAAAAGCACACAGCGTTGGCGCAACGGTGGTTTGGGACTTGGCCCATTCTATCGGTGCCATTCCTGTCGATGTCTACGGCACAGATGCCGACTTCGCGGTCGGATGCACCTATAAGTTCCTCAATGCTGGCCCCGGCGGACCCGCTTTCATCTATGTCGCACCCCGCTTGCTCGACAAGGTTGAGCCTGTGCTGTCAGGCTGGTTTGCGCATGAGGCTCCATTCGCTTTTGACCTCAACTTTCGCCCGATGCCAGGGAAGATTGATCGCATGCGGATTGGTACCCCGTCAATTGCAGCCTTCTCATTGCTTGAGGCCGCATTGGATATTTGGGATGGCGTCGATATGTTAGATTTGCGGAGCCGGTCAATGGAGCTTTCACAAGCCCTAATTGCCGGCGTTGAGGCCAAATGCCCCGGCTTAACCCTCGCCAGCCCTCGCGATCCCGAGCAACGCGGCAGCCATGTGGCCTTTGAGTTTGAGCATGGCTATGCCTGTATGCAAGCTCTTATAGCGCAAGGGGTCATTGGGGATTTTCGGGCACCAAATATCATGCGCTTTGGCATCACACCGCTGTTCACCAGTTTGGAAGACATCGCCCATGCGGTTGATATTCTAGCCAATATCTTGAGCGCGAAAACTTGGCAGAGTCCAAAGTTTCAAAATAAAGCTTTGGTAACCTAAAAGCGGCCAAGGCAAAACATACATGTTTGAGCCCAATTGGCTCTGCCTATGTTGGTTTGCTGCACGGAAACCTATTTCAGTAAACCTCAAAGAGATTTCCGTGCTTGGAATTGCGAGCCCGGTGGTGTTCGGCTTGGGTATGGTGGCAGAACTAAATGACCGCTCCAGAGCTCCCGTTACTCCAGTTACGAGACCTAGTTATAAAGAGTAATGTTTTCGCTGCATGGCAAATTCCCGATATTCGGGACTCGTGCTTGAGCGGGCAAAAAAGATGCGCAAGATGGTCGAATTTTTGTCAACAGACATGTATTATGTATGAAAAATTATCTGCTATAAATTTCATTGTTTTGTAAATTTATATGATGAAAATTTAATCGCTCAATTTTTTGATTCGCAATTTTCATATTTTGGCGATAGTTTCGCCTCCATTGAAAATCTTCAATTCGAGCGCACAACATCTGAGACTATTTTATAAAAACGGATTTTTTACCGAGATTTATCTGATACTTGAACTATTGTCTGATATTCTGTTTTGGTGAGAAGCTTCCTAGAAATGTGTAGGTCTATTTTATGGCGAAGCAGGGTAGTACAAATGACGAGTGCCGCGACAACGGTCGGATCTTCGGTCTATTTGAAGATTAAATCCGACATTATCACCGGCGCGTTACAGCCGGGGAAAAAGCTGAAGTTAGACACTTTAAAAGTGCAGTACTGTGTCAGTGTCTCAACATTAAGGGAAATACTAAACCGCCTGGCCAGTGACGGTTTTGTCGAAGCGCCCGAGCAACGCGGATTTTTGGTCCGCACAATGTCTAACGAAGACCTGATTGAGCTGTCCAATCTCCGCGTGTTGCTAGAATGCGCCGCGCTGAAAGCCTCCTTGGCCTTTGGTGATGAAGAGTGGGAGGGCAACCTTGTGTCTGCTCACCACAAGCTGACCATGATCGGTAAGAAAATAATGGATGGCGAGGTCGTGCCTCCAGAACGTCTCCTAAATTATGATTGGGAGTTTCATTTAGCCCTGGCGCGCGCCTGCAATTCTCGGCATATGATCTCAGTCTTTCAGAATATATATGAAAAATACATCGGCTACCAACTGGTGCTGCGCAACTATCGTTGGGCCAAAGCCCTCGAAGAGCAGCAACTGATTTTTGAAGCCGCACTCGCACGCGACTCCGAGGCGGCGGTAGACCTATTGAAATCACATTTGCGCAAAAGCCTCTCTTTCTCGCTCGCTGCGAATTAACGCGCTTCGCCATTGTGTTTTTGCCCATGCTTCCTATGTTGAAATCTAAAGACATTGGAGACTAAAATGCCCTACACCCCTCCCAAAATTTGGATATGGGACGCCGAGAATGGCGGCAAATTTGGCAACATTAACCGCCCAATTGCCGGACCCACCTTCGAGAAAGAATTGCCCCAAGGGCAGCATCCTTTGCAGCTATATTCTCAAGGCACGCCCAATGGCGTGAAAGTCACAGTGATGCTCGAAGAGCTGCTCGCACTTGGGCATGAAGGCGCGGAATATGATGCCTGGCTGATCCCCATCGGTGAAGGTGCGCAATTTGGCAGCGGCTTTGTTGACCTCAATCCTAACTCCAAGATTCCAGCCATGCTGGATCAAGAAACCGGGCTTCGGATCTTCGAAAGTGGATCAATTTTAATGTATCTGGCCGAAAAATTCGGCGAATTTCTTCCCAAGGATATCGCCCAGCGTACCGAGACCTTGAACTGGCTATTTTGGCTTCAAGGATCTGCCCCTTACTTGGGCGGCGGTTTTGGCCATTTTTACGCCTATGCGCCAGAAAAATTCGAATATTCCATCAATCGCTTCTCAATGGAGGCAAAACGCCAGCTCGACGTGCTCGACCGCAACCTAGCAGAGCGGCAATTTTTGGCTGGAGACAGCTATACCATCGCAGATATTGCGACCGCGCCATGGTACGGCGCCTTGGTTAAAGGTCTGCTCTATGATGCGGCAGAGTTCCTGGATGTCACCCGCTACAAAAACGTCATGCGCTGGGCTGATGAGATCTTTGCCCGCCCTGCCTTTCAGCGCGGCCGTATCGTCAACCGCACCCATGGGCCGGCAGCGGAACGCCTGGCGGAGCGCCACAGCGCCAGCGATTTTGACGACCTACAGAAGGTATAAACACCGCACCCGTGCCAATTTGCGCACTACAGTGCTTTCAAACTTGCTAATCTGAGCGCCGTGCCGGCATGATGCGCGTAGTTTCATTGGAGGGGTTTCATGTTCAAAACAGCGTTGATCACAGGCGGCAACGGCAATCTGGGCCGTTTGGTGGCACAGCATTTGGAAGCCATAGGCACCAAGGTTGTAAGTTTTGACCTGCCCGGCAGCGAAGGTGCCCATTGCGAGCCCCGCCATGCCGTCGTCTTAGGCGATATGCAAGATCAGAGCCTCTTGGAGGACACGCTCACGGCATACAAGCCCGACGTGGTGATCCACCTGGCGTCCATGCTTTCGGGCAGCTCGGAAGCCAATCCTCAATTGGCTTGGGAAGTGAATGCCACCAGTTCCATTCGCCTCATGCGCCTGTGTTTAGACCGAAATATCGGACCTTTTTTCTTCGCCAGTACCACGGCAACCTATGGTCCTGACCTTGCCAGTCCCGTTGCATTGAACACGCCCCAATGGCCCGAAAACATTTATGGTGCAACGAAAGTCGCGGTGGAGCGCATGGGGGTTTACCTCAAATTGAAACAGGGATTTGATTTTCGCTGCCTGAGGTTCCCTATGGTTTTATCCCCCTCAGCTCCAGCTGGTGCCATGACAGCCTATCCAAGCCACGCCATCGCCGCTGCCGCCAGAGGTGATAACTTCACTATGCCGGTTGCCCCGAGCACTGGCATGTCAACGCTTTATCTCAATGATGTGACACGCAGCATCGTTGAAATTTGCTCGGCCCAGCGGGCTGCATTGACCCAACATGCCTATAATCTGCACAGCTACGTCTTCACAGCTCAAGATCTGGTCGAAGCCATCCAGAGCCGTTTTCCTGATTTTACCTGTAGCTTCACCCCGGGCAGCCCGACCGATGACCTCGTCCTGCGCTGGCCTGATGTCTTTGACGATCGCGCCGCGCGGGCAGATTGGGGCTGGGAGCCGCATTATGACTTTGACGCCACTGTTGAGGCGCTGGTGCAATTTGCCAAGTCCCAAAGTTAAGAGCCCTGATATGAACACCTATGACACATTGTTAATCTCCAGCCCGGCCAGCCATGTCGTGCAAATCACTTTGAATCGCCCTGATTTTGCCAATGCGTTCAACACGCAAATGGCGCTGGATCTGGTGGATATTTTTGAGTCTCTGTCTATGGATCCGAGCGAAACCCGCGCGATCATACTCACAGGGTCAGGCACCCGCGCCTTTTGTGCGGGCGGGGATTTGAAAGAACGCAATGGAATGAGCAACGCTGCATGGTCGAAGCAGCACTTGATCTATGAGCGCATGGCCCGCGCGGTGATTACCTGCCCAATTCCCGTGATTGGAGCCATAAATGGTGCAGCTTACGGGGGCGGCTGCGAGTTGGCCGCAGCTGTCGATTTTGCCTATGTGGCCCATGGCGCGCGTTTAGCGCAGACCGAAGTTAAAATTGGCATCATTCCTGGCGCAGGCGGCACGCAGACCCTTGCCCGCGCGATCGGGGAGCGACGGGCTAAGGAATTGATCCTCACCGGCGAGGTCTTTACGGCCGAACAGGCGCTAGACTGGGGTCTCGCCAATGCCATCTATCCAATTGAAGAGCTGCTCCCCGCAGCGCTCAAGACGGCCACCGCCATAGCGACCAACGCGCCAATTGCAGTGCGGCAAGCCAAGCTGGCGATTGGACGTGGCGGCGGCTTGGGGCTGGCAGATGGGCTGGCTATGGAAATCGAGGCCTATAATCGCACCATTCCCACCGAAGACCGCCGCGAAGGGGTGGCGGCATTCAATGAAAGACGCGCACCGGTGTTTCGCGGCCAGTGACCCCAAGCGGAGCATCGCTCAGCTGTCGGCAGAGCCCCTCCGCGTGGCTAAGATACGCATCAAAGCCGCATCGCGTTCTTGCTCCAATTGCGCAATGGATTTTCCGCCGGCCTCTGCCTCGACCCCTGCGATCAGCGCAGCCCGCAGCTCTGGCGTCAGTTTCGGGGTGCCAAGCGTGCGCCACCGCCCCTCCTGACTGTCACCGAGATGCTCAAGGTAATGGGCCATGCCACCCGAGCCGCCACCCAGATGGTAGGTCATATGTGCACCCATAACCGCCCAGCGCAGCCCCGGCCCATTCACCAGCGCAAGGTCCACCGCCTCCACATCTGCGATGCCTTCAGCGACGATATGAACCGCTTCGCGCCAGAGTGCAGAGGCCAGCCGATTGGCCAAATGACCCACCGCCTCACGTTTCATCCGCACAGGCACCCGGCCAATGCGACGGTAAATCTCTTCGGCGCGGGCCAAAGTTGCGTCCGCAGGGCAAAACAGCTCAACCAAGGGCACGAGATGGGGCGGGTTGTAGGGGTGCGCATTCAGCAGACGCTCCGGCCTGTCCATCTGCGCGCTCAGTTCTGACCACGGCAGCCCAGACGCGCTGGAGGCAATCAGAGCATCGGCCTCAGCGTGTAGCTCAAAACTGCGGTATAGATCGTGTTTCACATCCAAGCGCTCAGGTGCATTCTCTTGTACGAATATCGCGCGCGACAAAACCTCTGTAAGCTCGGAATTGACTGTCAAACGCCCCGGGCGGTCTGCGCCAGCACCCAATTGCCGCAACTGCGCTAAGGGCGCTTTGAGCCGTTCCTTTAGCATATCGCGCGCTTCGGGATCACGATCCCAAGCTTGCACATCGAAGCCATGATGCAAAAACAATGCTGTCCAGCTGACGCCGATCAACCCGGTTCCAAGAATTGCGACTGGGCGCTCTGTATCGGGCATCGGAAGGATTTACCGCGGCGCCATACGGATCGCGCCATCCAAACGGATGACTTCGCCGTTCAACATTTGATTGTCGATAATATGTCCCACCAGATTGGCATATTCCGCCCCCTGACCTAAGCGCCGCGGGAAGGGCACCTGTGCGCCCAGCGCGTCTTGAACCTCTTGCGGCATTCCGTCCATCATGGGGGTGGCGAAAATGCCCGGCGCAATGGCGCATACGCGAATGCCTTTATCGGCCAAATCCCGCGCCATTGGCAGCGTCATCCCCACGATTCCACCCTTGGATGCGGAATAGGCAACCTGGCCAATTTGCCCATCATAGGCCGCAACGGAAGCTGTGTTGACAATCACACCCCGTGCACCATCTGATCCACATGGATCTGCGGCCGCCATTAAACAGGCGGCTTGAGAGGCGCAGTTGAAACTGCCGATCAGATTAACTTGGACCGCTTTGGCAAAGATCGCGGGGTCATGCGCCGCGCCGCGTGATACGGTTTTAACGGCCGGGGCAATTCCCGCGCAGTTGACCATTACGCGCGGCGTGCCGAGCGTTGCAAGCACAGCTTCAAACCCGGCGGCGACACTGGCAGGATCGGCCACGTCAACATGTTGAAACACTCCGCCAAGCTCCTGCGCGACGGCCTCGCCGGCTTGAATGTTGAGATCAAAAACCACAACCCGTGCACCCATTTCGGAGAGCTTTCGCGCGGTGGCCGCGCCCAAACCAGAGGCGCCGCCGGACACAACAGCAACAGCAGAATTTTCAAATATCATAAGTATTCCCCAAATGTGACCGTAGGATTACGGACAACCATGGCGCCATGGTATTGCAACCAGCGGTGAGGTCAAACCGCATGATGAGTGTTGATCCTGGTGTGCCGGCGAGGCTGAACATCTTTCTCACGCACTCTTTGCCGAATATGCGCAGGATTTTCACTTCGAAAACCGTGAAACAGTCACAGATGGCAACTGCCCTCCGCACTTAGATGCGGTCAAAATCAAGCGACTCAGCGACGATATCAACCCGATCTTGCAGAGTATTAGGAAAAAGGCGGGCATAGCGTTCGGTCATCGAAATTGATCTCTTTGACAAATGGCGATTCCGGCATCCACTATGGTGACACAAAACATGCCGCTCAAAACGCATGGTCCTCTGTTGGCTCCATGGACAACGATGCATTCCGCGCAGCAGACGGCGACATGGTGACTCGTGCCGGCATGACACTTGGTGGCGCAAAAGTCAGCGTTTCTTTGGGTGACGACACAAGTCTTGCTAACCCAACGAATGCGACCCCTGCTGTTCCAGGTAATGAATCAGATTACAACTCGCTCGGCGTTACAGGCACTGCAGGCGCACTCACCTATGCGCTGGCCACTCAAAACGCAAACACCGCTTGGCTGGACAATGACGACAACTCAGCAGCGTCACAGCAATCCATAACCGGTGTGCGTGTGAGCACAACTTGGGACGGTGCAACTGTTGCATTGGGGCATGCCACTAACGACAATGGCGGTTCAACCAGTGTTGAAGTCAGCTACCCAACGGGCGTGTTCACCACAACAGCATCTTATGTTGCAGAAGGCGCAACTGGCGCAGAAGCCAACTGGGATGTTAAAGTTGTCTATGCCGAAGGTGCAATGGGTCTGACTGTTGCGACAGACGAAAGCAACGACTGGAATGTTGACGTGTCCTACGACATGGGCAACGACATGAACCTCTTCATCGGTGCAGATGACGGTGGTAGAGATACACATGCTGGTCTGAGCTATGACCTCGGCGGCGATGCATCGCTCTTGGCATCTTAGCAGATGACAGCGACAACGATGATTCCGACGACGAAGTTGGTGCAAAAGACTACAAAGAAGGTATGACCTTCGAGCTGTCTTTCGCATTCTAAGTCGATTGAAATCGAAGTTACAGAAGGCGGCCCCAAGGGGTCCCCTTTTTGTTTTTGCGGGGTGATTTTTCGGCATGGATCCCTTGGAGCTCTGGAAACCTGAGCCAAAGCAGCCTATGACTGGCGGCGGGCGCCCAATCTGGGTTTGGCCCATGAATATATAGACGAGGCAGATCCCATGAGCAGCTATTCCCCCGCCGAAATCGAAGCCAAATGGCAAGAGGCTTGGGCCGAAGCCGAGACCTTCAAAGCCGTGGCGACTGCCGATCGTCCGAAATACTATGTCCTGGAAATGTTTCCCTATCCGTCGGGCCGCATTCACATGGGCCATGTACGCAATTACACCATGGGCGATGTGATTGCGCGCTATAAGCTGTCTACCGGACATAATGTGCTGCATCCAATGGGGTGGGACGCCTTTGGCATGCCAGCTGAAAATGCCGCGATGGCTATAGGTGGGCATCCCAAAGAATGGACCTATGACAACATCGCAACCATGCGCACACAGATGAAACCCTTGGGCCTGTCGATTGATTGGTCGCGCGAATTTGCCACCTGTGATCCTGAATATTACGGACAACAACAGGCCTTGTTTCTCGATATGCTTGCCAATGGGTTGGTCTATCGCAAGAATGCGATGGTCAATTGGGATCCGGTCGATATGACCGTACTGGCCAATGAGCAGGTGATTGACGGCAAAGGCTGGCGTTCCAATGCCGAGGTTGAACGGCGCGAGCTCACACAATGGTTCTTCAACATCTCATCCATGTCAGGTGAATTGCTCAGCGCCTTAGACGAGCTGGACAATTGGCCCGCCAAAGTCCGCTTGATGCAGGAAAATTGGATTGGCCAATCGCGCGGGTTGGAAATGACCTTCCCGCTGACCACACCGCAAGATGGTCATGAGGGCGTGGCCGTTTACACCACCCGCCCCGATACTTTGGTCGGTGCCTCGTTCATTGGCCTGGCCGCAAACCACCCGCTGACCCAAAGCCTGGCGGCGAAAAACCCCGCCTTGGCAGAGTTCTGCGCCGAATGTAAGAAAATGGACACCACAGAAGCGGCGATGGAAAAGGCTGAAAAGAAAGGCTTTGATACCGGCATCACTGTACAAAACCCACTTGGCGGCGCGCCATTGCCTGTTTGGGTCGCCAATTTTGTGCTGATGGATTACGGCACCGGCGCAATTTTTGCCTGCCCGGCCCATGACCAGCGCGACCTTGATTTTGCGCGTAAATACGATCTGCCGGTGATTGATACCTTCTTTGCGCTCAACGAGGATACTCCCGTGTCAGATGTGGCTTTTGTACCGGCCAAAACTGAGACGGTGCGCTGGGTCAATCAACCTGCCGTCCTGAAAGAGGCCACGGGGCAAGAGGCGATTGACGCCACCATTGATTGGGCCGAAGCGCAGGGCCTTGGCATCGGCAAAACGCAATATCGGCTGCGCGATTGGGGATTGAGCCGGCAGCGCTATTGGGGATGTCCGATACCAGTGGTACATTGTGACAGCTGCGGCGTGGTCCCGGAGAAGAAAGAAAACCTACCGATCCGCCTGCCTGATGATGTGACATTTGACGTTCCTGGGAATCCGCTGGATCGCCACCCCACCTGGCGCAACTGCGCCTGCCCAGCTTGCGGCAAGGAGGCCCGCCGCGAGACCGACACAATGGATACTTTTGTGGATTCCTCTTGGTATTATGCGCGCTTCACGGCCCCCAATGCCACCACACCGACAGATATGGCGGAGGCCAGCTATTGGATGAACGTCGATCAATATATCGGCGGTGTGGAACATGCGATTTTGCATCTGCTCTATTCGCGCTTCTTTGCCCGAGCGATGCAAATTTGTAGCCATTTGCCGTCCTCCGCGATTGAACCGTTTGACGCGCTGTTCACCCAAGGCATGGTCACCCATGCAATCTATAAATCAGAGGGCAAGGATGGCCGCCCTGTCTATCACTACCCCGAAGAGGTGGCGCTGCGCGATGGCAAGGCCTTCTTGCTTGAGGGAGGCGCTGAGGTCACGATTGTGCCTTCAGCAAAGATGTCGAAATCAAAAAATAACGTTGTTGATCCAATCAGCATCATCAGCAGCTATGGCGCCGATACGGCGCGGTGGTTTGTTTTGTCCGATAGCCCGCCCGAGCGCGATGTCGAATGGACGGCCTCTGGTGCGGAAGCGGCGTTTAAGCATTTGAACCGCGTCTGGCAGCTTTGTGATAAAATCGCCAATATGGACAAAAATAAAACTGGCGATGGCGACAAAGAACTCCTGCGAGCGCTGCATAAAACCATTGTGGATGTCACTTCGGGGGTGGAGAGTTTTGGTTTCAATGCAGCAATTGCCAAGCTCTATGGCTTTACCGCGACTTTGGCCAAATCCAAGGCTGGATATGCCGCGCAGCATGAGGCGATCATGACATTGGCGCAATTGATGGCTCCGATGACGCCGCATTTGGCAGAGGATATTTGGGCTCATCAAGGCGGGCAGGGGCTGATTGCCAATGCTCCCTGGCCAAAAGCAGATCCGGCGCTTTTGGTTGAAGATGAGGTGACCTTACCGATCCAAATCAACGGCAAGCGCCGTGATGAAATCACTGTGGCCAAAGACATGGGCAAAGACGAGCTGGAAGCCTTGGTGTTGCAGAATAACGCTGTGATAAAAGCGCTGGATGGTGCTACACCTAAGAAGCTGATCATTGTACCCGGACGTATCGTAAATGTGGTTATCTAGCCGACGCGGATTTCTAAGTGCGGCCCTTGTCCTGGCGGGCTGTGGGCTGACACCAGTCATGGATCCCAGTTCGCAACGGCTTTACAATCAGATACTGATCCAAGCGCCGGTTAATCGGGCAGAATATGAGCTGGTCCGAAATTTAGAAGCGCAGCTTGGAGCGGCAAAGAGCGCGCGTTTTGCTTTGCATTATGAGTTGAAAGTCACAGAGGACAATATCGTTGTCTCTGCGGCCCAAGAGATCAGCCGCTATAGCCTTGTCGGCGAGCTGGAATATTCCTTGCTGGATGCGGATGGCGCTTTTCTGACGCGCCAAACTGCAAAATCTTTTACAGGATATTCCGCTACAGGCACTACCGTGGCCACCCAGCGGGCCCAGAGAGACGCCTATGACCGCTTAATGGCCATTCTGGCAGGGCAGGTCGCCTCAGCACTTCTGACCTTGGACCTCCCATGAAGCTCTCGACCCGCGACGCATTGGCAGCTTTTGCAAAGCCCGATCTCAACAAGACTGGGGTTTTGATCTATGGTGCCAATGCGATGCGCGTCGCGCTGAAGCGACAGCAATTGATCAAGGGGCTGATCGGCCCGCAGGGCGAGGAAGAAATGCGCCTCACGCGCCTGCAAGGCGGCGAGTTACGACGCGACGGGGTCGCGCTGAATGACGCCATTAAAGCAGTCGGGTTTTTCCCCGGTCCGCGCGTGGTCCTTGTCGAAGACGCCAATGAAAATTGCGCCGAATCAATTCTGGCAGGGCTTCGCGATTGGCAGGCCGGTGATGCGCAGATGGTTGTCATCGGTGGTGCCTTAAAGCCAACATCAAAAATCCGCAAAGCTTTTGAAGCCCATCCCAATGCCTGGTCCATCGCCATTTTCGATGAACCACCCACCCGCGCAGAAGTGGAAGCCGCATTGGCAAAAGTCGGCATGGGCGACGTTGATGCCGCGGCCAGCGCAGCCATTACCGATCTTTCCAAGGCTATAGACCCAGGTGATTTCAATCAATTCTTAGAAAAATTGGCTCTATATTGCATGTCCCAAGCCGGACCCGTCACCCTGAGTGATGTTGAGGTATGCGCGCCACAATCCACCGAAGCGGCGCTCGATGATGTCATTGGTTTGGTGGCGGATCTGAGAACAAATGAGATTGCCCCGGTGTTGCACCGTGTGATCGCTCAGGGCGGGACCGCCACCGGGCTTTGCATTGCCGCCCTGCGCCATTTCCGCCTTCTGCACGCCGCCGCCTCTGATCCAGCGGGCGCATCGCAAGGCGTGGCCAAGCTTCGGCCGCCGGTCTATGGGCCACGGCGAGATCGGATCCAACGGCAGGTCGGCACTTGGAGCCGGGACCGGCTGGAGCAGGTGATTACGCTCTTGCTCGACACGGATTTGCAGCTCCGATCTGCTGGGCAAACCGCGCCACAGATGGCACAGGTTGAAAGATGTTTCGTCCGAATTTCAATGATGGGGAGAAGGTAAATGTATAAGGTATTGGGGTCGACAAAGAATCGAACTTTACGAGTAATTTGGACACTTGAGGAATTGGGCTTGCCCTATGAGCAAGTCAAAGGAGACCCCGGCTCAGCTGAGGTCAAAGCGCTCAACCCCAGCGGCAAAGTGCCAGCCTTGATGGTCGATGGAGAGGTTCTTCCAGATAGCGTCGCGATCATGAATTTTTTATCTGACCGCCACAACGCCCTAACCTTCCCAGCCGGGTCTGTTGAACGTTTGCGTCTGGATGGACATATTCACTTCCTGCTGGAAGAATTCGACAGCCTGCTTTGGGTCGCGGCAAAAAGCTCTTTCGTCAATCCACCTGAACACCGTTCTGCCGATGTGAAATCCGTTTTGAAATGGGAATTTGAGCGCAGTTTAAAACGGCTCGAACACCGGCTTGAGGGCGCGTTTCTCATGGGAGAGCATTTCACAATCGCTGATATTTTGGCTGTGCATTGTCTCAACTGGGCCTTTACGGCAAAATTTCCTGACGCCGGCACTGTCTTGAAAGACTATGCCAAACGCTGCCGAGCGCGTCCGGCCTATGAAAGGGCTTTGGCAGAGAGATAATCGGCAGCCGCGCGCCCAGCCCAACGGCCAGTTGCAAAGCAGGCGGTGATCAAATAGCCGCCTGTTGGCGCATCCCAGTCCAACATTTCACCGGCGCAGAATACGCCCGGTACATCTTTGAGCATCAATTCAGGTGTCAAAGCCTCCCAAGAGAGGCCACCCGCTGTCGAGATGGCCTCGTCTATGGTGCGTGATCCCGCAAGCGTCAAAGGCGCAGCCTTGATGGCAGTCACAAGCCCGTCGGTATCACGGCGCATTGGCCGGGTCAGCTCAAACAACAAGGCGCGTTTTGTGGCATCTAGCTTGACAGATTTCCGCAAGAAATTGCCCAGACTGTCCTTTGGCTTGCGATTTGAGATCATTGCCCGCAGCACCTGGAGCGAAAGCTGTGGTGCAAAATCAATCTGGGCCAAAGGGGTCTGCCGCAACATCCGCCCCAGCGCGTAGATTGCCCCACCTTCCACACCCGATTGAGTGATCACAAATTCGCCACGGCTGCGCTGGCCTGCGACGGTCAGCTCGACATTCTTGACTGGCTGACCAAAAAACGGTTTCATATGCGCCGACCAAGCCCGCCACATGCCCACGTTGGAAGCTTGCATAGGGACAATTGGCACGCCCGCTGCCGCGACAGCCCTCTGCCAAGCGCCATCAGACCCTAAACGCGCCCAACTCGCGCCACCGAGCGCAAGGATCAGCGCCCCAGCCGTCAAGGGAACCTTGCCCTTTGGCGTCTCAAACAGATGCTGCTCATGTGGGGTCAGTGGACCGATCCATCGGTGGCGGCGTAGCAGCACAACACCCAGCGCATCTAGCCGAGCCAACCATGCGCGCAGAAGGGGAGACGCTTTCATGCGTATCGGGAAAACCCGGCCCGTGCTGCCGGTGAAAACCTCCTGCCCAAGACCTTCCGCAAAGCCGATGACCTCATCCGGTCCGAATTCAGACAGAATCGGTTTCAGGGAGGAGATGGCGTCAAAATACTGCAAAAACGCCTCTGGCTTCTCTGCCTTGGTTAGGTTGAGACCAGATTTTCCAGCCATGAGAAATTTACGTGCCGGTGAGGGCATCGCCTCTGCCACTGCCACACGCATTCCAGCTTGCGCGGCTTGCTCAGCCGCCATTAACCCGGCTGGGCCGGCGCCCACAACCAATACATCAAACACCGCTGGAGACTGCGTTGGGCCATGATCCATATTAGGCGGAGCCTTGCGAAGTTACCTGTGATCTCATCATGTCATGTTCCGTAGCCGCTGGTTTTCCGCCGATATCGCCAGCCTGTCTAGCACGCAATCACGAAGGGACGAAAGACAGATCAAAGGCGCGGCAATCCGACAGGTCCAACAAAAAAGAGCGCCGCCGAAGCGCCGCTCTTTCTTTAACCTAAGTCGGTTTCGCTTAGAATGCGAAGTTCAGACCAACAGTTGTCAGGTCAGAAGCTGTACCAGCTTTGTCGTGCATAGCTGCGAAAGCAGATGCGCCGCCACCGAGTGCATAATCAGCAATCACTGTTGTCGCGTCAGCTTCGTCGATTGCGAATGATGCAACCAAAGCGCCTGAAGTCATTTTAACTGAGAAATCCCACTCATCGCCAAAGCTATCGCTACCAGCTACAGTGCCTGGCTTGATTGATGTGTATCCCACAGTAATATTGTCCATTGCATATGAGAAACCGAGTTTTGACTCGTCTTCACCACCTGAAGCCAATGACTCGTCTTCAACAGAGGCTGTCAGCGTCAAGCCATTGCCCATTGCGTAAGATGCAGCGATCTTAGAAGCGTCACCACCATTGTCATCATTGTCTGTGCCAGTCAATGTGAGTGCTACGCCACCAACGTTGCCGCCGAGCGAGTAAGAGCTTGTGGAAGCACTTTCATCAGATGTAACTGCTACGCTCCAACCAGCGATTGAGCCAGAAAGTTTTACGTCTTGTGCACCATCAGTATCATCAAACAGGTTGTCGATGCCTGCGTGGTCAACAGTCAGTGTCCAACCAGCGTAGGATACTGCTACGTCTGCGTCACCGATGCTGTTGCCTTGTGCTTCAAGCTTGTCATCATCATTATAGTCGATTTTGTTACCAGCGCCCATGTCAAAGCCAACAGATACAGCAACGCCGTTGTCTGATTCAGCGGAGGCAGCGATGTCAAAGTCATAGTATGACTCAAAGAACATATCAGCGCGTGTTGCGTCGGATGCGCCGTTGTCATCGATGAGTGCGACGCCGGCTGAGCCGGAGAAAGATACGTCAGCTTGGGCAACGCCAGCGGCGAGCACCAAAGAAGTAGTTGTAAGGAGGATGCGTTTCCTTTATAATATGTTTCCTAGAATTTTGTCGTGATGACTCATATAGGAAGGTACAAAATTTATCTTGTTTATACAATTACTTAATACTATTATGATACTTTAACAAATAAATTTAATATCATAATAAGTGTTGCAAGAATGTATCGTAATAGAAAAATATATGGTTATTGAAATTAATAATGTTATTTTTTAAGGATTTGATTTGATAGGAGGTGGGAATGTCAGCTTTTAATAATAAAAAAATAAAATCAATTTGGTACTTAACCAGATCTCATAAAATGACTTTTGGTGAATTTTTTTACGATAAATATTATCCCTTTTCACAAAGCACGAAAAGACGAAGTAAGCTGGATTGGTATATTTACAAAAAGCACTTTGAAATCCCATTTGGGAAAAAAATATTGAGTGAAATTTGTGGTGAGAACATCGATGTATGGATGACAGAACAAATTGGAGCGCAATATAAACCTTCAACCGTAAATAAACATGTAGGTCTCCTTAATCGAATATTTAATGTCGCGCTCGAGTGGGAGTATATCAAAACAAACCCAGTTTCTAAGGCAATCATAAAAAAGCTACCCACTGGTGACCATGTACAACGCTTTTTGGCGCCCACAGAAATCAGAGATCTTTTGGATGCCTGCAATCGGAGTAGCCACCCTTACTTATACCATTTTATAAAACTTCTTCTACTTACTGGCGCAAGAAGCAGTGAAATGCGTTTGTGCAAATGGCGCGACTTGGACATGGTAAGTTCCGAATTGTTCATTGGGCTTTCAAAGAACGGACGGAGCAGGCGAATAATTCTAAGTGAAGCTGCTTTGAACGAATTTTCCGTGATTAAGCTCAAATCAAACGATCTGGGTCTTCCGATAAATGGGGACAATTGGGTCTTCATCAATCCAAAAACTAATCGTCCTTATACCAGCATGCATCTTGCGTTTAACCGAGCGAGAGCAACTATTGGATTTTATTCAGTTAGAATTCACGATCTACGCCATACATACGCAAGCTTACTCATTAATAATGGCGCCAGCATATACGAGGTAAAGCAGCTCTTAGGGCACCATCATATATCTATGACTGAGCGTTATGCACATTTATTTCCAAATACATTAAAAGAGCGCTCTGAAATTGTTGCAACTTCATTATTTACTACGAGCGGTTTCAAAAAGTCTGAGCATCCACTTTCGGTAACGCAGCATGATCCCTCACATCACTCAAAATCACCAATTCCATGATCTGTTTGCGTAAAAAGCAGTAAAATAATACATCAAGTAACTGTTTTATAACACTGGTAAATAATAAAGTCAGAAAAAAGATCCCTATTTAATTAGCACCATATCCATTCGCGACATGCTTTCATCTTGATTACGAAATGGCATTAATCTGATACCTGTTTGAAGACATGGTCTGCTATTTTCGTGCCTTAATTGCGCAGGTCGGACGCGTCCACAGCGCGCAACAACGCGATGGCACGGCCGAAAATGAACAGGATGACGGCTTGAGCGTTATTTACTAAGCAGCTGATTGTTCGTTAGTTAATCACTATGTTCTTTGGTTGGCACACGTGCACCAAAGATCGCAGAGCCAACCCGGACATGGGTGGCGCCAAAGGAGATCGCCTTGGCAAAATCATTCGACATGCCCATGGATAACCCCTCCAACCCGTTGCGCCGTGCAAGCTTGGCCAAAAGTGCGAAATGCATGCTGGCCTC
>ENA-ORDA01001730-ORDA01001730.1-marine-metagenome-genome-assembly--contig:-NODE-1730-length-17767-cov-3.205596_pt1 | contig 17767 bp, 19 predicted proteins | sample MGYA00237778_ERZ508506 | MGnify/ENA primary metagenome ERZ508506 (study PRJEB26177, sample SAMN06267891) | marine metagenome | isolation source: Monterey Bay, California, USA | place: Pacific...
TAGTAAATGCTATCAAAGGAGCGGCATCAAACCGCGACAGGTCCAATTACCCTTGCAGCAGGCTTAGTACATTTTGCTTCGATGTATTAGCCTGTGCCAGCATCGCTGTTGAGGCCTGTTGCAGGATCTGATTTTTGGCTAAGTTTGTGGTTTCTCGAGCAAAGTCAGCGTCCTCGATACCGCCTTTTGCCGCAGACAGGTTGGACGAGATGTTGGTTAAGTTGTTGACTGTGTGGCTTAGGCGGTTGGATACCGCGCCTAGGGATGCGCGTTTGATATTCAGCCCCTCTACGCTCCAATCAATAAATCTCAAGGCAACCACTGCGCCGTCTGCCAACGTGCTGTCTGCGATAGTCATATTAAAGAATTCTTCGAATTCTGCGTGGTCTGTAGCAGGGATGACGGAGGCGAGGTTTGTATCGATAAGCATATAAATGAAGGCGGTGGGTGTACTTCCGTTTTCTGAATTGTTTAATCCAAGCGCGGTCGTATCGATCTCAGCAATGTTGACCCTCAATTGGTTGGGTGATGCAGTGCCGGATCCTATCTGAAAACTATATTCTTTTGAGGCTCCTTCAGAACCGCCAAGAATGGGGTTCTCGGATCCACCGCTGAACAAACTTTGGCCTGCCCAGGTCGTGGTTGCTGCAATTCGATCAATTTCATTGGTTAGCGCTTCCATTTCACCGGACAAATTGGCGCGATCGACCGAATTATTGGTGTCGTTGGCAGCCTGAACTGCGATTTCACGCATACGCTGAAGGATGTTCTCGACTTCTTTATGGGCACCTTCTGCAGTATCAATCAGGGCCTGACCGTCAAGCGAGTTGCGGATCGCTTGGTCTGTGCCGCGAATTTCTGCTGACAGACGCGAGCTGATGGCGACGCCGGCGGCATCGTCAGAGGCTGAGTTGATGCGCTTGCCCGAGGACAGGCGGGCCATGGATGTTTCCATGTCGCGGTTTACGCTGGACGCAGACGCCGCAGCGTTGAGCGCGGCATTGTTGGTTGCAATTGCTAGTGCCATTTAGATTTCTCCTTACAAGTGCCGCTGCCGCGGCGATATCGACTGATAGGTCGAGATTGAGCGCCAAGATCAGAGGGTGTTCTGTTCTCGGCTCAATGTAAGAAACGTCTGAAAAAATTACTTTTTATAGTTTACTTAAAAAAATACCATAAATTATTACTAGTTAAAGTAATCTGAAAATGCCAGCTGTGTTGTGATTGACGAAATTGGAGCATTCTAATTTATCCTTTAAAATAGGCCTGATTCATTCATTTTGAGATCTACAAGCTTTTCCGCAATCTGGAATAATACCGCGCAGTGTCTGATACGACTGAAGAACGAAAAAGGCGCGAACGATGACGAGTAGGCACGGCTTCGGCTCAAAACGGTCACATAAGCCGCATCCTTTGCCTAAAGCTGTTTTTAACTTTCAGGGTTGTATTTTTGGTGGCTATTCAATCTGTTAAACGGGATATGCTAGATTTCTTTGGCTTAACCCGGTCTCATGGTGCTGATGCGTTCGAATTACCGGCGGGGCGCCCGCTCGTTTCAAGGTATCCGCATCTAATTGAAAAGTTCTGGCCTTGATGCTAGATAATTATGTGGGGCTTTAAAGAATGCCTAGGTAGAGTGATAGGGGTGCGCATCTATGAGGGGGCGTGGCTGATTATTTTTGAAAACCTGTCTGGCGAAGACCCAAAACAAAGGCGCCTCATATCCCATTTGTAATAGCGGAGAACTAAAATGAAGAAAACAGTCTTAGCGGGTAGTTTGAGCGGCGCGCTTTTTTTGTTGGCCTCTGGCGGAGATGTGCAAAGCCAAACCGCTGAAAAAAACGCCTTTGACATCGGTGTTGAAGCGGTCAGGGCGGGTGAAATTTATAAAGCGTTCGAGAGTTTTGAGCCTTTGGCACTTGCTGGCGATCACCGAGCACAATTCAACTTGGCGACTTTGTTGAAATCTGGGCGGGGCAAGCCGCAAAACTATACTGAGGCGCTGAAATGGGCAACTTTGGCGCGCATAGGTGGCATCACCCGCGCTCTGCAGTTGAGCGAGACCCTTGCTGAATTTGTCCCCGAAGGCGATCAAGACGCCATATGGGATGATGTCGAGGCGCAGTTGTTACGGTTCTTGGACGAAGGTGACCGGAACGTGATTTTACAATATGCCCTTTTCAATCTGGAAATTCTGCCAGAACCAAACTTGGAAACAGCATTGAAATGGCAATTGATAGGAGCGGCGCTGGACATAGAGGGTGCGGCTGAAGCGCGGGATGAAACCGCTTCAGAATTGGATCAAGACGTTATCTTAGAGGTTCAAAAAGAGACAACAACATTGTTTCAAACTGATGATCTTGCGACCCGCTTTGCGATTCAGCCAGCTTCTGATCCGTGAAATCGCGACATCAGGTCGATGTGATCATAATGCATGTTCAGGCGTTGTGATACTGCATCCACAGCAAGGCCTTGTCTTAAAAGTTTAATCGCCTGTTCAATTTTATCGGAGTCGGCTGTAATCTCGGTGTAGCCGGTGCGTCCGGTTGGTTGCGCCAGCGCATTGGCATCATCGACAAAAGACTTTGAAACCCCTTCGTTTTTCAGTGCAACTATTTCAACAGCCATTTGTTCGATCTGATCGTTTAACCCGTCAAAACTTGCGCCGCTGTTATTGCCAGAATTTTTTGGTAAAGCTTTTATTGCCCGATCAAGATCAGTTCGAACAGAGTGGATTTTCATGATAATGATCAAGGCAAACATAGTCGTTGCCGTCAACAGAATAAGGGCGGCGGAATGTGTTTCTAGGAAGGTAAGAATTGCCATAATTTTGGTCCCATTTGCTTAATCACAAATAGGCATGCAAGTTACCGGCCAAACGCAGCTCTGAGCTTTCTTTGGCAAACCAAACTTCTTTCATCAATTTTTCGGAGATTGCTGAATACTCTGGGTGACTGAAAAATTCTTCGCGTGAGAGAGCTTCTGACTGGACTAATTTTTGTAAGCAGCCTTCAAGCTTCCGAGCACGCAGATGAAATTCATCTGCGTCTGCGCGCACTGCCTTAAGCGACTCAATAAGGTCGCCAAGTTCAGCCAGGGTTTCAGCCATGTGTCCTGGATCCGCCATATATTTTTCCGTCAACTCAATTTCACTGCAAGGCGTCGTATGCTTTGACCAATTCTTGCGAAATCTTGTCTAAATCGACCGGGTAAGTGTTCGAAGCAATAGCGCTCTTGATCTGCGCGACGGCCTCAATATCGATCGGCGGTGGCGCGTCTTTCATCGCAGCCAGCACGTCTTTGGTCACAGAAGTGATGTCGACGGGCGGGTTCACAGGCGCACTGTGACCGACGCTGACACCAGCCTGCGAGACCTGCACTTGCGGTGCAGATGTATTTTCTGGAACCTGAACTGTGGTTGTTGTTCCGGTTAGGCCTTGGGTTGCATCAACCATAACAAATCTCCTTTGGTATTATTAACGACATGTCACCGCGTCGTTTTAGAGATAACATCAACATTTTTATCACCAGTTACCTTAACACGCAATAACACACCGCTAGATGCGTTACGCATTCGTATAATTTCGCCTAATTGCCCCGGTTCTTGTGCGATTCCGACGCCTAAGACTTCTATTCCTTTGGTATTCACGCGCATCGTTATGATGTCGTCTTTCTCAATCATCCAGTTTTTTTCCAAATGCCGAGGTTTGAGAAATCTTCTCGAGGATACAGACTGACGCATTTTCCGTCCAATTGCGCGGGCAGGGTCCTCGATCATACCGCGGGCCTTTGCTTCGCGAACGGATTTTACCAATACGTCTTCTTCTGTCAAAATATCGCCCTTGCTGACAGAGCGGGTTAACATCACCACGTTGAACATCTCTACCGGCGGTTTGCTTCTTGGTCGCTTGGTTGGTGCCTTCGAGGGGACCGGGTCGGCCGGCTCTACCTTCTGCTTGGCTGTGTTTCCGGCTCTGGTGGCCACTGCGCGCGTACGATTAGTTTCCAAGGAATAGGAGAGACACAGTTTACCCGCACTGTTTTCCAGCTGCCAAACATTGGCAAAATTTCGAGAGGAGCATCGCAAGGGAAATATTTTTTTGTTCCAAGGATTTTTGGCCCAGCTTCTTCGCCCTCCAGTTCAAGTGTCTGAACGATTGCATCCGCGATATCTGCGCCGGTTATTGCCCGTGATGCATGGACCTGATCGGTAAAAGCGATCAGGGTGAAGCATAAGAATGCTGTCAGCGTCAGCACGCTTTGATGGATGCGATTAGAAAAAGTAAATATCATCTTGCTTGTTCCCACCAGCGGCCTGCGATCCTGGAAGCGCTAGTTTTTTTCCGGCCATAAGCGCATTGGCATTGCCGCGCACGAAGGCATGAGGGTTTGTCTCAACAGTTTCGCTCATCAATGCCTTGATATCAGCGCCCTGTCCGAATTTACCGCGCAGGATAGAATATAATGTATCGCCTCTTTTAACGGTATAATGGTCGCCAGATGCGCCAAGGCTCTGGGTCTGGCTGGTATTGCCTCTGTATTCTAGAACAACAAATCCTTCTTGTGCCAAACTGGTGCTGCCAGAGCTAAGGCTGAGGCATAGGCCAAGTAGAAGGGTGGATAGTAAGCTGCGTTGTGTACGACAGGTCATCGTTATTTTGCTCCGTTTTCAAAGCGAACTTGAAGTCCGTCAAATTCTGCTGCGGTGCGATCCATGTTGATCGGCTCAAGGATGGCACTGTTGTTTGAGAGTTGCACGATTTTGAGCACTGCCCACGGGTTTTGTGCGCCTTCAACAAACCCTAAGGATGCTTGATCTAATCCGTCGCGTTGGCCTAATTCAACATGCAAGTGCCGGCCAGTGCCTTTCGCAAGTCTTGTAATAAGCGGTCGACATGAAAAATCGTTAAGGAGCGTTGAGATTTGTGGTGTCAGCGCTGAGGTGACAGCCTCGATAATTTTTGAGTTTGAGGCGCGCGACAAGACTTCAATTGCGCGTATTGGATTTGCCTCTAAAAGCCTAATACTCTGATTAAACTGAATTTTCTTTACTGGTTTAAGCGCTGTTCCGGCCAGTAGCAGCAACTCACCCTGCAACGCGACCTTGCCTTTGCGTTCAGCCGGTACAATGCGCCAAGACATCTGCAGTGCATGGTCATCAGCAGCGACAGCCTTTCCGCCGCCTCCCATCAGTGCGTTGTAATCAAAAGTTGATACGTTGCCGGCTTTGCGCGCTTGGGTGACTGTTTGGTTGGGGCGGCGTTCCAACACAATGTTCCCCGGTAGCGCAACAGAGGATATTACATCCTCATAGGCTTGATTGAATGTTGCTGAAAGAGCTGCTGGCAGGCTTTGTGAGACCGATATATGCGACGCCAGAGCGACCAGTCGCAGCTCGCGCTGGCGATTGCACATTACCAATGGGGCGGGGCCGACGTACGCGTCCACCTCTACTTCGACGTAGGCGCCCTTGGCGGCCTTTTTGACGATGTTAAAATCTAAAATACGGCTTGAAGGACGCAGCAGGACAGTTTCACCCACCAAAATTCCGTTTTCCACCATGCTGAAACCGTTCAACTCAGCGCCGCCGGCCATAGCCGCCATGTAAAGCGCATCCTCCAAAGCCAGTCGCTCTGCGGCATCCTGACCTCTGGGTTCAATTGCTGCCCGTCCAGTGACACGTATCATTTCTGTCGCCGCAACAATGGTTGGAAGCCAGAGCGACTGCATTAAAATCAAAGGCAGCACGAGCCAGCGCATTTGAAAGGTCATTGCCATATTTTATCTCACACCGATTTGAAAACTGCGCATGTTATTTAGCGCGGGCGGCTTTCATTATGTGGGCAATCATATCTCGATCCAATTCAAGCACGACTTCATAGGTGTCGGACCCAACTGGGTTTATTCTGACCGTACGAGCGCCTCTGATGGTGCCTTCTACCGTGGCACGCAGGGTATCATTTTGGATGATCGCGTCGATCATGGTTGTACGGGAATTCACTTTCAAGCCGTGAATTTGCTCAGTCAGGTCACGAGTTGCTTCGAGGCGGGCAGCTCTGATAGCCATAAGACGCTTTTGATTAACGTTTTTCGATGGCTGCGATGAGATTACTGCGTAGCCCATGCCCGAAATGGTTGGAATCTGTGCTGCGGCGGCAGCTGAGGCGCCTGTAACGTTCAGAGCAGCCTCGATTTGTTTGACATCGTTTGACGCTGCAGCTGCAGGGGTCAGTTCTTGCAACGTATTTTTAAGGGACACCTCACAGCCAACCAGGGCTGTGCAGCATGCGAGAATTACTGCTGCGCGCGGCGCAGCGGATTTATTTCTAAAAAAGGGTCGATTATGGTGCGGCGTTTTCAACGGACTGTCTCCAGAGGCTGCTATAGTTACGACCCGATACTGCAGAAACCGTGCCAATACTTAGAATACGGCTTTACTTGTATTTTTGCGATTATTGGCACGGTATTTGCTTCTTTTTTCAAACTGGAAATCTGTCTTGCTTGACCGATAGTGCCAGACTAAGAAAGTGAAAAGGGGACTAATTGCAATGAGTTTCGTAACGATGCCGCCGCAGTTGCGCACATTGCAGTCAGCCCTTGGGGGTATGGTACTGCCTCTTGGCATTCTCATGCTCGTTGCAATGATGGTGCTGCCATTACCCATCATGCTGTTGGACATTTTCTTTACCTTTAATATCCTTATTTCGCTACTCATACTGATGATTGCGCTGCATACTTACCGACCACTGGATTTTTCCTCGTTTCCGAGTTTGCTTTTGGTGGCGACGGTTTTGCGATTGGCGTTGAATGTGGCATCGACGCGCATCGTTCTTAGCGAAGGTCATAACGGTACGGGCGCCGCAGGCAAGGTTATCGAAGCCTTTGGTGCTTTTGTCATTGGGGGCAATTTTGTTGTTGGTATTTTCGTCTTTATCATCCTGGTGATTATCAACCTCGTTGTGATCACCAAAGGTGCAGGCAGGGTCTCTGAAGTGTCCGCCCGTTTTACTTTGGATGCGATGCCCGGAAAACAAATGGCTATTGATGCGGATTTGAACGCAGGCATCTTAACGCCAGAAGAGGCCACCGCGAAACGCGACGACGTCGGGCGTGAGGCTGATTTTCATGGGGCCATGGATGGTGCATCTAAGTTTGTAAAAGGTGATGCGATCGCCGGTGTTTTGATTCTTGCGATCAACGTGATTGGTGGTTTGGCAATCGGCCTTACCCAACATGATCTACCACTCGATATTGCGGCTGAAAACTATGTCATTCTGTCAGTTGGTGACGGCCTCGTCGCGCAGATACCATCGCTGTTACTGTCAATCGCCACCGCGATTATTGTGACTAGGGTGTCGTCCAGTCAGGATATGGCGCAACACATTGCTTCTGAGGTCAGCCTTTCGCGCGCTTGGTTCCCGGTCGCCGGAGTTTTGGCGTTAATCGGCATGGTCCCTGGCATGCCCAATCTATTGTTTTTGTTGGTGGCCTTTATCGCTTTGGGTATCGGGGTTGCCTGCTTGATTTCAGAGCGCGAAGAGCTGACGGAGGCCGCTGGCGGTGCTGTTGCGGGCGGAGACCCCGCATTGGGCCAGATGATTGATGATGATGAAAAGGATCCAAATTCTCTGGATGTCACAGATGTCGCGGATCTTGCAGCAATTTCTGTTCTGCTCAGCTACCCGTTGCTTAACCTTGTTGATGATGATTCAGGCGGTCCGTTGGTGAGACGTATTACTGCGATCCGTAAAGAGGTATCACAAGGGCTTGGATTTGTTGTACCAAGCGTGCGCGTCCGAGATGATTTGGCGCTGGGTCCAAACCTGTACCGGATTAAGATTGGCCAGACTGTTGTTGCGGAAGATATCATCTATCCCGATCGCAAACTGGCGATCCCCTCTGACAGCTCAAATGTGAAAATTGATGGACTGGACGTAAAAGAGCCATCCTTTGGCATCGATGCAACATGGATATATCAGGACCGTCAAGCGGAAGCTGAGGCGCAAGGCTATGTGGTGATTGAGCCTGAAGCCGTGCTAGCGACCCACCTGAGCCAAGTTCTTTATAAGCATGCCGGAGAATTAATAGGTCAGGACGAGGTGCAGGAACTGCTGGATAATTTGGCCAAAACTGCTCCATCCCTCGTACAGTCTGTTGTGCCTAAATTGATGCCTCTGCATAACATCACTGCAATTGTGCGCAACTTGCTGAAAGAGCGCATTCCGATCAGTGATATGCGTCGTATTTTAGAGGTTTTATCCGAAATGGCCGGCCGCAATCTTGGTGTAGCCGAACTTTCCGAGGCGCTGCGTCCTTATCTGGTAGAATTGCTGATTCAACAGTCAGTACCGTTGAGCCAACCGATCCCGGTTATCACCATCGATTCAGATTTTGAGCATCTGCTGATCAACACGGCACGGCAAAGTGATTCAGAGCAATTAATGTTGGATGGTGCGCTCGCCCAGCGGCTTGTCAAAAGCTTGACCACCACAAACGAAGAGCAGATTGCGAAAGGGCAGAAACCGCATCTTGTCGTTGCACCTGTCATCCGCCGCAAGCTTTCGATGTTCTTGCGACAGTATTTGCCAGAGCTCGTCGTCCTGTCGTTTGCCGAATTGCCTGAGGCTCGCAAAGTAGAAGTGGTTGCGACAATATCTGGCAATGACGGTTTGCTGCCGCAATAAGGAGAGATACGTTGAAACACACCGACATATCTTTATTTGGGAGGGCTGAAAATGACGGAACACACTTTTAGATCACCCGATACCGCAACTGCAATGGATCGTGTGCAGCGTGAACTTGGGGATGACGCCTATATACTGTCGATCCAGAATGTAGATGGTATGGTCGAGATTAAAGCGATCAAAGAACCGATTTATGCGGTCGGTGGATTTCGGCGTAATCAGAACGCAAAATATAAAAAATCAGCACTGGTTACGGACAGTACTGCGTCTGGCTTTGTCTTTGACGATAAAGGCGATGAAGTGGCAGCTGATGCCACCGTGCAAGAGGGTCAGGGCAACGTTGCCTTGCCTGAGGACTCGTCCGAAAACGCGGAGGGAGATAAGCATACTGCCGCAGAATATCATGGCAACGCTTCTGATCCAAATACCCCTGTTTTTAACGGTGGCGATACAGCTTTTGCCGCGTCCTTGGATCCAGTACCGGCGCTGAATACAGACAGTACCGATCCGGATCAGATCGCAAAATGGGGCTATGATGGCTATCTCGAAGGGGTTGTGCCTCTTGTGGCGTCCCTTGAGGGTTTTGAGCTGTCCACTGAGACATCACAGGATAGTAAGGCCCCTAAAGGTTTCGTCGCCTCTGGTGATAGGATTGCTGAGGAAAGCCTTGCAGAAGATTTGACCACTGGCCAGCAGTCTGGAATTGCAGCGTCTAAGGATACGGACCTTACCGATCCGCACATGGGCGCGATACCAAGTGATGAGGAGGCAGTATCCCAAACCGACACTGCAGATGGCCCCACAACGGGAGACGGGACCGCGCAGGCCCAACATTCGGATACCGTCGAAAATGCGCAGTCAGAGGCAGAATTAATGGAGGCCTTTCAGTCTGGCTCAGAGGCTGAAGGCGATATTGCCGAGGTGCCAGCGACCGGGGCAGATATTCTCGCGCCAAACGCGGACGAGTCTCTGGGGTCTTTGATGCCAATGTCGGTAGAGAAGGCTGAGGTGCTGGCCAGCCGCGGGTTCACAGACAGTTTTATTGCGACATTGCCCTTAGAGCGCGCCTCGCAATCGGTTAATGAACTTATGGAAGAGGCGGTTCGGAGGTTGTCTAAGGGGCTGGTGCCGCCGCTGTTTTCCACAGACCCGTTGACGATGCCTCAGTTGGCGATTATCGGCCCACCCGGATCAGGTAAGACGACGCTTGCGGCAAAATTAGCCTGTGAGAGACACAGTAGAAGTTCTTCGGCCAGCATGTTGATCAGTCTTCGTGCACCGGGCAGCATAAACGACAATAAGCTGCGCGACATGGCGCGTATGATGAACATGCCGCATACGGAAATTCGCACCCTTGTTCCAACCATGCCGGAAAAACATGTGCCGTTTATCGTCGACTTTGACAATATTGGGTACAAGAATACGATTTCTCGCCTGTCAGACCTGAATGACATGGCACCTGGAGAGCCTCTTAAGGTCGCCCTTGCACTCCCTGCGACATGGTCTTTAAACGCGCTGATGCTTTTGGTGGATACCTATGCCCATCTCGATCCTATCTTGGTCATGACCCAAATGGATATCGGGGGGGTGGGTATAGAAGAGTTTTGTAATTTGTATGACCGTGGTGTTCATATTTCCTTGTTGAGCGGCACGAACGCCGTGGTCAACACGATTAAAGCGTCTCATGAAGAATTGCTTTATCACTATCTCAGCGATCTGACACAATTTGAATAGCGCATAATGAAAGGGTTTTCTGACACAGATTTTAATTTAAAGGCAGTGCAGCCTCCAAGTTATTTTATGGGCTCATTGGCTAAATGTTCACGCGGCTGGGTCGTTTTAAATAGGGAAGGTAAACGGACAACATGAGAGATAAGCCTATGAATGAGTTAAGCCCGCAGATGATTTATAAACGGACTCAGGCAACTGCTGTGCCTGAACTCAACGATGTTCACGATCTTATTTACGTGACGCTTAAAGAGTTGCATCGCAGTTTGGCGGTTTTAAATGAGAACCCTACCTTTGGCTCCGATGTTCACAATAACCATTCTTCGCGGGCTCTGACTGCATTGTATGTACTTCAGGTTAGCCTTGATTTTGATCGTGGTGGTGAAATCGCGACGAATCTTTTTAAACTTTATGAATATTGCCGGACACAACTGGTCGGACTGAGCACAAGAGACGAGTCGGCAGACATCTCAACTTCACTGACCATCATCACGGAGCTGTTAGATGCTTGGAAGCGGATCAAATAATCATGAGGATACCCAAGAATTTTTGGCGCAGCTAGAGGCATGTCAAGACGAAATGGATGCGGCTCTTTCCCGGTCTGAGTTCTCAGCTGTGATTGATTTAAACGAGACTCGAATTTCTATACTTGCGTCGGGGGTGGCCAGTAATTTTAAAGCGTCTTGTGACTCGGACATAACTAGGTTGGCCGCGTTACAGGCCCGGTTGGATTGCAGTATCAGTATTCTCAAGGAGCGTATGCAAAACTTGGGTGTGGATACAGGTCGTCACAAGCGCGCGCTGGTCGGTTATCGGCGTGGATTGTAATCTGGCACGCTACCTGCATTGATTAGATGCATGGAAAAAAGGTGTCAGAAATGCATTGGCTAGACAGTCTCAGCGAAAAGTCTGTTCAAAATTGGTGCGTATTGTATCACACTCTCTGCAGATGGATTTTTGGGTTTGGGCGTCTGGTGTGTGCCGACACCGCTTTTTCCTTAAAAAGTCACAACCCTAAGCGTGAAATGGCTAACCCACGTTGTATTAGTACTGGGTCTTTCGCACTGGATGATTTCAGGAACGAGGTCCCCGGTTATAATGAGCAAGCGGTAGATTCTTGCAAAGAGCTCTTCAGGACATCCATGCCAATCCTTTTACATCACGACGGCGGCTGCCGTGGCAATCATGGCGCTCAGATTGGCAGTGACCTTGCTAACTTGCGTATCAAAGAAAATGATAAATTTGCAAGGTTGTCATTCAGGCTGGAGACGGTCAAAAACAAACTATGTGAGTTGATTTTTACCTGTGGCAAATTAAACTTTCCATGTGATCACGCAGGTTATCAACTTTCGTTTGAATCCAATACGGCTGATGATACAATTCATTGGTGGTTTGGTGGCGTAAATTTTACTCTGTATCGGTCAAGAAAACATGCTGGATCACGGGCCGCGTTGCCTATAGCGATATATGCAAGGCGCATTTTACTAAACTGCCGGGGATGGCGATGTAATGTCTGGTCTTGAATTAGGAGTACGCATATGGCGTTCGCACCTGCGTGGGTTTTAGATGCTTCGTCCGCTATGATAGCAAAGCGTTACATAATGGGCGATATGCCTTTGGAGGCTTATACAAATCGGTTTTCGAAGTCTTTACTGGAGCGGTACAGCGACACTTCGGGAGATAAGTTGCTTGAGTCTGTGGAAGGTATGATGAACTTTATGACGACGATCAAAGGTGAGAATGTCCTTTTGGTCTGTGACGCTTTTTTACATAACCGTGTCTGCTTTGAGAGCAGTGGGGCACCTCGCAAGATGAAAACTATGTTCCGATCTGCTCTTGCACCTCAAAAAAAACAAGTGGGCGGGGACGCCGTTGTGAAATCGTTCCGGACGTTTGTATTTCGCTTGCGGTCGGACCCAAGCTTGCTTGCACCGAAATCTTGGGATCCTTCAGATGTACAAGATCTCGATTGGTTGGCTGATATCTTCAAACAGCGCGTCAAAGTCACGGACACTTTATAATGTTTATCAGGAGCCCCTGAAATGTCTTATTCGGTAAATGAAGCTGCAAAACTGGTGGGCAAAAACCCACGGAAAATAAAGCTGGATATCCGGCAGGGAAAGCTGGAGGCATCGCGACTGGGAGATAAGCCCAACAGCGCTTACAGAATTGAATATAAAGATTTACGCAAAACCTACTCGACCTCCTTTGAGCCCCAAGCAAGCGGCGACGGTGCACAGATGTCCGGCCCTCAAGGTGACGCAGGACCTGATGTGACCGGTGGTTTGCCTCAACCGGCAGTCCCTGAGGCTAGGTCCGTTCTGGGCGGACAGGGTGAAGATGAAATCCTTGAGGATGAGCCGGATATTCTGCGTGCGGCCTTGGCCCGCGAGGTGCGCAACAACCGGATTATTCAAAAACAGTTGACCGATGCTGTCAAACGCATCGAGCGGTTGTTAAGTGGACAGGTTGCGCGCGGCAATACCAGTATGCCACCTTTGACGTTGGAGCCGCACATGCGTCCTAGTGGACCGCCACATCACTCAATTCCAGAAACCAGAGACACTGATGCTTCGATGACGCCGGTCACAAACTCTGAGGTGAGTGAGACTGTAACGTCAGCGGCTGAGACTGCGTCCGGCAATATGTCTGCAGAGCTTGCGCCTGTCAGTAATACCACCACAAATACTCCAGAAGTAGATCATGTTCCTGTACTGTCATCCGTTCTGGCGGAAGATCCCAAGCCCAAGCCCAAGCCCAAGCCCAAGCCCAAGGCTGAGGCCGAGGCTGAGAATACCGCTGAAAAGCATAAAAAACAGCACAAGAAATCGCCTGTCACAGAGATGTCTTCTGTGTCGCATGATGATGAGGACGTGCATGAAGATGACGATGATGAAATCCCCGTCAATGAGTTGATTAAAAATTATCAGGCCAGGCTTGATGCATCACTCGATATGATCCGCAATCTTCGCGCGGATTGAACGAATTTATCAACGATTAGGTCAGATTATTGTAACGTCGCGCTCCAACCGTCGAGGCGGGTTTTTATGTTCGGTGAGACAGTGGCGAACCATCTCGCATCTCGATGAATGCCGGCGCCAAGTTGTACAGTGGAAATGTTAGCTTGTTCGGCATATTCAATAAACTGCCCAATTGCTGTCACAGACCCGTCACCTGCAGCTGTCGGTATCCAAGAGGTATGGTGAGCGATGCTTGAAGTGGCGCCCAGTCTGTTGAGGGGTTGAACTGACTCTGGTGGAGCAGTTGCGTCGCCATCTGTCTTAGCTCCTGTCTCGATTAGGCCCATTGTGGCGCTGCCGTCTGCCAATAAACTTTCTGCTTCGGCGTGATCGTCTGTCCAAATTATCTGTGATTTAACCTGTGCGAATACACCAATTGCCAATTCGACGCCCCGCGTTGTGCTGAGCAGGTGATAGACCTGACTGGCTGGCACGCCTTGGGCCATCAGTGCCATCTCAAGCAATCCGGGCGCTTGGAGTGCAACCGCGCGCTTGCCGGGAAATCGTTCCAAATCAAAAAACGCCGAAATATGGTCGGGGATGTCGCGCTGATAGGCGTTCAGATTATATACGATGGTTTCGGTGCGGGGTTCTTTAAAACTGTGACATGTCACAGCCTTAGATATTTCGGGCAGCAGACTGTTTTGACGCTGCCGCATAGTGCCGGTCGGTGCCAAATCACCTGCCGCGCACAGACGCAGGGCCTGAGCTTCGTCCAATGTCAGGAAATCCCATTTTTCGCGGCTTGCTCGCTTAAAAAGTTCAACCTCGTCGCCCCCGTCATTCTCTGAGATAGACGCTATCTTAACCGAAATCCCCGTTGATTTTGTGAAAGGCTGCAGAAATGTCTTGTCAAGGTAAGCGATACGCGTGGTGTCACCAATGATGCCAAGTACCAATTGCTCAGCAGCTGCCACAACCGGCAGACCGCTTAGTATCAAGCCGAAGACCAGTGATTTTTTTCCATACATTTTACAGTCCTGCGTTTTCTTCACGTCTTAAATCTGCGGCTAAGTTCAGATACGATTGAATGATCGCGCCCTCTGTGACAACTCCGACTAGGCTGCCGTCTGAGGATTTGATGATCGGGATCGCATCGCCCACAAAGCTTGAAAGCTTTTCCATCGCCTGTCGGACGCTGGTGGTTTCGTCAAAGCTCAAGTCGCTGATTTGCAGCTTACCGGCTATTGGCGTCTCCGAACCAGCCTCAAGGTCAACGGCCCGCAAAAACCCGATAAATTTCTGCGTTTCACTATCAACCGCATAGGCTTCGTTCCAGCCAGTTTTCCGCAGATATTGCAGAACCTCTTGCTGTGACGTTGTTTCGGAAAATATAGGTGCGTCCTCGGCCGCGTAATCACATACGCGCATGTCTGACAAACGGGCTTGGTCACGGCCCTGAGAGAGGTCTACTCCCTTCATCAAGAGTTGATGGTCGAACAAAGACCGGCCGAAAAATCGGTAGGTGACCAGATTTGAAAATACCACAGCGATCATTGAGGCAATAGCTAAATCATAACTGCGGGTCAGTTCGAAAACGATCAGAATCGTCGTCAGGGGTGCGCCGATCACAGGGCTGGTCACGGCCATCATGCCGCAGATTACATAGATCGAATATGAAGATAATGTGTCTGGCATAGTGATCGACAATAGGGTCCAAAACAAACCGCCAAATAGAGCGCCAACCACCAGAGCCGGGCTGAAGACCCCTCCCACAAAACCAAAGCCGAGGCAAAATGCTGTGAGGGCAATTTTGCCAAGCATTAAGCCTCCCAATTCAAACGCGGAAAATGCACCGTCTATTGTGGCAAAGCGCATGGTAAATTGGCCAACGCCAGTGATTTCGGGCAACCATAAGGTTACAAGACCTAAGCCGACCCCTGCGATCAATCCGCGTGGCAGTGGGGAGATATTGAGTTCGCGTGCAAATTTTGCGGTGCGCAATATCGTACGCATATATAAAATTGAAATTGCTGCCGCGCACAATCCAAGCAGAGCAAAAAGAAGGAACTCACTTCCTTGCAAAATCTCGCCGGGTTGGATCAAAAACAACGGCGGGCGGTCAAATATGACATTTGCCACCACATATCCACTGGTTGCGGCCACAGTTGCAGGGGCAAACGATTGCATTGAATAATGCCGCACGATGGCCTCATGGGCAAAAATCAGACCTGCAATTGGTGCATTGAACGCTGCCGCAATCGCTGCGGCAACACCACAGGCAATCGACACTGTGGATAGGTTAGGGATTGCCAAGTTGAGACGTTTTGTCTGGTTGCCGATCAGTGCTCCAATATAGACCATTGGTCCGTATTGCCCGACCGAGGCCCCGGCACCGAGCGATATCAAGGCGGCAAGCGAGGTGACCACGCCTGACTTGTTATCCGGCATGCCCGATTGTAACTGCACCGCCTGAATAACATCTGGCGGGCCGGTTGGGCGCTTGGTTGGCGCTGCTCTTGAAATCATCCAAGCAACGATCAATCCGCCAAGAGCCGGCACTGAGATGGTGATCAAGGCAATTTGCCAAAACGCGAACCCTGATTGCACTTTTGCATAGGCACTGATCAACAGGACATCGTTGAGCCAAAGAACGGTTTCTACAAAGGCAATAGCAATAAAGGCTGTGACCGTTCCAATGATCAGACCGACCAGCAAAACTGTAATCGCCCGCTTGGCCATTGCCGCGGCTGGTCTGGTCGGCACTGCGGGAGTGTCGGTCGACATATCGCTATCCTATTTTAATTTCTTAGAATACCCTCAGATGTTTTGGATTAATTGTCACTAATTATTTTGATTATTCCATGAGTCGAATAATGTTTCCATATACTCTCCGGTAGCATTTAAACCTGTCACTGCCGCTTCCATCGCAGAGAACTGCGTATTATAACGGTCGGTCAGTTCTGTTACCTTTGCTTCAATCTCCGCAAGCGTTGCGTCCGCCTCGGTAATATCTGCCTGTAGTTCAACTTCTCGGTCCGCTAAAGTCACTTTGTTGTCAAGGGCATTCGCAAAGCCCAAAAGATCAGTGGTATAGGCTTTGATAGTGTCGAGTAAACTCACACCATAGCGGACTTTGGCCGTGGTCCCGGTAGGGTCCAGCACCGTTACCCGAATGCCATAGGTTGGGTCTGAGGTGTCGGTAGCTGCGCTTTGAAATGTATAAACTCCGTCTTTTTCGGACTTTACCATCGCTATAGGGCTTTGATCCCCATTTGTAAGGGTGGCTGTTCCGCCTGCGCTATCGTGCGTATATGAGAAATCATATGATCCGACATCTGGCGGATCCCAGTCAAAGCCCGACATGGAAAATGCTGAAGAAGAACTGCTGAATTTTGTATTGAAGATTGGATCTAAAACATTTGGGTTTTCGGCCAATGCGGCATCAAACCTGTCTTCGTCATAAAGTTCTAAGGTGCCATCAATCATTGTTCTGACGCCCATCTCTGCAAGATAAATGGGATCGTCGCCGTATCCGGCAATCGGCTGTGTCGTAAAACCGCTTAATCTTCGTAGTATTGTTTGTGCTGCCGTATCGCCTGCCAACGCACCAGCCTCGCCGCCCAATATACCTTTTTCTGTCACTTCGTTCAGGTGTATTTTTAAATCATTTATGTGTGATATAAAATCCTGAAAGCGGGTTTTTGCCGCGGAATTGGTATTGGCAGACCCAAAAGAAAAAGATTCCGTTGGTTGGCCATTCTCATGTGCCGTTGTTCCGGTTAAAACTATTTGGTGACCGGGGTATAAATCTTCAATAACATTTGAGGATCTGGTCACAGTGACTCCGTCAATTGTCATGATCGCGTTTGCTGCGGTACGTGTTTCTAAAACCCGCTGGTCATGTTCTTCCAAAGAATCAAATGTCAATGTGGAACTAACCGGCCCCCCGGAGCCACTCGCGAGTATGCCTGCCTCTACAGTTGTGGTCGCGGTCGTAACCTTGGTGTGACTCGATACCGCCGCAGCAATAGCCGTATCAATCTTGGTTATCAAATCCACGCGGTTATCAGTCGCTAGGACATCTACGGAGATCTCCAACTTCTCAAGCCCTGCAGTGGTCAAGTCGAAAGACAGGGTTCCTGCGCCTCCGGTATCCTCGCCGCTTACAGTTAGAACATTACCGGAAATCGCGACTCCAAACGCGGCCATTTCATCATTGCCACTTTTGACGCTGCTCAGACCGGAAAGGCTGGCTGTAGTTGCTGTACTCGATTTGGCTGACAGAAATTGCGTATCGCCAGTCGTCGAAGTAATTGTAAGAGAATTATCTGTACCCGCTTCGGATTTGATCAGTAATTTAACGCCACCAGCGCCCGTATCAATGATCTCGGC
>ENA-ORDA01001732-ORDA01001732.1-marine-metagenome-genome-assembly--contig:-NODE-1732-length-17760-cov-7.419838_pt1 | contig 17760 bp, 39 predicted proteins | sample MGYA00237778_ERZ508506 | MGnify/ENA primary metagenome ERZ508506 (study PRJEB26177, sample SAMN06267891) | marine metagenome | isolation source: Monterey Bay, California, USA | place: Pacific...
GGGGACAGCCCCTACCACTAGCACCACTATATAGGCCACATATTATGAGCACTAAAAACAGCATCTTCACCAGCGTCACTACCTTTAACAAGGACACCGACAAGTGTACCCTTAACCTGTTAGGTGGCTACAGTGACGCAACAGAGCGCCTCCACAGCGTGGACGTGCATGATGTGGACAACATCACCCGCACTACACGGACACGTAATGGCCATAAGTACACTGTCATTACACTGTCCACACCTAACGGTGACATTGAAATCACAGCCCACCGTGGCGAGGCATAGCACTATGACACTGACACAACAGGAATACAGCATACTGATAGCAGCTGCGCGAGAGGCGGGAGACTGCGAACGGGTGGATACCCTCGAGCTACAGGCTACGATAGCGCGCGAGCAGGCCGTACAGGACGTATGGTTCGACCGTTACGATAATGACACACTAGACCTTTACTAGGAGTAATAAACAGATGAAAACTAGCACAGTAATAGCGCAGACTAAAAAAGGCCACCGTATATTCCTAGAGTCCACGAGTAGCGTAGGCTTCATGCCTCGTGCTCGTTACTCGGTGGAATTCATCGGTAACTTCATCACCCTGACCCTGACCACCGAGGGTAAGACTAGGGGCGTCACACCATCGAAGGGTGGCGTCATAGACCTCGAGTCTAAAAAGGTCACACAGTGGGCACAGGATAGCACCGAGGTGCTCGTTAGGGCGCATACAGATGATGGCATCATAGTAATTGAGAGGGTAGTAGCATGAACATACAACTGGTGAAAAAGAGTAGTAACGCTAAGACTGGCCCGATACCGACCACCACTAGCCCACGTAGCACGTGCCCCACCGAGTGCCCACTGTCGGGTAAGGGAGGGTGCTACGCGGAGGCAGGGTACTACACCCGTATGAATTGGGATAAGGTGGACAGTGGTGAGCGTGGAGTGGAGTGGGGTGACTTTCTACAGGGTATCCGCAAGCTACCAGAGGGCCAGCTGTGGCGTCATAACGTGGCGGGAGACCTGCCGCAGGACGCCCACGGGATGATAGACGAGCGTAAACTGTGGGACCTAGCAGCCGCCAATACAGGCAAGCGAGGATTCACCTATACGCACTATACGATGGATAAGCCACAGAACCGCGAGGCAGTAGCTAGTGCTAACCGAGTAGGGTTTACCATTAACGTGTCCCACAACAGCCCACAAGAGGCACTACAGGCCTCCCACGGCCAGCCACGGGTTACCATTGTGCCGGAGGATTTCTGGCGCACTGACGGGCGCAGAGAGGGCACTATAGTGCGCTGTCCGGCAGAGTACACGGAGGCCGTATCATGTGCCACCTGTCAGCTGTGCCAGCGTAGTGAGCGAAAGGATATAGTAGGGTTCACTGTACATGGTACCCGCAAGGGTGCTGCTAACGACGTAATAGCGAGTGTAGGATAGCGTGCGCCTAGTGGCTACTATCATCACCCTATCGGCACTGTGGCAGATGCACCCGCTGCTAGTGTTACCCATGGGCGTTATCATTATATTCCTACTGTCCTAATGGAGGGGCACACAATGCGAGTATTCGTGTATTACAACTTACATAAGCAGGTCTGGAGTATTAAGGCGCTGGAAGGGGCACAGAAGGGCTTAGTGATAGGCCACAGCCCCACAGTGCTGCTACAGGACGCCGCTGGCAAGGTGTCACAGGCTGGACGCCAGCGGGTACTACGGGACAAGCGCAAGAATGTACATGCTGGCCTTGTGGGCACACTGGTACACACTGGCAGAGAGGGGTATTTTCCTGGGATTGAGGTCACATATAATCCCTATAAATACGAAACATTTGTTGACAAGGACACATTAGAGCCTTATGGTGGCTCCCAGTTCGCATACATGGATAACAGAAGGGTATTTACACTATGAAACCTACAGTACTATTCCTATTCAATAGTAGCAGCTATGCTGTAGCCCCGTGGCTAGACGATGGCGGGTTTAACGTGGTGTCAGTAGACTATGATGATACTGACCACAGTGAGGCGCACAGAGAGCCCGTAGAGGGCCATACAGTGCTAAACTATGACCTATCCCAGTATGGTGCTGTAGCGGACGTGCGCGCCATGCTATACGCTAATGGTATGCCAGAACCCTCACTAGTGGTATCGTTTGCCCCATGCACTTCGCTGGCGGTCTCAGGGGCTGCTCATTATGCCGCTAAAGCCGCAGTCAATCCTAACTTTCAGCACGAGGCCGTCGCGATGGCACGCCTAGCGGAGCAATTCGACTGCCCGTATATGGTAGAAAACCCAGTGTCGGTTCTCGCTACCATGTGGCGCAAACCGGAAATGTACTGGCATCCCTATGACTTCGGGCACCTATGCCCAGAAGGGCCTCACCCTGAATTTCCAGAGGTGATACCACCTAGAGACCTGTACCCTAAAAAGACAGGGCTGTGGGCTGGCAATGGCTTTAGGCTGCCCCTGAAAGCACCTGTCCCTAGTAGTATGGTAGTACCTAAGGATTTTCCTGGGCATACGAAGCTGGGCGGTAAGTCTGCACGTACCAAGTACATTCGTAGCCTTACCCCGCGAGGATTCGCACAGGCCGTATACGAGGCGAATAGGGACGAAATAATGTCGCAATGGGGGTTGACAGCACAGTTAGAAGCCCCTATAATCCAAACTCAAATTGAAATGGAGGTTTAAACATGATTATACTGGCTGGAATGGTGCTACTATTGGCACTGGGAGCAGCACTGACACACCATGAGGACCATAATGATGAACCGTAAACGCCTAGAGACTTACGAGTGGATTAATACAGCGGCCTGTCTAGACACACTAGAGGCACGCAAAGACCTCACAGAGGATGAAGTTCAGTGGCTGTTAAATAGAATAGATTTTCTCGGCACACCCGCCGAAGTTTCAATAGCGAGAATGAAGGAGTTATACAGTGGGACACAAAAGAGCACAGCAGGACAAGCAGCGTAATCTAGTGGCGAAGCACGCTAGGACGTTTAACATGGCGCATACGTTTGTAGACCGGAAACAAAAAGCCCGTCGAGGGTACGTTAAGCATAAAGGGAGTATAGCGGAATGAATGTATTTTTCCTAGCCAAGTGCCCCACTAAGGCGGCACAGATGCAGTGTGACAAGCACGTCGTAAAGATGATATTGGAGACTGCACAGCTGTTGTCTACGGCGCACCACCTGTGCGGTGAGGGTGGTCCATACAAGGTGACCCACCAGAACCACCCCAGTGCTGTGTGGGCGCGTGAATCAGTGGCAAACTACCGTTGGCTGTACGCCCATCTAGAGGCCCTCAGCGATGAGTACACCGAGAGGTATGCTAAGGTACATAAAACATGGCGGGAGCACTCACAGGCCCTCTCACGCTGTCCTGAGGGCATTAAGGCACTTAAGTTCACAGAACCGCCACAATGTATGCCGGATGAGTGTAAAAACAGTAGTACAACGCTGGCCTATATGGTATATTACAACTTGAAAGCAGATGAGTGGGCTGCAAAGGGTAGCCCCATGAAATGGTACGGGAGTACAGCAGAATGACAAATGATGAGAGAGACCGCATACTATGGCAGGCATCGCAGTTGCGTGAGGCACTGATAGAGTTGGAACACGCCTGTAGGGTGTTGTCCGCTAAGCAGGTGAGCGAGTGCATGGACGATATACATGGCGCATGGGATGATTTGATTGAGGGTACAGCAGAATGAGCGATACAGAATACCACGAGGGCTATATGGCCGCTGAGATAGCCGAGAGGGAGTACCTAGCCCTAACTATGCAGGAGCTGCTTAAAGTGGCTGAGAAGGCCATACAGGGCCGCTGGCTGGCACTGGCACAACGTGAGCCTGAAAAGGTACGTGAGATATACAAGATTAACTTTCCTGGGGAGGCATAAAGATGCGTTGTAAGAGCTGTGATACACTGTTAAATGAGCGTGAGGTAAAGAAAAAGGAAAAGTCAACAGGAGAATTCCTTGATTTATGCTCATATTGCTACGATGTGAGTCAGGAAGCGGTCAGGGAGGCCACCGAAGATGCCTATCATGCTGAATTAGAGGTAAGGGGGTTGACGTAGAGGGAAAATTCCTGTAAACTATAGACATAAGGACACGCAAGAAAAGACCACAGGGGTATTACCCTTCCTTCCCCTTAACTTCCCTTTAAAAGGAGAGTAAGGATAGTAGGGTAGTTACTACAGAGGTAACCACATTGGTACTACAGTAGAGAGAGGGAGTAAGGAATGAGTAACAAGAATGCAGCCAAATTAGGGATAAAGGACGCACTAGAGTACGACCCTGAGACCGGAGACCTAACGTGGAAGGTTACTCGTGGCCCACGAGCACAAGCGGGGGACAAAGCATCAGGGTCCAATGGGCGCTATGGTACGGTACGTTTTGGAGGTGTCTTACAATACACCCACAGGGTGGCCTTCTACCTCATGGTAGGACGCTGGCCTGAACAGGTAGACCATATCAACGGCAATAAACGCGACAACAGGTGGCAGAACTTGCGAGAGGTCACCCAACAGGAGAACAGTCGGAACGCAAAGAAGTATAATACTAACACCAGCGGGTGTACCGGAGTTAGGTGGCACAAGAACATACAGAAGTGGGGGGCATCTATTCGCGTAGATAGTAGACACCACAACAAGGGATACTACAAATCTTGGTGGGACGCAGTTTGCGCTAGGAAGTCAGCCGAGGTACAATACGGGTTCCACATTAATCACGGGAGAACAGTATGAGCAGTTTTCACAACAGAGCACGTGCCTCACAGCTCGTAGAGTTTAAAGATATGAAGTGGGGTTTGTGTAGCCCAACTGATATTGACATAAGTATTGACTTTCAGGGGAAGACCTTTATCTTCACTGAGCTTAAGGGGCAGGGTAAGATGTTGACCAAAGGCCAGCAGTACCACCTAGAGGGCATAGTAAAGGCAATCACGAAGGGAGGCCTCACTGCCTACGCTATACTGGCCCACCACGCCACTAGAGCATCTGAGGACATACACGCTGCTGCCTGTATTGTCCACAGTGTATACGATGGGAAATCCTGGGTTCCAATTGAGGAGAATAAAACACTTGCAAATGTGATTGATACCCTTTATGATGCGCACTTAATCGAGTATCCACCAAGGAGCAAACGAGCATGAACAAACTATACTTATTGACACAGGATGAGGTTTGCAGCTACGACACCTACGACAGCTGTGTGGTAGTGGCTGAGACTGAGGAAGAGGCCCGATTGATACGTCCTGATTACGGTACGTGGGAGAAACCCAGCTACTCCCCAAGCTGGCCAACGAAGGTAGAGAACGTAGAAGTAAAGTTTATAGGGTACGCTGCCACTGATGCCTCTCTAAAGGCAGGTGACCTTATCCTTTCATCATTCAACGCAGGATAGGAGAACACAATGAGCACTACAAAGACACTGAACGGGGGCCTAGAGGTCGTGATTGACCCTAACGACACCTTCACTGGTATCAAACCGGCTAAGTTGCTGGAGGCCGCAGGGTTGTTACCTTACTTTGCACTAGAGGCAGCCTTGACACAGCCTGAGAGCCTTCAGGCGGCATGGGACACCCTGACCGAGTGCTACGGCATGGGGGACTTCTCCGGTGCCTCATGGGGGCATATAGAGGGCCTAAAGTACATCTCTAAGCACGAGGAAGATAGCGACATGGAGCCTATGCTACAGTTTAGGTTGACTGATGAGATAGATTTTCTCGTGTATCAATATTCTATTGTGGCGGTGAGTGACGGTGACGACAGCATTATAGGACGCATGGACTGATGAAATACTTAGCAGCAGCAGCACTTAGCCTAGCAGCAACGACAGCCTGTGCCGACACCAGTTATTACCTGTTCGGTGATTCCCTGTCGTCCGATGCGGGGGCATGGTCCAGCAAGGTAGACTTCCACGTCAACAACGTGGCACAAGCTGGGAGCCTACTGACACAGTCAGATATACCGAGGCAGCTATCGTGCCACAAGCGGGAAGTCATTTACTGGCTAGGCACCAATGATGCGGGTTACGGCGTACCACAGGGACTCTACCAACAATCTCTGCGTGACCACATGCAATTCCTGGAAGGCAGGGGGTGCAAGGTCTGGATGGTATTGCCTGTCGTAGTGACTCTGTCGCCGGAACATGAGCAGCGTACAAAAGATGCACGACAGTGGTCAAAGGCGGTAGCAAAGGACTACAGCAATGTCACTGTCCTGTCTGCACCTTACCTGACTGCCGACACCAGCGATGGACTGCACCCTACTGATAAGCGCCACGGGATTATCGCCCGATGGATAACCAAGAAACTGGAGGAGAAGTAAGATGCACATTAGAATCGAGATGCAAGCAGAGGGCCTCAAACGCCCCGTCACACGTAATTACAACAGCATGAGTGAGGCTATGGATGAGTGGGATATTAGCCTAGACAACGCCCTAGAGGGGGAGCGGTGGCGCTTGATTAACCTAGAGACAGGCTCAATTATGTCGGAGTACGTTAAGCGATGAAAAAGTGCCCACAAGTAGAAATCCTGGAGCTGAAGGATAAGATAGCCCAGCTACAGGCAGTGATAGCGGAGGCTCTAAGCAGCATGGAGTATTACTCTCCGTCATTAGGTGAGATGTGGCTAGTGCAGGACAGCGACATAACAGCGATGCAGGATGCCATCAAGGAGGTGGAGAAGTAATGGCTGTCTATCGCTGTCAAGAATGTGATTCATACGTGGACAACGACTATAACCCTTGCGAAGTGGTTAAAGGTGAGTTAGTATGTCCTGACTGTTACGAGGAAATGCAAACGGAGGATGAGATTGATGGATAATACAACACAGTACGACATTGGCATGTTGTTTGAGGACATGTCGGAGGGTGAGCGTTGTCATATGGTAAACAAGCTGTACAAAGAGGGCTACATGGCAGTCAAGGCGCGTGCTGCGATTGACGAGCTGTCTAGGGCGTTTGAAATCCTGGATTCAGCCTGTGACTTCTGGAAACAGGAAGCAATAGATAGGGGGTACGAGGAATAAAACTTGACACAGGCCGATACTCCTGTATAATATAGGTATAGGGTGAAGAGAAGGCATCCTACTTACTCCTTCTCAATTTCAATTATCTCGTTTGGAGGGATAAATTATGACTGGACTAGTAACTAGCGGTATCGTAGCATTCAGCAACCTTGATGAGCACGAAGTGTTCGACGGGCAATCCACAGGTCGCTACTCGATGGTGATTAACATGGAGCCTAAGGAGGCCTCTGTGCTGGAGGACATGGGTGTCAAGCTGCGTGAGTACGATGGTAAGGCGCAGCGTAAGTTCGCGTCCAAGTACAAGGTAGACGTACTGGACATGGACAACAACCCTGTGCAGGGTGAGGTGCCTTATGGCTCTAAAGTGCGGCTGTTGTGGAAGGATGGCCAGAAGCACCCGCAGCATGGTGTAGGCACCTACCTCAACAAGGTGCGTGTGGTTGAGTTCGCAGAGCACGACCTTGACGAGACCCCAGAGGAGTTCTGAGGTCTCTTATAACCCTGAGACGGGGGCCCTTAGCGGGGCCTCCACTCACACAACTAGGATAAAACGATGGATTACAAAACACAGTCAACAATCACAGCGAACCTTGACCCAGAGCAATACCTTGAACTTGAGGCAGGCAAGAAGCAACTCTGGATAGCAATACTGCTTAACTTCATACCTGCGATGGGTTACTTCTACTACAGACGTAAGCTAGTAGGCTTCGCGGTATTGTGCCTCACGCTGGGCACCATCGCAGCGGGGCCAATACCTACAGTCTTGATGTACATGGTAAGCATGTATGGCCTCAAGGATGTAGATACCGTATACCACGAGAGGCTGGTAACAAGCATCATGCAGAACGCCGTGGCGCGTAAGGCAGCGGAGGCATGAGCGATAGACACGGCCTACCATGTGAGGCGTGTGGGGACAGAACAGCGACTACTCAGTACGAGGACACGCATAAGTTCTGTCATAAATGTGAACACTGGACACCACCTACGGGAAGTACGGAAGTGGCACACAGGCGACCAAGAGTGAGTAAATTAGAAATGACTGGAACAGTAGGTCCAATTAAGGACCGCAAGATTAGCAAGGCAACGTGCGAGAAGTACGGTGTGACCACAGTTCCTGGGGCTGATGGGCACCTAGTGTCCCACTACTACCCGTACTTCAACAAGGACACAACACAGATAACGGCCACCAAGCAGCGCAAGTGTGCCACCAAGGACTTCTACTGGTCCGGTGACAGGGCCAACACAGGCCTATTCGGGCAGCAGACGTGCCGTGGTAGAGGCAAGTACATCACCGTCACAGAGGGCGAGGCTGATGCCTTAGCTGTCTCTGAGATGTTCGATAACAAGTGGGACGTGGTTAGTCTTAAGGACGGAGCACAGACCGCTGAGAGGGACATAAGCGAGAACCTAGAGTTCCTTGAGGGGTACGACAATATTGTCCTGTGCTTTGACATGGACACCGAGGGCCAGAAGGCAGTCAACAAGGTGAAGGACAAGTTCAGCCCCAACAAGCTGAAGATTGTAGAGCTGCCTATGAAGGACGCTGGGGCCATGTTGCAGCAGGGTAAGATTCGGGACTTCACTAAGGCATTCTGGGACGCTAAGACGTACTCCCCAGCAGGCATTGTAAAGGCCTCTGAGACGTGGGGTAGTGTACTGGAGTACCGTGATACACCCTTCGTACCTTATCCTTGGGAGGGGCTCAATGACAAGCTCCTAGGCCAACGCTCTAAAGAGTTGGTTATATGGGCCGCTGAGACAGGCGTAGGCAAGTCGCAGACCATGCGTGAGATTATCTACGACATTATCAAGAAGACTGACCAACAGGTCGGATGCCTGATGCTCGAAGAGTCAATCGCTAAGTCAATGCTGGGCTGGATGAGCTTCCATGCTGGTCGCCCTCTACACAAGGAGCTGAACAAGATACCTGACGAGGAGCTTCGTACCTACTGGGAGAAGGCCTCAGAGGGTGATAGGTTCGTACTGCTGGAGCACAAGGGGTGGGGTTCAGACATAGAGAAGCTGAAGTCACGTATACGCTACATGTCTAAGGCCTTGGGCTGTAGGACCATAATCCTGGACCACCTCCACATCGCACTCAGTAGCGTGGCAGGGGCATCCGGCGACTGGTCGGGCATTGACGAGCTGGTCACACAGCTGACAGTGCTGGCACAAGAGTGTGACGTGTGCCTCCACTTGGTGAGCCATGTGTCGGAAGGACGCTCCCTGAGGGGGTCCAAAGGAATCTCTAAGCTGGCTGATGCTGTTATCTTTCTGGAGCGAGATAAGCACCATGAGGACCCTGATGTGGCTAATACCACCAGTGTCATAGTGGACAAGAACCGCTTTGCGGGTGAGATAGGCACAGCCTGTTACCTTAAGTACGACATGAACACAGGCCGTATGACTGAATGCGCTAAGCCTGAGGAGATGGTGGTCATTGATGAGTTCTAAGTGGATATGTGTGTACGATAGGTTGCCTGAGGAAGGCAAAGAGGTTCTCTGTTACTACGGGGACGACATTACACCGGACTGGACGATAGATAAGCTAGTGAATAACTGTTGGGAGTGGTACGGAGACGAAGACAGTCTCCCTACACATTGGATGGAGTTGCCTGAGGCCCCTGTAGATGAGTGAAGCATACATAGACATAGAGACAGACGGTCTCAACCCAACTAAGATTCACCTTTTGGGTCAACTGAAGGACGGAGTGTACACTGAGCACTTCCAGGATTTCACCTACGAAAAAGGAGTAACGTACTATGCACACTCTGGTATTGGTTTTGACTATCCTGTCCTCAATCGTCTGTGGGGCTGTGGTGATTCTAACACTGGAGCAAGCCTTCAGGACACGCTGGTACTTTCAAGACTTGCTAATCCTAGCCGCGATAACGGCCATTCCCTTGACGCTTGGGGCAGCACTCTGGGTTATGCCAAAGGCGACCACTCAGACTGGACACAGCTGTCAGATGAGATGCGTACATACTGCAAGCGGGACGTGGAACTGCTCAGCAAAGTCCATAAACGACTACAAGTGGAGCTTAGAGGCTTCTCCGAAGAGTCCATTGAACTTGAGCACCAAGTAGCACGCATAGTACACCAACAGGTAGAGAATGGCTGGCTACTGGACCAAGGCAAAGTCTGGGACCTACTGGCTGAACTAAAGGAGAAGAAATTTGAACTGGAAGATGAAGTACATGAAACCTTCAAACCCAAGGCTAAGGCCATCAAGGAAATCACGCCTAAGACAAATAAGGATGGGACAACCAGTAAAGTTGGCCTTAAGTATCTTGGTGATAACTGTCTTCTGCTGGTGGGTGGGACTCACACACGTATAGAGTTTGAGGAATTCAACCTAGGGTCCCGTAAGCAGATAGGAGAGCGTCTGGTAGCACTTGGTTGGAAGCCCACTAGCTTCACACCTACAGGTCAGCCAATCGTCTCAGAGAGCGTCCTGATGCGTCTGGAGGGGTTCCCTGAGGCTGAGCTGATAGCTGACTTCCTGACAGTGCAGAAGCGCATTGCGATGGCTCAATCCTGGCTTGACTTCGTACAAGAAGATGGGCGGGTACGTGGCCGTGTAAACTCCAATGGTGCTATTACGGGGCGCATGACGCACTACGAGCCCAACATGGGACAGGTCACAGCGGGTTCTAAGATATACGGCAAGGAGATGCGTGAGTGCTGGACCTCGCGGGAAGGGTACAAGATTGTAGGTTGTGATGCGAGTGGTCTGGAGCTGCGTATGCTGGCACACTACATGGCTGACGATGAATACACTAAGGAGGTTTTAGATGGAGATGTACACACAGCAAATCAACGAGCTGCTGGACTCCCTACACGGGATGCGGCTAAGACTTTCATCTACGCTTTCCTCTACGGAGCGGGAGATGCAAAAATTGGAAGCATTGTCGGAGGAACTAAGTCAGATGGAAGAAAGCTCAAGGCAAAGTTCCTCGCCAACACCCCTGCTCTCAGAACGCTTAGAGGAAGAGTGGAACAAGCTTCTAAGAGGGGTTGGCTCAAGGGACTTGACGGTAGAAGAATCTATGTCAGAAGTAGCCATGCGGCGCTTAACACGCTACTTCAAGGTGCGGGGGCAGTAGTAATGAAGCAGGCCCTAGTGTACCTCGATGAGGCAGCTAAGGAACATGGGCTGGACTACAAGTTCGTAGGCAATATCCACGATGAATTCCAGACTGAGGTCCTAGAGGCACACACAGAACAATTCGGTAAGCTGGCAGTACAGGCAATAGAAAAGGCAGGGGAACACTTCAACCTACGGTGTCCCACCACTGGTGAGTATAAAGTAGGCGATAACTGGAGTGAAACACACTAGGAGATACATATGAAAACAGTTGATACCCTTATAGGGGACATATACCGTCTCCTCGAAACCAAGAAGATACCGGAAGGAGTGGATATAGATGAGCAATGTGCCATATTTGGACGAGAGATGGCAGACGTACTACGAGAGCAGCTCACCACACAGTACGATGGTCGTGGTAGGCTCCGTCTATCTGGAATCGGAAAACCCGACAGAAAGCTACACCACGGTTACAACGGTGTGGAGGGCGAGCCCATCTCAGGGTCTACTTATGTCAAGTTTTTATACGGCCACCTCGTCGAGTCAATGCTTCTGGCACTGACACGCTGTAGTGGACACTCAGTTACTGAACAACAGAAGGAGGTGAAAGTTGGTGGAGTTAAAGGTCATATTGACGGATACATTGACGGGGTGCTCATGGACGTCAAATCATGCAGCAGTTATGGATTCAAAAAGTTTCAAAGGGGAACACTCCACGAGGACGACCCCTTTGGATATATACCTCAGCTCCGTAGCTATGCACACGCTGAGCAACAGTCTACCTACGGGTGGCTTGCGATGGACAAGCAAAATGGAACCCTCGCATGGCTCCAGTACGACGAGAACCACGACGGAGCATCCTACGGAGACGCCATAGACTGGGACGTAGAGCAGAGGGTCAAAGATGTAAAGCTGCTCGTGGACGGGAGTTTGCCAGACGTCTGCTACGACCCAATACCAGATGGCAAGAGCGGAAACATGAAGTTGCCTTCGGGCTGCGCCTTCTGCGAGTTCAAGCACAAATGTTACCCAGACTTGCGCGTATTCGGATACGCCAGTGGTGCAAGGTACCTTACAAAGGTCGTACGTGAGCCTAATACACTTGAAATACCGGAGGGGTTCTGATGCCTAACTTTAGAAGCAAGCTAGAAGAGATGGTGGCGGCCCTACTGGGCAAGGAATGGAAGTACGAGCCATTCAAGATAAAGTACACCACTAAGCACACCTACACGCCAGACTTCGTGCATGAGACAGGTACAGGGGAAATCCTGGTGGAGGTCAAGGGGTTCTTTAGGGAAGGCGACACACAGAAGTACAAGGCCATCAGGGACACCCTCGAAGGCACTGACCAGCACCTCGTGTTCTTCCTCTCGTCCCCCTTCAAGAAGGTGCGGAAGGGTGCGATGTTGAACATGGGTCAGTGGTGTGACAAAGAGGGGTTCCCTTGGTTCGTCGATGGGGTTGACTTAAAGGAGTACGCAGATAATGTTGACATTTGAAGAGATACGTGATACTATATTGGTAAGGATGGATGTTCAGGACCTCATAGAGATGCTGGACATATCCGCAGAGGAGTTGCTCGACAGGTTTGAGGACAGGGCAATGTTGAAACAAGAAGCACTAGAGGAATATATAGATGAGTCTAATTGATAACGCCACAGAGGAAGAGTGGAACCGAGCAGCCGCAACGAGCCGCCAAGTGGGAGGCAACCACTACAAGGACTTCAAGATTGAACCCATTGAGTTCATCATGGCGAACAACATAGGGTACTGCGAGGGGAACATCATTAAGTACATCTGTAGGCATCAGGCCAAAGGTGGCGTGCAGGACATAGACAAGGTGATACACTACTGTGAACTATTGAAGGAGTTAAAATATGCTGGCGTTTGATATTGATACAGGCAGTAAAGAGTGGGCAGAACTGGTCGCACAGGACCTCCTCTGGCACTTAAAGCACGCAGACACTAAGAAAATGAGGGAGGCCATACTAAAAGTGGCCTTCTACTACATGACATTTGACGAGGTTGTCCAGTACATGGGCTCCACAGAAGCAGCAGAGGAGGTCTTTAATGACCAGTAAGACAGTATTTGTAGTAGGTACCCCTGAGGGGGCTAAAGTAAACCAGTACGAGCACATGACGAACTGTGCTAAAGAGGCAGCTAAGTTGGCTGCTGAGATGGGTACACAGGGGGTCATAAAGGAGGTCAAGGTGCCTCCTAGCCGCCACAGAGGAGGCCGATGATGCGGGTAGTAGATGAGACGTACACAGGGCAGGAAGATGAGCCTAAGAAGCTGCTGGAGGCCATAAAAGCGGGTCTGGAGGCCTCTGAAGTGGACCCTAATGGGCCTGCGGGCACCTTCTTTATGATGCGGGACACAGAGGATTCAATGTCCTTCGTTACGAATGAGACCAATCCAGCGGAAGTACTTATGCTGCTGGAGATTGTAAAGTCAGCGTTAATAGGAGCACAGTAGATGGAACAGTACCAGGAATTTATAGCGGCATCCAGATACGCACGTTGGTTGCCAGAGGAAGGACGTAGGGAGACTTGGGGTGAGACCGTAGGCCGCTACATGGAGTTTTGGGCCACGGACCTAGAACTGGAAGAGATAGATGAGCTTGAGGGGGCCATTAAGAACCTAGAGGTAATGCCTTCTATGCGTTGCCTTATGACCGCAGGACCAGCCTTGGAGAGAGATAATGTTGCAGGATTTAATTGTTCTTACTTACCTATTGACCATCCACGAGCCTTTGACGAGCTTATGTATATCCTGCTTTGTGGCACAGGGGTTGGATTTTCAGTGGAACGACAGTACATCGCCAAGTTGCCCGATGTAGCGGAGGAGTTTGATGAAAGCGACACCTGTATCGTTGTGCCCGATAGCAAAATTGGGTGGGCTAAATCCTTTAGACAGCTGGTCTCTCTTCTGTACGCTGGAGAAGTGCCGAAGTGGGATGTGTCAAAAGTCAGAGAAGCAGGAGAGCCCCTTAAGACTTTCGGGGGTCGTGCGAGTGGACCCCAACCGCTTGTTGACCTCTTCGTATTCACAATTGACCTGTTCAAGCACGCAGCGGGTCGCAAACTTTCTTCTTTAGAGGCACACGACCTGTGCTGTAAGATTGCTGAAGTGATAGTCGTGGGTGGTGTTCGCCGTAGTGCGCTAATCTCCCTCTCTAACCCTTCTGATGGGCGTCTGAGGGGAGCAAAGAGTGGTCAGTGGTGGCTGGACAACGGGCAACGTGCTCTGGCAAATAACAGTGCTTGTTATACTGAGCGTCCTGAGTTTGATTTCTTCCTAGATGAGATGAGGGCATTGTATGAGTCGAAGAGTGGGGAGCGTGGGGTGTTCTCGCGTGTTGCAGCGCAGAAGGTGGCCGCTAGAAGCGGTAGACGGGATAGTGACTACGACTTTGGAACAAATCCATGCAGTGAGATTATTCTCCGACCTAACCAATTCTGCAATCTCACCGAGGTTGTCGTTAGGGCTGAAGACACGCTTGAGAGCCTCAAAGAGAAAGTCCGCAAGGCAGCTATACTTGGAACTCTCCAAGCATCCCTCACTGACTTCCGGTACCTCCGCTCAATCTGGAAGAAAAACACCGAAGAGGAAGCTCTGCTGGGTCTATCGCTAACGGGGATTATGGACCACCACATCTTGAGCGGGGCAGAGGAACCTTCAGACGGGACTGCGATGGAGGATTGGCTAACAGAGATGAAGGAGGTTGCCATTGAAACAAACAAAGAGTGGGCTGAGCGGTTGGGTATTAATCCTTCTGTGGCCGTCACATGTGTTAAACCTTCTGGTACTGTGTCTCAGCTGGTTAATTCTGCTAGTGGTATCCACCCTCGTTTTGCTCCACACTACATTCGCACAGTACGTGCCGATGTCAAGGACCCAATGGCGCAGTATATGGTCGCGGCTGGTTTTCCTTACGAAGTGGATGTCACTAAGGATTCAAATCTCGTCTTTAGCTTTCCAGTGGCAGCACCCGATGGTGCGGTCTGCACTTCAGACGTTGGGGCGATGCAACAACTGGCTTTGTGGAAGACTTACCAAGAGTCGTGGTGTGAGCACAAGCCCTCCATTACAGTCTACTACAAAGACGAAGAGTTCCTAGATGTGTGTAGCTGGATGTGGAACAATTTCGACATGATGAGCGGCATCTCTTTGCTACCGTACAGTGACCACACGTACCAGCAGGCTCCGTACCAAGAGATAACCCAGGAAAAGTACGAGGAGCTTTCGGGGGCAATGCCAACTTTCGATTGGGCTGAGATGGCTGCCTTTGAGGGGGCCTCAGATAGTACCCTAGGCTCACAGGAGCTGGCGTGTGCAGGGGGTGCTTGTGAACTTCCTTAGAAAGGTATGGGCACGCTGGACGGGGACCGAGCTGGTTCTCTTCCAGTTCGCAGGGCGCTGGGAGCTACGTAAGGTGTGGTACTTAGGTAAACACAAGTACGTCAGGTGTTGGGGTCAGATGCTCTTTTTGGATGAGGACAAGGAATACAGGAAGTGGAGAGAGGTATGAGCCCTGAGTACATCGGGGACTTCTCACAAAAACGAACACGAATTATATACGGGGGTGTACCAATGAGCACATACATGAATGAGTACCAACTAGCAGCCGTAGAGACTGCCATCTACGAGGACCCGATGTACCCCATCGCGTCACTCATGGTGGAGGCAGCTGAACTGTCTGACCTATTCATTAAACCGTACCTGAGAGGGGACAAGGAGGAGGTAAAGAGGGCTGAGGTCATATCTGAGGCGGGGGACGTGCTGTGGAACCTAGCATGCCTCCTCAAGGACCACGATGTGACCCTAGAAGAGGTAGCATGTTACAACCTAAAGAAACTCAAACGACGTGCCGAGAATGGCACTATACAGGGGAGGGGAAACAGATGAACCAAGAAATTATACAGGCAATCGCCCAATTTATGTCACGGGCTCGTTTGGAGGCCAGCGAGATAGAGGCCTACCAAGCTTGTCAGAAGGCACTACAGGAGGCCTTTGAAGCAGCGGCCCCTGTTGACACGGGTGGTCACTTAGAGGCCGCAGAGGAAGGCTAGTCACACACAACAGTGCCCGGCCCTAGCGTGAGTTCGTCAGCGGGTGTACATTCAACCTCTTCTTGAGGTTCCGCTGTCGCTGCTCTGGCCTTAATATTACGAACTACAACAACATTTGAAATCTCTACACGCTCATCCACTATCATTACCTTCTTGCCTGCTGGCACCCATACCTGCTGGTACTCGCCCCACTGGGCCAAAGCCACTGTCGGCAACATCAGTAGTCCTATCATTAAATATTTCATCCTTGCTCTCCCTTTCGTTGGTTAAAACCTACTCTATACTTCTCATCAGATATGTGCTCTACAGGGGCATTGTCAATCAATGTCACGATTATCTTATCTAGCACACGTATGCGCTGCTGTAGCTCTACGATTTCTCTTGCCATGTCTGCTTCAATTGTCATTGTGGGGCATCTCTCCGTCCCCAGCAGTGAGACACCTCATGTAGTATCTCGTTGTCCGTGGGCCTTTCAGACAGCCATACGGTGCATGGGTCACCTAGCTTGGCACAGGCTGTAGCGTTGCCACACTTAGCCGCTATATCTGCGACCACTTCAATCACAACGATGCCTTTAGGCTCTGGGTAGTATAGGTTAGAGCAGCCGCCCAGCAGTGCTAAGGCTATAAGACTAAGGCTTCGGCATAGCAATGTCAGGCACCCCCACATCAACACTCTTAGAATCAGTTGGGCACCTGAACTTTACTTCTTTACAGTCCGTACAAGAGAACTCACATTCTTCGATGGTTCTGATGGCACTACACGCCCCTGTCACACCCACAACACACGCGAGTGCTAAGGCATAGATTGTTTTGGTCATCTTGTTACGTCCTCATAAAGGTTGTGTATGTATTTATGGTGTGTCTTCTGCTCTAGTGTTACTATAAAGCCTTTCTGCCAGCAGACCTTCACCTGACATCTGGCGCACTGCTCGTCGCTGTGCCTCAGGTGAGGCCTTACGTGCGGCGTGGCCACGAGCGAGGTCAGAGTAGGTCTCGTCCGCAAGCTCCCCGCCGGGCGCAGCTGGGTGCTGGTAATCAGGCCCACTATGAGTTACTTTCTGCTGCTGGAGGCGCTTCTCACCAGACTTGAGAGAGGCACCTGTACGCTCCTTAATCACATTGCCCTCAGCGTCCTTGGCTGTCGTTGTGATGCCCTTCTTAATAGACTTGATGTTGTTCACCATTACAGGGGACACAGCCACCACCTGATTCGGTAAGTTGACAGCAGCTATTTTACCCACACCAGGAACTTTCTCTGCGAAGTCATGCAGGTCCCGCATCATCACCTTCATAGTACCGTCAGGCTCAATCTTCATTAGCCAAGAGACACCACCCTCAGTCACAGCGGAGCCTACTCGACCACCTGTCAGCCACAGGCCGTTCTTCCGTACCCTCTCAATATCAGCACTGAACAAGTCCCACTGATTCTTCTTTTTACCCACAGGCAACATGGGGTCCAGCTTTTCGTTGTACTTATCTTTGTTCTGCTTAAGCCACCCGTACAACTGCTCTATATTTACGTTACCGTCTTTGTCAGCAAACTTCTCCCAAGCCTCCCCGAG
>ENA-ORDA01001739-ORDA01001739.1-marine-metagenome-genome-assembly--contig:-NODE-1739-length-17690-cov-1.832169_pt1 | contig 17690 bp, 19 predicted proteins | sample MGYA00237778_ERZ508506 | MGnify/ENA primary metagenome ERZ508506 (study PRJEB26177, sample SAMN06267891) | marine metagenome | isolation source: Monterey Bay, California, USA | place: Pacific...
GTTGTCTCCAAAAAGCGGAGTGAGTATCGTGATTGCGCCCAAAATTAAACTATCTAGGTCATTTTCTGATTTAAGACAGTTTCTAGTTAAACGCATTTAGTGACTAAACCTGCGCGTTTTGATTGAACATGACAAGCGCGCTTATGAATGGGGCTATTCCTGATTAGACATCACAAAAACCTTGCTTGGCAGGGTTGTTGTGGGGCGGTAAGCTTGCGGTTGACCATACAGGAGGCCGATTGTGAAACTTTACGGGCTGAAAAATTGTGATAGCTGTAAAAAGACGCTGAAGGCGTTACAATCTTCTGGGCATTCAGTTGAATTCATTGATCTTCGGGCAACACCAGTTTCGATTGAGCAATTGCAAAAATGGCTTGATGAACATGGTGATGCGGTTCTGGTAAACCGTAAATCAACAACGTGGCGCGGGCTTGATGAACAGGCGCGCCAACAGCCTGTTCTGGCGTTGCTTATGGCGAATCCAACCTTGATCAAACGGCCGGTCATCGAGAGCGGTGACAATAGTTTTGTCGGTTGGACAGCCGAAGTGCAAACGGCGCTTGGGCTTACCTGATAGGAATCCGAGGTTGTTTGGGTTGGTTTTGCCAAAATAAATGACTATAACTCTGCTGGCAGGTGTTGCGGTTGGCCGCATTTACTTTGACGCATTAAGGTGTTTTGACCATGGCAAAAAAACGGATGGTGATGGAGCTTGGCATGGGCAGCTCGCTTCGCCAGCAAGATTATACGCGGGCGGCATGTCGTGCGGTTGAAGACGCGCTTTGGCATAATTCTCTATCGATTGCCGATGCCTTTGGCCTTGATCGTTCGGCAATGATCATCGAAGTGGAAATTGGCGTCCAGCAGCCGGAAAAGGTGGATACTGACAAGGTTGGCGCAATCTTGCCGTATGGGCAGGGAGCGGTCCGTGCTGTTCATGGCGGTCTTGACGTGCCAAAGCCTGATGGCGGCATTACCGTTATCGCCAATGCGGCGGTGGTGGTTTATCTCGATCTTGAGCCTGCAGGAGCCGCATGATGAAACGTATCATTCTTGAAATGGGTACAGGTAATGATCTTTATGGTGAGGATTATACAAAGGCGGCTTGCCGGGCTGTCGATGACGCGCTTCACCATAGTTCTCTGATTCTGTTCCGGTCACTTGGATTTGATCATGCTGATATGGATGTGCGAGTGACGATTGCCGTGCAGGATCCAGAAAAGGTTGACCAAACCATTGTGGCCGCCAAGCTTCCGCGCGGAAATGCGGCAGTCCAAGTCGTTAAAGGTGGCTTGGATGTCGTTGATGATGTTCATAATACCAAATCTGTAATCGCCACCGCTGCGGTTGAGGCTTATCTTGACATTGATCCCAAGGACTGGGTGTCGGCCTAGCATTTAGAGCCTGCCATTAAGGAGGCGATATGGCGCCGTTTGACATGCTGCTTTATGCTGGCGTGGTGTTTGGCTGGTCTACAAGCTGGCTGCCGTTAAAATGGCAGCTTGGCGTTGTTGCGCCCGAAATATCGTTATTCTGGCGGTTTTTGATGGCAGCGCCGATGATGGCGCTTTTGGCGATTATGTCTGGCCAGTCATTGCGGTTTAATTGGCGGGTTCATTGGCGGTTTGCCGCGCTTGGCCTATTTATTTTCTCAGGTAATTTCATGCTATTCTATCACGCTGCCAACGGGGTGGCATCAGGGCTTTTGGCGGTGGTTTTTTCAACCGCTTCATTGGTCAATGTTCTTATGGGGGCAGCGCTTGGACGCCAACTTCCGCCAATGCGGCACCTGCTTGCTGCCTTTGTCGGGATCAGCGGGGTTGCGCTGTTATATTGGCCTGAATTACAGCTATCCAAAACGGCATTGCCAAGCCTGATGCTTTGCCTTGTTGGCACGTTGTTTTTTTGCAGTGGCAATATGGTTTCTGCTGCCAGCCAGCGTCGCGGCATTCCGGTTTTTGCGTCGACGGCTTGGGGCATGACCTATGGGGCTTGCTATCTTGGGCTTGTGTCATGCGTCATGGGCTATGAATTTATCATCGAGCGAACCCCGCTTTATACCGGCTCACTGATGTGGTTGACAATCATATCGTCAGTTCTAACATTTAGCTGTTATTTGATGCTGATTGGTAAGATTGGTGCCAGCCGTGCAGGCTATGCAACTGTGGTATTTCCGGTTTTTGCCCTGCTGATTTCAACCGGATTTGAAAATTACCAATGGACCTTGCCTGGTATTGTCGGATTAGGGCTTGTCGTGGCTGGCAATATTATCATGATTCGCGCCCGCTAGATGGGTGCCTATCTAGGCAAGTAACATCGCCGCTAGGCTAGTGACCGCGCCGATGGTCAAAATGGTGCGAAGCCGCATATACCAATCGGGGATAAGCCCGCGACTGGCGGCTTGGCGATCCACCGACCAGGTCAGGACAAATAATGGCATCAATGCAAGTAGCCGCAGATTAGCGTCAAAAATCAATAGGCTGGCAAACCCCATAAGTGCCGGTGTGATCGACCAGACATACCAATAGGGGCTGCGATCGTCCCGCATTGCCAATCCCCAATGAACAGCGCCAAGAAAGCTAAGGATAATGGCACCATAGGTGGTGCCGCCGATAAATCCATAAAGCACCAGCGCGTCAACGCCGCTATGTGTGCCAAGCGCGGCAAGCCCAAAGGGAACAAGGCCTCCCCAGCCAAGCAGGGAAGGCATGTCCGGAATGGGGCTGTGCGGGGCTTCATTATACATCACTCGGTCCTTGTTGGCGATCACGTACAGATTTAGTCTTATGGCTCGGGCTGCCAAGATGGGTAAAAGTAACTTAGGCAATCTTCAATGTGAGATGCAACCATCCATCACGGGTCTGTGTCCTGCCAAGCTTTGCAATCCCCAGAATTTTGGCTTAAATCCAATATTTCCCAGCTTTGTAGCTTGCAATTAGGGCGTCGCTAAATTATCTAAACAAGGTAAGTATCCGACCTGCTGTTCAGGAGCCTCCATTGGATTTTTTTCTCGGTGAATATCTGTCAATTGCGATTTTTTTCGCCATTGCAATTGGGCTGTCTCTTGCCTTTGTGCTGACCGCTTTTGTTTTTGGTAATCAGCGGCCTGACAGCGAAAAAATGACCGCCTATGAATGTGGCTTTGACGCGTTTGACGACTCGCGCCGTCAATTTGACGTTCGGTTTTATCTTGTCGCTATTCTGTTTATTATTTTTGACCTTGAGGTGGCGTTTCTGTTCCCTTGGGCGGTTTCGCTTGGTGGCATTGGGTTGTTTGGTTTCTGGTCAATGATGCTGTTTCTTGCCGTTTTGACCATCGGCTTTATTTATGAATGGAAAAAGGGAGCGCTGGAATGGGAGTGATGGATCCATCATTGGCACCGCCAATACCACCGGGCGCCGATCAGGACGCAATTTTGCGCGCGGTTGGGGATGAAATCACCAACCGCGGTTTTGTCATCGCCAAGGCTGACAAACTGTTCAATTGGGCTCGATCCGGTTCGCTATGGCCGATGACCTTTGGTTTAGCTTGTTGCTCTATCGAAATGATGCATTCAGCCGCCAGCCGGTATGACATGGACCGCTATGGGATGTTGTTCCGGCCAAGTCCTCGGCAGTCGGACGTGATGATTGTTGCTGGTACCCTGACTAATAAAATGGCACCTGCACTTCGCCGCGTTTACGACCAGATGCCAGAGCCACGCTGGGTTCTGTCGATGGGGTCATGCGCCAATGGTGGTGGCTATTATCATTATTCCTACGCTGTTGTTCGGGGTTGTGATCGCATTGTTCCGGTTGATGTCTATGTGCCGGGTTGCCCGCCAACGGCCGAAGCGTTGATTTATGGTCTTTTGCAATTGCAGAAGAAAATCCGTCGGACCGCTACAATTGCCCGCAGCTAAGACAATAAGCCCGCCGTTTCCTTATGTTAGCTAGCCTTGAGAGGGCGCTGCAATGAATGAAAATGACCTGATTGACGAAGCTGGCATTGCCAGCGAGTCGCCTTTGCAGATAATGGCCGATCATTTGCGCGAAATCGGGCAGGGGATTGTGCTGTCATCGGGCATTATTCACGGTGAAATTGAATTGCAGGTGAATGCTGGCACTGTGGCGCAATTATTGATGTTGGTGCGAGATGACCGGCAGGCCGCCTTTACCCAGCTTATTGATCTGACGGCGGTTGACTATCCCGAACGCAAAGACCGGTTTGATGTTGTTTATCAAATGTTGTCGATGAGCAATAACATGCGGCTTCGGATTGTTGCGACGGTGAGTGAAGGCCAAACCGTTCCATCAGTCACCGGCGTGTTCATGGCGGCAAATTGGGCTGAACGCGAAGTCTGGGACATGTTTGGAATTTTCTTTTCTGGCCACCCAGATTTGCGCCGCCTGCTAACTGATTATGGTTTTGAGGGGCATCCGCTTCGGAAGGATTTCCCTCTGACCGGTCATGTCGAGGTTCGTTATGATGATTCGCAGCGCCGCGTCATTAATGAGCCGGTGCATCTGGTTCAAGAATTCCGCGATTTTGATTTCCTGAGCCCATGGGAAGGGATGCATAACGAGCTTGGCGGCAGTGCCGTCAAAGCTGATCCCGACAAAACGGCAAAATAGGGCGTAAAGAGACAAACATGGCAGAAATGCAGATCAAACCTATTACGATGAATTTTGGCCCGCAGCATCCAGCAGCGCATGGCGTTTTACGGCTTGTGCTAGAAATGGATGGCGAGGTGATCGAGCGCGCCGACCCGCATATCGGCCTTTTGCATCGCGGTACTGAAAAGCTGATCGAACATAAAACCTATCTTCAGGCTTTGCCCTATTTTGATCGCCTAGATTATGTATCGCCAATGAATCAGGAACATGCCTGGGCGTTGGCGGTTGAAAAGGCGCTTGGCATCGAAGTGCCACGGCGGGCGCAATATATCCGTGTTCTTTATTGCGAAATCGGCCGGATTTTGAACCATCTTTTGAATCTGACCACCTTTGCCATTGATGTTGGGGCGATGACGCCGCTTTTGTGGGGCTTTGAAGAGCGCGAACATTTGATGGGTTTTTACGAACGCGCATGTGGTGCGCGGCTTCATGCTGCCTATTTCCGCCCGGGCGGTGTGCATCAGGATTTGCCCGATGATTTGCTTCGCGACATCAATAACTGGACCAAAACATTTCCGGCCTTCATTCAGGATATGGAAACCCTGCTCAGCGAAAACCGCATCTTTAAACAGCGTACGGTTGATATTGGCGTGATCAGCGAAGAAGACGCCTTGTCGCTTGGCATGACTGGCCCTTGTCTTCGCGGATCGGGTGTTGCGTGGGATTTGCGCAAAAATCAGCCCTATGATGCTTATGATGAAATGGATTTTGATATTCCAATCGGCAAAACCGGTGATTGCTATGCGCGTTATTTGGTCCGTGTTGAGGAAATGCGCCAGTCATTGCGTATCATCGAGCAGGCAATTGCCAATATGCCAAGCGGGCCGGTAATGGCACCCGATCATAAGGTGACGCCGCCACAACGTGGTGAGATGAAACAATCGATGGAAGCCTTAATTCATCATTTCAAGCTTTACACCGAAGGGTTCCATGTTCCCGAGGGCGAAAGTTATACCGCTGTTGAAGCGCCAAAGGGCGAATTTGGCGTGTTTTTGGTGTCGGATGGCACAAATAAGCCTTACAGGTGCAAAATCCGTGCGCCAGGATTTTATTTCATGGCAGCGTTGGATCATTTGTCGCGCGGTCACATGCTGGCCGATTCAGTGGCGATTATTGGATCGCTTGATATTGTTTTTGGTGAGATTGACCGATGAGTATTGAAGACCGCATTGCCAGTGATCAGCCTAACAGCTTTGCCTTTTCCAAGGAAAATGAAGCTGAAATCAAGCGGATTATTGCAAAATATCCAAAAGGTCGTCAGGCCAGCGCGGTGATGCCGCTTCTTGATCTGGCGCAACGCCAGCATGAAAACTGGATTCCGATGAAGGCGATTGAACTGATCGCAACCACGCTGGATATGGCAGAGATCCGCGTTCTTGAAGTGGCAACTTTTTACACCATGTTCAACCTAAAGCCGGTTGGAAAATATTTCCTGCAGGCCTGCACGACAACGCCTTGTTGGTTGCGTGGATCAGATGAAATGATGCGGGCCATCAAAGACCGTTATCAAATTTCATCAGGGCAAACCTCGGCTTGTGGGCGGTTCTCGCTTCTTGAGGTTGAATGTCTTGGGGCGTGTGTGAATGCGCCAATCCTTCAAGTGAATGATGATTTCTACGAAGATCTTGATTATCAATCCACCAGCGCGCTTCTCGACTCGCTTGAGGCGGATGCGCCATTAGCAGTTGGATCGGTTCTTGGCCGGTCTGGATCCGAGCCAACAACCGGTGCAACAACGCTGGCAACCGGAAAACCAGGCAAAGCTGTAACTGGCGCAACCAAAAAGCGGAGCAAAGCCAATGCTTAATGATGCAGACCGTATTTTTACCAATATCTATGGTTGGGATGACGCTGGTTTAAAGGGCGCAAAGGCACGTGGTGACTGGAACAAAACCGCAAAGCTGTTGGCGCTTGGCCATGATGAAATTGTCGAGCGAATGAAGACATCAGGCCTTCGCGGGCGCGGCGGAGCTGGATTTCCGACAGGGTTGAAATGGTCATTTATGCCAAAAGAGGTCAAAGACCGTCCACATTATCTGGTGGTGAATGCCGATGAGTCCGAGCCGGGCACATGTAAGGATCGTGATATCATCCGTCATGAGCCGCATAAATTGCTTGAGGGGTGTGTTGTTGCCGGTTTTGCGATGCGGGCCCATGCAGCCTACATCTATATTCGCGGCGAATTTGTGAATGAGGCACGCCGCCTTCAAGCTGCGATTGATGAGGCTTATGATGCTGGTCTGCTTGGCAAAGATGCTGCAAAATCAGGTTGGGCATTTGATATTTATCTGCATCGCGGTGCAGGCGCTTATATCTGCGGCGAAGAAACCGCGTTATTGGAATCATTGGAAGGCCGGAAAGGCCAGCCACGGCTAAAACCGCCATTTCCAGCCGGTGTTGGTCTTTATGGCTGCCCGACAACGGTGAATAATGTTGAATCGATTGCTGTTGCCCCAACCATCTTGCGTCGTGGTGCCGATTGGTTTGCCGGTCTTGGCAAGGAAAATAACACAGGCACAAAATTATTTTGCATTTCGGGTCATGTGAATAATCCATGCAATGTCGAAGAAGAAATGGGCATTCCGCTTCGTGAATTGCTGGAAAAGCATGCTGGCGGGGTTCGCGGTGGCTGGGATAATCTGCTTGCGGTCATTCCGGGCGGATCATCAACACCGCTGATGCCAAAAGATGTATGCGCCGATATCACCATGGATTTTGACGCGCTTCGCAATGCTGGAACAGGGCTTGGCACTGCGGGCATCATCGTGATGGATAAAAGCACCGATGTAGTCAAGGCGATTTCGCGGCTATCATATTTCTACAAGCATGAATCTTGCGGTCAATGCACGCCATGCCGTGAAGGCACTGGTTGGATGTGGCGGATGATGGAACGGCTTGTTCGCGGTGAGGCGGAAAGCCATGAAATTGACACGCTTGAACAGGTAACGCGCCAAATCGAAGGTCATACAATTTGTGCGCTTGGTGATGCTGCGGCATGGCCAATTCAGGGGCTTATCAAACATTTCCGGCCCGAAATCGAACGACGGATTGCAGCGCGCCATGCGGTTGATGCTGTGAATGCGGCAGAATAGGAAGCGGACAGCACCATGCCAAAACTGACGGTAAATGATGTTGAAGTGGAAGTTGAAGACGGGTCAACCGTGCTTCATGCATGCGAGGCGGCCGGTGTTGAAATCCCGCGTTTTTGCTATCACGACCGTCTGTCGATCGCTGGCAATTGCCGGATGTGCCTTGTCGATATGGAACGCGCGCCAAAGCCGATTGCGTCCTGCGCCATGCCCGCCGGTGACGGAATGGTTATCCGCACCGATACCGATCGGGTAAAAAAGGCGCGTGAAGGGGTGATGGAATTTCTATTGATAAATCACCCGCTGGATTGCCCAATCTGTGATCAGGGCGGCGAATGTGATTTGCAGGATCAGGCAATGGGCTATGGGCTTGATGGATCGCGCTTTTCTGAGAATAAACGCGCTGTTGAAAATAAACATATGGGGCCATTGATCAGCACAGTGATGACCCGCTGTATCCATTGCACGCGCTGTGTCCGTTTTGCGACCGAGGTTGCTGGTGCGCCTGAACTTGGCGCGATTGGCCGTGGCGAGTCGATGGAAATTACCACCTATCTTGAGAAAACACTGGCATCTGAATTATCGGCCAATGTTATTGATCTTTGTCCGGTTGGCGCTTTGACGTCGCGCCCTTATGCCTTTGCGGCGCGGCCGTGGGAATTAAACAAGGTCGAAACCATTGATGTTATGGATGCGCTTGGCAGCAATATTCGGGTTGATGCCCGCGGTGCGCAGGTCATGCGGGTCTTGCCGCGACTGAACGAAGATATCAATGAAGAATGGATTTCTGATAAAACCCGCTATGCCATTGATGGTCTTCGTCGGCAACGTCTCGACAAGCCCTATGCGCGTGGCCGTGATGGCCGATTGCATGCGGTTAGCTGGGATGAGGCATTGAAAAGCCTTGCAACCGCGCTTCGCAAGGCCAAGCCGAATGCGATTGGTGCCATTGCCGGTAATCAGGCCGATGCCGAATCACTCTATGCGCTGAAAAGCCTGATGACACGCCTTGGCAGTCCAAATCTTGATTGCCGTCAAGATGGCGCCAAGATTGGTGGAAACCGCGCTGGCTATTTGTTTAATTCTACAATTGTTGGTATTGATGATGCTGATGCTTTGCTGATTATTGGCAGCAATCCCCGCATTGAAGCGGCCGTTCTGAATGCGCGTATCCGCCGCAACTGGCTGTCTAGCCGGATGCCGGTCGCGGTTGTTGGGCCAAAGGTCGATTTGACTTATGATGCTGATTTCCTTGGACAAGATCCGGCAATTCTGGATGCGCTTGCCGATGGAAGCCATAAATTTGCCGCCAAATTGAAAAAAGCCAAACGGCCAATGATCATCATTGGCATGGGGGCTTTGGCGCGGGCTGATGGCGCGGCGATGCTTGGCAAGGCACGTCAAATTGCCGAAAGCTATGGCGTTGTCACAAAGCAATGGAACGGCTTTAACGTTTTGCATAACGCCGCAGCGCGTGTTGGCGGTCTTGATCTTGGCTTTACACCGGCGCGCGGCGGCATGGATATTGCGGCGATGGGCAAGGCGGCCAAGGCTGGCAAGCTTGACCTTTTATGGTTGCTTGGCGCTGATGAAATTGATTTTGAGCCATTTGCATCTAGTTTTGTTGTGTATCAGGGGCATCATGGTGATGCTGGTGCTAATCATGCCGATCTGGTGCTTCCGGGGGCGGCCTATACTGAAAAAGACGGTATTTATGTCAATACCGAGGGCCGTGTTCAATATGCAACCCGCGCCGCGTTCCCGCCAGGTGATGCGCGTGAAGATTGGACCATCATCCGCGCTGTTTCGGGTGCTGTTGGGAAATCAATCGGTTTTGATACGCTTGCCGAATTGCGCGAAGCTTTATGCGCAGATCATCCACATTTTGCCGATGCTGATGCGATTGCACCGGCGAAATGGGCCTCGTTTGGCGGGCGTGCAAAATTATCAGCCGAGCCGATTGGACAGGCGTTTGATAATTTCTACATGACCTGCGCCATTAGCCGTGCGTCAGAAACAATGGCGGAATGTGTCCGCGCCAGTAGCGCTGACCACGGCGCCGCAGTTGCAGCGGAGTGACGGCGATGATTGAATTTTTGACACAGGACTGGATTTTGGAACTTGGCTGGACTGTTGCCAAGATTATGGTTGTGATTGGGCCGCTATTGATTGCTGTTGCCTATCTTACGCTGGCCGAACGCCGCGTTATTGGCTTTATGCAGCTTCGCAAAGGGCCGAATGTGGTTGGCCCATTTGGTCTGTTCCAGCCTTTTGCCGATGCGCTAAAGCTGATGGCAAAAGAAACCATCATGCCTGCTGGTGCCAATAAGGTGGTCTTTATGATCGCGCCGATGCTGACCTTTATTCTGTCTTTGGTCGCATGGGCAGTGATTCCTTTTGGCGAAGATCTGGTGATTGCGGATATCAATGTTGGTATTTTATACCTGTTTGCTATCTCATCGCTTGGCGTTTACGGCGTGATCATGGCGGGATGGGCCAGTAATTCCAAATATGCGTTTTTGGGTGCTTTGCGCTCGGCCGCACAGATGGTGTCTTATGAAGTCTCGATGGGGCTGGTCATCATCAATGTTCTTTTATGCGCCGGATCATTGAATTTGAGCGTTATTGTCGAGGCGCAGCGCGGCATGTGGTTTGCCTTGCCATTATTGCCGATGTTTGTTGTATTTTTTATCTCGACACTTGCGGAAACCAACCGCGCGCCATTTGATTTACCCGAAGGTGAGTCTGAATTAGTTGCTGGTTATTTTGTCGAATATTCATCAATGTCGTTTGCGCTGTTCTTCCTGGGTGAATACGCAAATATGATTTTGATGAGCAGCATGACTGTTGTTTTGTTCCTTGGTGGGTGGTTGCCGCCATTTGATATCTGGCCGCTGAATATCATTCCAGGCCCGCTTTGGTTTATCATCAAGATCATGATGGTATTGTTTGTGTTCTTGTGGGTGCGGGCAACAACGCCGCGTTACCGCTATGACCAGCTTATGCGTCTTGGATGGAAGATCTTTTTACCGTTCTCGCTGATCTATGTTGTGCTGACGGCCGGTTTCCTGTTGGTAACCGATCGTTTGCCAACTGTGGCTTTGAGTTAAGGAGAAATACGAATGTCCGCTTTGGTAAATGCAGTTCGCTCGTTTTTGCTTCTTGAACTTGGCAAGGGCATGTTCTTGACCTTGAAATATTTTTTCAAGCCAAAGGTCACGATCAATTACCCGTACGAAAAAGGTAGCCTGTCGCCTCGTTTCCGTGGTGAGCATGCATTGCGCCGCTATCCGAATGGTGAGGAACGCTGTATCGCCTGCAAGCTATGCGAAGCGGTTTGTCCGGCACAGGCCATCACCATCGAAGCCGAACCACGCGACGATGGCAGCCGGCGTACCACACGTTATGATATCGACATGACCAAATGTATTTATTGCGGCTTTTGTCAGGAAGCCTGTCCGGTAGACGCGATTGTCGAAGGCCCGAATTTTGAATTTGCCACCGAAACCCGCGAAGAGCTGTATTACGATAAAGACAAGCTTTTGGCGAATGGTGACCGTTGGGAAACCGAAATTGCCCGTAACCTTGCTGCAGACGCGAAATGGCGTTAGGCGGAACAATATGGCGCATCGATGACAAAAGAAAGACAGCCATGCAATGATTGAAGCTTTGTTTTTTTACCTGTTTGCCGGGGTGATGCTTGCCAGTGGCTTTATGGTGGTGGTGTCGCGCAACCCTGTCTATTCAGTGTTGTTTTTGATCCTCGCCTTTTTTAATGCGGCAGGCATGTTTGTACTGATTGGTGCCGAATTTCTCGCGATGCTGCTCGTTGTGGTTTATGTCGGTGCGGTGGCAGTTTTATTCCTGTTTGTCGTGATGATGCTGGATATCAACTTTGCTGAAATGCGCGCTGGCTTTCAAAAATATCTTCCCCTTGGGTTGATTGTTGGCGGTATTCTGGTTTTTGAATTGGTCGCGGCAATGTATGGCGATGCCTTTTCCAAGGCCAGCCTGCCAGTCGCCTCAGAAATTCCCAATACCACCCAGCTTGGCGGCGTGCTTTACACAAAATATGCCTTTTTGTTCCAGATTTCAGGCCTGATCCTGCTGGTGGCGATGATTGGTGCAATTTCATTGACCATGCGCAAACGCGTTGGGGTTCGGCGGCAATCGATTGCCGACCAGAATAACCGTCGCCGCGAAGATGTTATGGAAATTGTCAAAATGCCATCGGATAGGGCCAAAGCCAAAGGCGATGCTGCCGCTGGCAGTGTTGATGATAAATAGAGGGTCGGCGCGATGTTGGAGTTAACGCTAAATCATTATCTGGCTGTATCAGCCACGCTGTTTGCGCTTGGTATTTTCGGTATTTTTTTAAATCGGAAAAACGTAATCACCATTTTGATGTCAATCGAATTGATGCTGTTGGCGGTCAATATTAACATGGTTGCCTTCTCGGCCTATAGCGGCAATCTTGAAGGCCAGATTTTCTCGTTGTTTATTTTGACTGTTGCCGCAGCCGAAGCGGCGATTGGCCTTGCTATTCTGGTCGTGTTCTTCCGCAACCGTGGTTCCATCGCTGTTGAAGATGTGAATATTTTGAAGGGGTAGGGCAGTTCATGTATTCGCTTATCGTTTTCCTTCCCTTTTTAGGGGCCGTGATTGCAGGATTGCTATCCCTTAGCAATAGAGATCGCGCAGCCGAAATCGTCACGGTTTCAGGGCTTTTGCTGTCTTTGTTATTTTCGATTATCGCTTTTGCCAATGTCGCAATTGGTGGACAGCCAGAAACGGTCAATCTGGCGCGGTGGATTTCATCAGGCAGCTTTGTTGCCAATTGGAGCCTGCGGTTTGACACTTTGACCGCGGTCATGCTGATCGTTGTGACCGGCGTTTCCTCAATGGTACATATTTATTCGATTGGCTATATGTCCCATGACAATGCGCGGGCACGCTTTATGGCGTATCTAAGCCTTTTCACCTTTGCCATGCTGATGCTGGTAACGGCTGACAATCTTGTACAGATGTTCTTTGGCTGGGAAGGTGTTGGTGTTGCCTCTTATTTGCTGATCGGTTTTTGGTATAAAAAGGACTCTGCCCATAGCGCGGCAATGAAAGCCTTTGTTGTGAACCGTGTTGGTGACTTTGGGTTTGCGCTTGGCATTTTGGCAGTTTATGCGCTGTTTGGTTCGGTTCAGTTTGATGTGATTTTTGCGCAATCCAGCGTGATTGCCGCAACCGATATCAATTTCCTTGGCTATCGTCTTCCAGCGCTTGAAGTTGCTGGTATTTTGTTATTCATCGGCGCGATGGGCAAATCAGCCCAGCTTGGCCTTCATACATGGCTTCCTGATGCGATGGAGGGGCCAACGCCTGTTTCGGCCCTGATCCATGCGGCGACGATGGTGACGGCTGGCGTCTTTATGATCTGCCGTTTGTCGCCAATGCTGGAATATGCGCCATTTGCGCTGGATGTGATCACCGTGATCGGTGCCTTGACGGCTATTTTTGCGGCAACGGTTGGCATGACCCAATTTGATATCAAACGTGTCATTGCCTATTCAACCTGCTCGCAGCTTGGTTATATGTTTTTTGCGGCTGGCGTTTCGGCCTATCCGGCGGCGATGTTCCACCTGACAACACACGCATTTTTCAAAGCATTGCTGTTTCTTGGCGCGGGTTCGGTTATTCATGCCATGTCAGATGAGCAGGATCTTCGCAATATGGGCGGGATCTGGAAAAAAGTGCCGGTTACCTATGCGATGATGTGGATTGGCTCACTGGCGCTGGCCGGCTTTCCGTTCTTTGCCGGTTACTATTCAAAAGACATGATTCTCGAAGCTGCCTATGCCGCGCAGAGCGGGGTTGGCACCATGGCTTTCTGGCTTGGTTGTCTTGCAGCCTTTTTAACGGCTTTTTATAGCTGGCGTTTGCTGATTATGGCGTTTCATGGTGTGCCGCGTGCCAGCGCGCAAGTGATGTCACATGTTCATGAGTCACCAAAGGTTATGACCTTGCCATTGCTGGTTTTGGCGATTGGTGCGGTGTTTGCCGGTTGGCTTGGCTATGAATTATTTGTCGGCCATGACATGAAACAATTCTGGGGCGCGTCAATTTTCATTTTGCCAACAAATACGGCAATGGAAGATGCGCATCATGTCCCATCATGGGTCAAGCTTTTGCCAATTGTCCTGGCATCGAGCGGGGTCGCGCTTGCGGTTCTGTTTTATGCTTACTGGACTTCGATGCCAGCGCGGATTGTAGCGATCTTTCGCCCGGTCTATCTGCTGTTTTACAATAAATGGTATTTTGACGAGATGTATGACTCGATCTTTGTTCGCCCTGCGGTGCGGTTTGGTGCCTATTTATGGAGGCGCGGTGATCGGGACACGATTGACGGCTTTGGCCCTGATGGCATGTCGGCATTCATTTACCGCCTGTCGGGGGTGTGTTCGCGGGTGCAAACCGGCTTTGTGTTCCATTACGCCTTTGCCATGCTGATTGGCGTTGTCGTTCTGGTTAGCTGGTATTATTTACGCTTTAAAGGGGCTTAGGCGATGCTTGATAAATGGCCCATCTTATCTATTGTCACGTTCCTGCCGCTGGCTGGTGTGTTGTTCTTGTTAATGATCAAGGGTGACGAAAAGGCTGTGTCGCAGAATTCGCGCTTTGTTGCGATGTGGGTTTCAGGCTTTACCTTTTTGGTCTCATTGCCATTGCTGATTGGGTTTGATAGCAGCGTAACCGGCTATCAATTTGAAGAAAAAGCCGTTTGGCTTGCTGGTACTGGCATTGGCTATCATATGGGTGTTGACGGTATTTCAATGCCGTTTGTTTTGCTAAGCACGCTTTTGACACCCTTGTCGATTTTGGCAAGCTGGCGCGCCATTACGCATCGTGTTCGTGAATATATGATCGCGTTTTTGGTGCTGGAAACCATGATGGTTGGCATGTTTGTCTCGCTGGACATGTTGATGTTCTATCTGTTTTTCGAGGCGGTTCTGATCCCGATGTTCCTGATCATTGGAGTATGGGGCGGGCCGCGCCGCGTTTATGCAGCGTTCAAATTCTTCTTATATACGCTTCTTGGTTCGGTGCTGATGCTGGTTTGTATGCTGGTTATGTATGTTGATGCCGGCACTACTGATATTCCGGCGCTGACTGCGCATGAGTTTGCCGAGTCAATGCAGACATGGCTGTTCCTTGGCTTCCTCGCGTCATTCGCGGTAAAGGTGCCAATGTGGCCTGTGCATACATGGCTTCCCGATGCGCATGTCGAGGCACCAACCGCAGGATCGATGATCCTGGCAGGCGTTTTGTTGAAAATGGGCGGCTATGGATTTTTGCGCTTTTCATTGCCGATGTTCCCGCTGGCGTCTGAATTTTTTGCACCTTTGATCTTTACGCTATCAATCATTGCGGTGATTTACACATCGCTGGTGGCGTTGGCGCAGTCGGATATGAAAAAGATGATTGCCTATTCATCGGTTGCGCATATGGGATTTGTGACCATTGGCATTTTTACCATGACCGAACAGGGCATTGCCGGTGCGATGTTCCAGATGATCAGCCATGGTTTGGTTTCAGCCGCCTTGTTCTTTAGCGTTGGTGTTGTCTATGACCGGCTTCATACGCGTGAGATCAGCGCCTATGGCGGTGTGGCGACGGTGATGCCGCGCTATGCCGTGTTTTTCATGTTTATGATGCTGGCATCGGTTGGCCTGCCTGGAACAAGTGGGTTTGTTGGCGAAATGCTGGTGCTGGTTGGCGCATGGCATGCCAGCAGTTGGGTTGCCTTCTTTACCGCAACCGGTCTTGTTCTTGGCGCAACCTATATGCTGTGGCTTTATCGGCGCGTCATGTTTGGTGCCATTGTCAATGATCAGGTGAAGGTAATGGAACCAATGCAGATGCGCGAATTTTCGATTTTTCTGCCATTGACCTTTCTGGTGTTGCTGTTCGGGGTTTATCCGATGGCGCTTCTGGATGTGATGGCCGTGTCGATCCAGTTTGTGCTGGATGGTCTATCGGCAAGTGGCTTGTCATTACTGGCAGCAAATTAAGGGTTTCTGAGGGCATAAAATGATTTTTGATCTAGCTGATATCCTGCCTGCCTTGCCTGAAATGATTCTGGCAACTTTGGCGCTTGTTCTGGTTCTTGTCGCGGCATATGGCGGCGAGGGAGCCGAAAATGCACGGCGTGTCACACGCATCGCCCTTAGCGGTATTGTGCTGGCATTGATACTGACATGGTCGGGAACAGCGGGTGATGCAACCGCCTTTGGTGGAATGTTCAAGGCTGACAGCTTTGCCAGCTATATGAAAATTCTGGTTCTTCTTGGCACTTTTGGCGCGCTGTATATGTCAATTACGCCGCTTGCCAAGGATGACATCAACAAGCCTGAATTTTCGCTTCTTGTTGTGCTGGCACTTGTTGGCATGATGCTGATGATTTCAGCCAATGATCTGATGTCACTTTATATGGCGGTTGAGTTACAGTCGTTGCCTCTTTATGTGGTGGCTGCGATGCGCACCAATTCATTGCGCTCATCCGAGGCTGGATTAAAGTATTTTTTGCTTGGTGCTTTGTCATCGGGCATGCTTCTTTATGGCGCGTCGCTTGTCTATGGCTTTGCTGGCACCACCAGCTTTTCCGGCATTGCCGCGGCAGTATCGGCCGATCAATTGCCAGTGGCCTTTATCGTTGGCATGGTCTTTATGGTGTCGGGCATCGCATTTAAGATTTCTGCCGCGCCGTTCCATATGTGGACACCTGATGTTTATGAAGGCTCGCCAAGTCCGGTAACAGCATTGTTTGCGATTGCGCCAAAAGTGGCGGCAATGGCGCTGATGATGCGACTGACCTATGGTGCCTTTGGCGCGATTGAGGTCGAATGGTCACAGGTTTTGGTTGCCTTGTCGATTGCGTCAATGGTCGTTGGTGCGCTTGGAGCGATTATGCAGCGCGACATCAAACGCATGATGGCCTATTCATCGATTGCCCATATGGGATATGCGCTTGCCGGATTGGCTGCTGGCAGCCATCAAGGTGCGCTAGGCGTGATGATTTACATGACCGGCTATATCTTTATGGGCGCTGGCAGTTTTGCGATTATTCTGCTGATGCGGCGTGATGGGCAATCGGCAACGCGGATTGCTGATTTGCAGGGTCTGTCACGAACCCATCCGATGCTGGCGCTTGGCCTGATGATCATGATGTTTTCAATGGCCGGTATTCCGCCTTTGGCTGGTTTCTTTGGGAAATGGTATGTGTTTTTGGCGGCGGTCAATGCTGGGCTTGTTCCGCTTGCCGTTGTTGGTGTTGTGATGAGCGTGGTTGGTGCCTTCTATTATTTGCGGATCATCAAGATCATGTATTTCGAAGAAACCGACGAGCCTCTTGATACGGATATGCCGACTGCCAATAAAATGGTTCTAGGTGTTTCCATTGCGGTGATATTGTTGTTTTTCCTCGGGCTTAGCCCGTTGCTCGACGCGGCGAATGTGGCGGCAACAGCTTTAATGACCCAGCTTTAGGTTCTTATGACAGAACCGCTCAATTGGTCGATTGCAACTGAACAAAGCGCAACATCAACATCTGATCTTGCCAAGCGAGCGGCGGCCAACGGGGCGCCGTCGGGGTATGCGTTCCTGGCCATTGAACAGACTGCAGGGCGCGGGCGGCATGGCCGTCATTGGGACTCGCAAAAAGGCGGCATGTATCTATCGGTTTTGCTTCGCCCCAGTATGCCAATTGACCAGTGGTTTGCTTTGTCATTTGCCGCGTCTCTGGCTGTGTTAGAGGCGGTGCGTACGCAGCTTGCCACGCATTTTTCACCACTTGAAATGCCGCAAACTGGTTTGAAATGGCCAAATGACGTGATTGTCGCTGGCGGCAAGGTTTCGGGTGTCCTGCTTGAGGTTGACGGCAAGGCGTTGATTGTA
>ENA-ORDA01001746-ORDA01001746.1-marine-metagenome-genome-assembly--contig:-NODE-1746-length-17649-cov-5.791486_pt1 | contig 17649 bp, 12 predicted proteins | sample MGYA00237778_ERZ508506 | MGnify/ENA primary metagenome ERZ508506 (study PRJEB26177, sample SAMN06267891) | marine metagenome | isolation source: Monterey Bay, California, USA | place: Pacific...
AGATGGCCTGCGTTTTGCGATCCGCGAGGGTGGCCGAACGGTTGGCGCTGGCGTCGTCGCTAAAATTATCGAGTAAGTCGCTGATTGTCATGCGCACTTCGGTGCGCACTAAAAATAGGCCGAACCACCCTTAAAAGGCGGTTCGGCTTCGTCGTCTTTGGTCAGAATAGACAGAGATGTGTCGTTTAAAGGCCAGTAGCTCAATTGGCAGAGCAGCGGATTCCAAATCCGCAGGTTGGGGGTTCGATTCCCTCCTGGCCTGCCAGTTCTCGACTTCGGTAGGGTGCTGGCGGTACATATTATGTAGAAGCGCTAGTAGGCGGCTTCTAATGGGAATGGTTCATGAGTGAGGCTGCTGCAAGCAGGCTAGACCCTCTAAAGTGGGGAATCGTCACGGTTCTAGTGGTAGCTGGGGTCGTAGGGAATAGTTATTTCTCGGATCAGTCGCTGCTCTATCGTGTGCTGGCTTTGCTAGCGGCGGCGGCGATCGCGGGATGGGTGGCTTCAACTACTGAACGAGGTGGCGCTTTTTGGCAGCTGATAAAGGGCTCGCGCACTGAAATTCGCAAGGTTGTTTGGCCTACCCGTCAAGAGACAACCCAAACCACACTGATTGTAGTGGTGTTCGTTTTTATCATGGCCCTCATTTTATGGGGAATTGATAGCGTGCTGGGTTGGTTAGTCGGCATGGTAATAGGTTGAGTTAGGGAGAGGCTTAAATGGCAATGCGTTGGTATGTGGTTCACGCCTTTTCCCAGTATGAAAAAAAGGTGGCGGTTGCGCTGAAAGAGCGCATTGAGCGCAACAACATGCAGGATTATTTTGGCGAGATCATCGTTCCCACAGAAGAAGTTGTGGAGATGAAGGGCGGCCAGAAAAGAAAGAGTGAGCGGAAATTTTTTCCCGGCTATGTGCTAGTGCAAATGGAGTTGAACGATGACTCCTGGCACCTGGTTAAGGAAACGCCCCGTGTGCTTGGCTTTATCGGTGGCAAGGCGGATAAGCCCGCACCGATTACTGAGGCTGAGGCCAGCGCGATTCTACAGCGGGTTGAGGCTGGCGTTGATCAGCCCCGTCCCAAGACGGTATTTGAGCCTGGTGAAATGGTTCGAGTTATTGACGGACCCTTCAATGATTTCAATGGCGTCGTTGAAGATGTGAATTACGAAAAAAGCCGCCTCAACGTGGCGGTATTGATCTTCGGGCGCTCTACGCCCGTAGAGCTTGAATTCGGTCAGGTAGAAAAATCCTGATCTAAACACGGGTGGGCTTCTACTGAGGCGCATCTAAATGACTCGACTCTGACACGATGGAGTCGTAAATGGGGAGCCCAAGGGCTGATATTCAGCACCGACGGCGTTCGTACCCGAGGAGAAAAGCATGGCAAAGAAGATCGACGGCTACATCAAGCTGCAAATCCCGGCAGGGCAGGCTAACCCTAGTCCTCCTGTGGGCCCAGCATTGGGTCAGAAGGGCGTGAACATCATGGAGTTCTGTAAGGCTTTCAATGCGGATACGCAAAGTTTGGAGCCTGGCTTACCCATTCCCGTTGTGATCACTGTTTACAGCGATAAGTCATTTACTTTTATTAAGAAAACCCCGCCAGCCTCTATCTTGTTGAAAAAGGCGTTGGGTATTAAGAGTGGGTCAGGGCGACCCAACACTGAAAAAGTTGGCAAAGTAACTCGGGCACAGCTTGAGGATATTGCGACGCAAAAGTGGCCAGATCTCACTGCCGCCGACATGGACGCCGCTGTGCGAACTATTGCAGGCAGTGCACGCTCTGCTGGAATCGATGTGGTGGAGGGCTGATCATGGCTAAATTATCAAAAAGGGTTCGCGCTTTTCGCGAGAAAGTAGACGCTACACGAGCTTATTCTTTAGATGAGGCCATCGGTCTTCTGAAAGAGTTTGGCACTGTGAAATTTAACGAGACGGTTGAAGTGGCTGTCAACCTTGGCGTAGACGCACGGAAATCGGATCAGGGCGTGCGCGGTGCAACGACATTGCCGCATGGTACAGGCTCAGTGGTACGTGTTGCTGTATTTACCCAGGGTGAGAATGCTGAAAAAGCCAAGGCAGCTGGCGCTGACTTTGTGGGAATGGATGAGTTGGCCGAGGAAGTTAAAGGCGGCATGATGGACTTTGATGTGGTCGTGGCTTCTCCAGACGCTATGCGCGTTGTTGGGCAGCTAGGTCAGATTTTAGGCCCTAGAGGCCTGATGCCAAACCCCAAGACCGGTACTGTTACCCCCGATGTCGAGGGGGCAGTAAACAATGCCAAGGCCGGACAAATGCGCTTCCGTACAGATAAAAACGGCATTATTCAGGGCGGTATTGGCAAGGTGGCCTTCGAGACAGAGCAGTTGCGCGGCAACCTTATGGCTGTACTGGCCGATTTGAAGAAAGCAAAACCTGCGTCATCGAAAGGCGTCTACTTTCGTAAAATTACCCTGTCTACAACGATGGGGCCAGGCGTCACGGTTGATCACGCTGAGCTAGATCTATAGAAAAAACAGCGCGCCTTCGGGTGCGATGGGTCGCGAGCTTCTCGCTCGCGACCAGGTGCCGAAAAGTCTATTGATTGCTCGGTGCCACTTTGGAGTCTTAGGGAAAGTGCGGCTTTGCCCCGCTGAACAAAAGGCTGTCAAAGACCGTAGGTGGGGCGTTGTTCCCTTAAGTTCGTGAGGAGCCTACGCAGATGGTGACAATGTTCACCGAGGGCGGTCAGTGCAAATTTTTTGTGTTGGCCATAATTGTTAATCCAGGAGTAGACCAATGGCTATTGGACTCGACGAGAAGAAGGCGATTGTTGCCGAAGTCAACGAGACCGCTGCCAGTGCACTTTCGCTTGTGGTCGCCGATGCACGTGGCGTGGCCTCAAACGATATGACTGCTCTGCGGGCAACAGCACGTGAAAGCCAGGTAGATTTGCGCGTCGTGCGCAATACACTGGCCAAGCGAGCTTTTGAGGGAACGGAATATGAGTGTGTCAGTGGCACCCTCGCAGGCCCATCCCTGTTCGGTTTTTCATTAGAAGATCCGGGCGCTGCAGCACGGCTGTTTAAAGACTTCGCCAAAACAAACGATCGTTTTGAAGTGAAGGCACTGGCAATTAGCGGAAAGCTAATGGGAGCAGACCAGCTGGATGTACTAGCGAAAATGCCTACGCGAGATCAGGCATTGTCAATGTTGATGAGCGTTATGAAGGCGCCTGCAACAAAGCTTGTACAGACCATGAACGAAGTTCCCGGCAAGCTAGTTCGTACACTAGCGGCTATTCGCGATCAAAAAGAGCAGGCGAGCTGATTAGTCAGCACGTTTCTACAATTTTCAGGAGACATTGAAATGGCACTTTCAAAAGAAGATATTCTCGAAGCAATCGCAGCAATGAGCGTCATGGACGTCGTTGAGCTTATCGAAGCGATGGAAGAGAAGTTTGGTGTAACGGCAGCAGCAGCAGTAGCGGCAGCACCTGCAGCAGCAGGCGGCGCAGATGGCGCAGCAGCTGAAGCTGAGCAAACCGAATTTGACGTGATCTTGACGTCAGCTGGTGAGAAGAAAGTCAACGTGATCAAAGTTGTTCGCGCTGTCACAGGTCTTGGCCTGAAAGAAGCTAAAGCAGTCGTTGACGGCGCCCCTGGCCCCGTTAAAGAAGGCGCTAGCAAGGACGAAGCTGAAGATATCAAAAAGCAGCTTGAAGAAGCCGGCGGTGCCGCTGAGCTTAAGTAAGACCATAGCAGCTCGCTGAGTCGAGCTTACTGGGTCGGGGTGCGTTGTGCACTTCGACCCATTCTTGGTTTTCATAACCGGTTACCGGTTGGAATGATTCGACAGTACATCGCTGGGGAGTTTTGATGGCTTACTCATACACTGAGAAGAAACGCATCCGTAAAGATTTCGGGTCGCTAGCAAAGGTAATGGATATACCCTACCTGCTGGCTATCCAGTTGGATTCCTATCGAAAGTTTACCCAAGATGGGGTTGAGGACGACGCGCGTGGCGAACATGGCCTGCATGCGGCCTTTAAGTCGGAGTTCCCGATCGCCAGCTATAGTGGCAATGCTGCCCTAGAGTACGTCGGTTACAAATTGGGTAAGCCCGTATTTGACGTTGATGAATGCGTCTTGCGTGGCACCACCTACGCCTGTGCACTGCGCGTGAAAGTGCGACTGATTATTTACGATAAGGAGTCTTCCTCCAAATCGATAAAAGACATTAAAGAGCAAGACGTTTACATGGGCGAGATACCGCTCATGACAGAAAACGGCACCTTTGTGATAAACGGTACTGAGCGCGTTATTGTTTCGCAGCTGCATCGCTCTCCGGGTGTCTTCTTTGATCACGATAAAGGTAAGACCCACTCGTCAGGGAAACTGCTCTATTCCGCGAGAGTCATTCCTTACCGTGGTTCATGGCTAGATTTTGAATTCGATCCCAAGGATCAAGTTTTCGCTCGTATCGATCGACGCCGCAAGTTGCCTGCTACCGTGCTATTACGCGCACTCGGCTACGACAGCGAAGAAATTTTGGCGATGTTTTACGAGACGACGTCATTTCAGCTGGGCGAGGAAAACTCAAACACCATGACGTTGGTTCCTAAGCGTCTGCAGGGTGAAATGGCAGCCTTCGATATTGCGATTGACGACAAGTTACTCGTTGAGCGCGGCCGTCGAATCACGGCTCGTCACATCAGGCAGCTTGATGAAGCGGGCATTGATTTCCTTGCAGCGCCCGACGAGTACCTCTTGGGTCGACGCCTTGCTAAAAACGTTGTCGATACCTCTACGGGCGAAGTGCTGGTCGAGTGCAACGTAGAAATTACCGAGGAATTGCTCGCGATATTGCGCGAAAAAGAAATTGACACGATTGAGACGTTGTACACCAACGAAATCGATTGCGGTCCATTTATCTCAGACACTTTGGCTGGGGATGCTTCTCGCAACGCCCTAGAGGCGCTGGTAGAAATTTATCGCATGATGCGTCCTGGCGAGCCACCAACGAAAGAATCAGCGGAGAATCTGTTCCAAAATCTATTCTTCTCTGCCGACCGTTACGATCTCTCGGGTGTTGGACGCATGAAGTTTAACCGTCGCCTTGGACGAGATTCGTCTGAAGGGATCGGTACATTAGATCGTGAAGACATTGTTGATGTCCTCAAAGCGTTGGTGGGAATTCGTAACGGTAAAGGTGTTGTTGATGACATCGACCATTTGGGTAACCGTCGTATTCGTTCGGTCGGTGAGATGGCAGAGAACCAGTTCCGCGTTGGTCTTGTCCGAGTAGAGCGTGCTGTTAAAGAGCGCTTGTCTATGGCGGAGAGCGAAGGCCTGATGCCTCAGGATCTGATCAATGCCAAGCCTGTATCGGCAGCGGTCAAAGAATTCTTCGGTTCCAGCCAGCTTTCGCAGTTCATGGATCAAAACAATCCGTTGTCAGAAGTGACGCACAAGCGCCGTGTTTCGGCCTTGGGCCCAGGTGGTTTGACACGAGAGCGTGCCGGTTTTGAGGTACGTGACGTTCACCCCACGCACTACGGTCGTGTCTGTCCTATTGAGACGCCAGAAGGTCCAAATATTGGCCTGATTAACTCTTTGGCGACTTATGCACGCACCAATGAATACGGATTTTTAGAAGCCCCTTATCGAAAGGTCGTCAATGGTGTCGTCACTGATGACATTGAGTACCTCTCGGCGATTAACGAGGCTGAGCACGTTATTGCGCAGGCTTCAGCGCAAATGGACGAGAAAAATCGGTTCGTAGATGATCTTATTAACGTTCGACACATGAACGAGTTTACGATCAAGCCCGCTGCCGAAGTGGATTTTATGGACGTGTCGGCTAAGCAGGTTGTGTCTATTGCTGCCGCGCTGATTCCCTTCCTCGAGCACGACGATGCTAACCGAGCCCTCATGGGATCAAACATGCAGCGTCAAGCAGTACCAACGCTGGTGGCTGATAAGCCGCTGGTAGGTACGGGCATGGAGCGCTACGTTGCTGGTGACTCTGGGGTTTGTGAGGTGGCGCGCCGTGCAGGAACGATCGACTCGGTTGATGCGAGCCGAATCGTTGTTCGTGTTGACGCAGATAACGTGGCGAAGGGTGAGTCCCCCGTCGATATTTATAACCTGACAAAGTACAAGCGTTCTAACCAGAATACCTGTATCAACCAGCGTCCTATCGTCAAGGTAGGAGACCGCATCGATCGCGGCGATATTTTGGCTGACGGTCCTTCGGTCGATATGGGCGAGCTAGCGCTGGGTCAGAATATGCGCATCGCCTTTATGCCTTGGAACGGCTACAACTTTGAGGATTCCATTCTGGTTTCAGAGCGGGTCGTGAAGGAAGATCGTTTCACAACGATTCACATTCAGGAGCTGACCTGTATTGCTCGCGACACCAAGCTGGGGTCTGAAGAGATTACAGCAGACATTCCAAATGTTGGCGAAGGTGCGTTGGGTAAACTAGACGAGTCAGGCATTGTCTATATTGGTGCTGAGGTGGACGCCGGTGATATTTTGGTGGGCAAGGTTACCCCCAAGGGCGAGACCCAGTTAACTCCTGAAGAAAAACTGCTGCGTGCCATTTTCGGTGAGAAGGCTTCAGACGTTAAAGATACGTCATTGCGAGTGCCGTCTAGCTACAAGGGCACTGTCATCGATGTGCAAGTTTTCACTCGAGATGGCCTTGAAAAGGATCCGCGAGCTAAGCAAATTGAAAACGCTCAGTTGGCAGACTATCGCAAGGATCTTCGCGAAGAACTGCGTATCTACGAGGAGGCGACGTATGCCCGACTCGCAGCATTGCTGAAGGGTCAGACCACGCTAAGTGGTGGTGGGCTTGCTAAGGGCACTAAGTTGACCGATGCCGTTTTGGCCGACTTAGAGCGTGAGCAGTGGTTCAAGCTTAAGCTGGGCGATGCTGAGCTCAATGATCAGCTGACTGCGGCTCATGAATTGCTTGAAGAGCAGAATCGACAGCTTGAAGAGCGTTACGAGAGTAAGAAAGACAAGCTCTCCAGTGGCGACGATCTGCAGCCTGGCGTTCTCAAGATCGTAAAGGTCTATCTGGCGGTTAAGCGTCGCATCCAGCCCGGCGATAAGATGGCGGGACGTCACGGTAACAAGGGTGTTATCTCGGTCATCATGCCCGTAGAAGATATGCCCTATGACGAGCGGGGCGAGCCGATTGATATCGTTCTCAACCCACTAGGCGTGCCGTCTCGAATGAACGTGGGTCAGATTCTTGAGACTCACCTCGGCATGGCCGCCCATGGTTTGGGACTCAAAATCAATACCATGTTGGAGCAGCAGGCGAAAATTGGTCAGCTGCGCGATTTTCTGAAGAAAATTTATGCTCACGCCTCTGACAAGCGTCGCGATGCTGATATCGATAGCCTCAACGATACAGAGCTTCTCGAATTGGCAGACAACCTTCGTAAAGGCGTGCCTATGGCAACGCCGGTATTCGACGGCGCTGCTGAAGAAGAAGTTAAGTCACTGCTGCGACTCGCTGATATTCCTGATAGTGGTCAGTTGACGCTTTACGATGGACGATCAGGTGATACGTTCATGCGTCCCGTTACGGTGGGATACATGTACATGTTGAAGTTGAACCACCTGGTAGACGACAAGATGCATGCCCGATCTACGGGATCCTACAGTCTCGTTACGCAACAACCGTTGGGCGGAAAGGCCCAATTTGGTGGCCAGCGCTTCGGGGAAATGGAAGTTTGGGCGCTAGAGGCTTACGGCGCTGCTTACACCCTGCAGGAAATGCTAACGGTTAAGTCAGACGATGTGGCAGGACGAACTAAGATGTACAAGAACATTGTTGATGGTGATCACAAGATGGAACCGGGCATGCCCGAGTCCTTTAATGTATTGATTAAAGAAATTCGCTCGCTCGGTATCGACATCGATCTCGAGTCCGAGTCTGAAGGCTTCTGAGGAGGATAAGACGTGAAAGATCTGCTGAATCTGCTAAGCCGGGAAAAGAGCGAAGACTTTGATGCAATCCGTATCGGTCTCGCTTCTCCGGAAATGATCCGTTCTTGGTCCTATGGTGAGGTCAAGAAGCCGGAAACAATCAACTACCGTACCTTCAAGCCCGAGCGTGATGGGCTTTTCTGCGCCAAAATTTTTGGTCCAGTGAAAGACTACGAGTGCCTGTGCGGTAAGTACAAGCGCCTGAAGCATCGCGGTGTTATTTGTGAAAAGTGCGGTGTCGAAGTGGCGCTAGCCAAGGTGCGTCGTGAGCGCATGGGACACATTGAGCTCGCGAGCCCTGTTGCCCATATTTGGTTCCTCAAGTCACTGCCTTCTCGTATTGGTTTGTTGCTCGACATGACCCTCAGGGACATCGAGCGCATTCTCTACTTTGAGTCATACGTAGTCACTGACCCCGGTCTGTCTGCGCTTGAGCAGGGCCAGTTGCTCAACGACGAGCAGTACTACGAAGCGATGGAAGAGTTCGGCGACGAGTTCACCGCAAAAATGGGTGCTGAAGCGATTCAGGATCTCATGTCGCAGATCGAAATTAACCAAGAAGTTGAGCGCATTCGGGAAGAAATTCCTGCGACGAACTCTGAGACCAAGATTAAGAAGCTGTCTAAGCGTTTAAAGCTGCTTGAGGCGTTTTCTAAATCGGGTAACGATCCTGAGTGGATGATTCTCAACGTACTGCCGGTTTTGCCGCCAGATCTTCGCCCATTGGTACCTCTTGATGGTGGCCGATTTGCGACGTCTGATTTGAATGATTTGTACCGTCGGGTGATCAACCGAAATAACCGCCTTAAGCGGTTACTCGATCTCAATGCCCCAGACATTATCGTTCGCAATGAAAAGCGTATGCTGCAGGAAGCTGTCGATGCCTTGCTAGATAACGGTCGTCGCGGTCGTGCGATCACTGGATCTAACAAGCGGCCATTGAAGTCTTTGGCAGATATGATTAAAGGTAAGCAAGGTCGCTTCCGTCAGAACCTGTTGGGTAAGCGCGTTGATTATTCGGGGCGATCGGTGATTGTGACCGGCCCAACACTGCGACTGCATCAGTGTGGATTGCCTAAGAAAATGGCGTTGGAGCTCTTCAAGCCCTTCATCTTCGGCAAGTTGGAGCATCGTGGCTTAGCGAGCACCATTAAAGCTGCCAAGAAGATGGTAGAGCGTGAGCCACCTGAAGTTTGGGACATCCTTGCGGAGGTTATCCGTGAGCATCCGGTTCTCCTGAACCGAGCGCCTACTTTGCACCGATTAGGTATTCAGGCGTTTGAGCCTGTGCTTATTGAGGGCAAGGCTATTCAGCTGCATCCCTTGGTGTGTGCCGCTTACAACGCAGACTTTGATGGCGACCAAATGGCCGTCCACGTACCCCTGACCATTGAGGCCCAACTCGAAGCTCGGGCCCTGATGATGTCGACCAACAACATTCTGTCACCCGCCTCTGGAGAGCCCATTATTGTGCCCTCACAGGACGTGGTCTTAGGTCTGTACTTCATGACGCGTGAGCGTGTGAACGCGCAGGGTGAAGGAATGATATTTGCGGATGCTGCAGAAGCAGAACGTGCTTATGCTGCCGGCCAGGTCGATTTGCAGGCTCGCGTAAAGGTTCGCATTAAGGAGACGCGCTTCGACTATGGTGCCGATCCCGTTACTGAAACACGGGTGATCGATACAACGGTTGGGCGAGCATTGCTTTGGCGCATCGTCCCTGAAGGCTTGTCTTTTGACATGGTCAACCAGCCCATGGTTAAAAAGGCGATCTCGCGCATTATTAACCAGTGTTACCGCGTGGTGGGCTTGAAGTCCACAGTCGTATTTGCAGATCGACTGATGTACACAGGCTATGAGTATTCGACTAAGTCGGGCTCTTCGATTGGGGTTAATGATTTTGAAATTCCCGATGAGAAGGCCAGCATGTTGGATCGTGCTAACGCCGAGGTAACTGAAATCGAGGAGCAATACGCTGCCGGTTTAGTAACTCAGGGTGAGAAGTACAACAAGGTGATTGATATCTGGTCACGCACCAACGATCAGGTCGCCAAGTCTATGATGGACAGTCTCTCAAAAGAGACTGTTACTAATCGCGATGGTGACGAGGAGGAGCAAACCAGCTTTAACTCGGTCTACATGTACGCTGATTCAGGCGCACGAGGCTCCCCAGCCCAGATCCGTCAGCTGGCGGGTATGCGGGGCTTGATGGCCAAGCCGGACGGCTCGATCATCGAGACGCCAATTGTGGCGAACTTCCGCGAAGGCCTTAACGTTCTGCAGTACTTCATCTCCACCCACGGTGCTCGTAAAGGCTTGGCCGATACGGCACTCAAGACCGCCAACTCGGGGTATTTGACGCGTCGTTTGGTGGATGTCGCACAAGACGTTGTTGTGACCGAGCAGGACTGTGGCACCGATGAAGGGTTGGTTATGACGCCCGTTATTGATGGTGGCGACATTATCGAGTCGCTCCCCAATCGGGTATTGGGTCGTATTGTGGCTCAGGATGTCTGCAAGCCAGGCACCGATGAGGTCATTCTTGATGCCGGGACTATGATCGATGAGCTTTGGATGCGTCGACTCGAAGAGCTCGGTATTGATGAGATTATCGTTCGGTCGCCGATTACGTGTAAGACGCGTTACGGCATTTGTTCTACTTGCTACGGTCGTGACCTTGGTCGCGGTCACCAGGTCAATCTTGGTGAAGCGATTGGTGTTGTTGCTGCACAATCTATTGGTGAGCCAGGTACGCAATTAACCATGCGTACCTTCCACATTGGTGGCGCAGCATCGGGTCAGGCGGCTCAAGACAACATTCAGGTGAACTCTGATGGTGTGGTTAAGCTCCACAATATCAAAGTGGTTGACCGTGCCGATGGTGCCCTGGTCGCAGTGTCTCGCTCGGGCGAGCTGTCAATTCTTGATCATGTGGGTCGCGAGCGCGAACGCTACAAAGTGCCCTATGGTGCTGCGATTAAAGTGCGGGATGAGGCAGAAGTGGCGGCGGGTGACATTGTCGCCAACTGGGATCCGCACACGCACCCAATCATTACCGAAGTGGCTGGAACGGTTAAGTTCAGCGGCATGGATGAAGGCGTCACGATTAAGCGCCAGACTGACGAATTTACCGGCTTGAGCAACATTTCAGTGATGGAAGCTGGGGAGCGCCCGCTAGCGGGTAAGGATATTCGCCCCGCGGTAACCTTAGTTGACTCCAAGGGAGAGGAACTGACGTTGGCAGGTACTAACGTACCGGCACACTACTTCCTGCCTGCTAATGCCCTATTAAACCTCGAGGATGGTGCGCAAGTAGGTGTCGGCGACATCATTGCTCGTATTCCTCAAGAGGGTTCTAAGACACGTGACATTACCGGTGGTCTTCCTCGGGTTGCTGATCTGTTCGAAGCACGTAAGCCAAAAGAGCCGGCGATTCTTGCCGAGATCTCGGGAACCTTTAGTTTCGGTAAAGAGACCAAAGGCAAGCGTCGTCTCGTGATCACGCCTACCGATGGCTCGCTGTTGCCCGATGGTTCAGATCACTACGAAGTTCTGATTCCCAAATGGCGTCAGCTCACCGTCTTCGAAGGTGAGCAAGTTCAGAAGGGTGAAGTGGTATCTGAAGGTCCTCTGAGCCCTCACGACATTCTCCGTCTCAAAGGTATTGCAGCCTTGGCTGAGTACATTGTCAACGAGATCCAAGAGGTTTACCGACTGCAAGGCGTGAAGATCAATGACAAGCACATTGAAGTCATCGTTCGTCAAATGTTGCGCAAGGTCATTGTTGCCTCTGCGGGAGAGTCTTCGTTCATCAAGGGCGAGCAGGTCGAATTTACGACCTTCCTAGAAGAGTGTGATCGTGCTGAGGCGCAAGGCCACGTGCCACCTACGGCAGATCGTGAGTTGTTGGGCATTACCAAGGCCTCACTTGCCACTGAGAGCTTTATCTCAGCGGCTTCCTTCCAGGAGACCACACGTGTTCTTACAGAAGCGGCAGTCACTGGTAAGCGTGACTACTTACGCGGTTTGAAAGAGAACGTAATCGTAGGTCGCTTAATTCCTGCAGGAACGGGGTTGAGCTATCACGAAGAGCGTCGTCGCAAGCGTGCCGAGGGCGGATTGCAGATCAGCATGTCAGATGAAGAGTTCACTGAAAGCTTCGCTGACGAACTGGAGAAGGTGGAAGCTGGGGCAGACGGCGAGTAAGTCTGTCTGGTTGATACCGTCACGCACTATCAGTCCGACTTAGGTCGGTTTGATAGGCAGTTGAAAATTTGTGGGCGCGTCTATAGAATGCGCGCTCTTTATTTCGGGAGGGAGACCTTCCGACTTTTTTGGAGCTTTTGAATGGCAACCGTCAATCAGCTTGTGCGCAAGCCGCGCAAGCGAAAGGTGATGAAGAGTGGCGTTCCCGCACTGCAGGCTTGTCCTCAGCGTCGTGGAGTATGTACGCGCGTCTACACCACAACCCCTAAGAAACCCAACTCGGCATTGCGTAAAGTATGTCGAGTCCGTCTTACCAATGGATTCGAGGTCTCGTCTTACATTGGTGGAGAAGGCCACAACCTACAGGAGCACAGTGTTGTTCTGATTCGTGGTGGACGTGTAAAAGATCTCCCGGGTGTGCGTTATCACACCGTACGGGGAAGTCTGGATACCTCGGGTGTTTCTGCCCGTCGTCAAGGCCGATCTAAGTACGGCGCAAAGCGTCCTAAGTAAATTTTAAGTCCCACCATCACCACTTCGGTGTTTGTGGGTACCGTCGGAGAATCCGACAGTAAGGCCGGAACAAGCGCTCCTATAGAGTCAGTGTCCGGGTAACCTGAAGAGTAAAAGGAATAAGTCATGCCACGTAGACGTGTTGTTGCCAAACGTGAAATCCTTCCAGACCCCAAGTTTGGAAACCAAACCCTCGCTAAGTTTATGAACCATGTCATGGTTAGCGGAAAGAAGTCGGTCGCTGAATCTATCGTTTACGGTGCGCTGGCCTTAGTTGAGGAGCGCACCAAGCGCGACCCTATCGAAGTATTCGATGAAGCCCTCGAGAATATCGCCCCTATGGTTGAGGTTAAGTCTCGCCGCGTTGGTGGTGCTACCTATCAGGTGCCCGTTGAAGTTCGACCTGCGCGTCGTGGGGCACTGTCCATGCGATGGTTAGCCGATTACGCCCGCAACCGTGGTGAGAAGTCTATGCGTCAGCGCTTAGCGGGCGAGATTGTTGATGCCTCTCAGGGCAAGGGTAATGCGGTTAAAAAGCGTGAAGACGTGCACCGTATGGCAGAAGCTAACAAGGCCTTCTCTCACTTCCGATTCTGATCTTAGGTCAGTAATCCCGGCATCCAGGATACTCCCGTGGCACGCCAGACACCAATCCAGCGCTATCGCAACATTGGGATCTGTGCCCACGTGGATGCCGGTAAAACCACCACTACCGAACGCGTTCTGTTCTACACCGGCCTGTCCCATAAGATAGGCGAAGTTCACGATGGTGCTGCCACCATGGACTGGATGGAGCAGGAGCAGGAACGCGGCATCACGATTACCTCAGCCGCTACCACCTGTTTTTGGCAGGGCATGCAGCAGCAGTACGACCAACATCGCATTAATATTATCGATACCCCGGGACACGTTGACTTCACAATTGAGGTCGAGCGCTCTTTGCGGGTTTTAGACGGCGCTGTAGTGGTTCTCTGTGGGTCTTCGGGCGTTCAGCCTCAAACCGAAACCGTTTGGCGGCAGGCCAATAAGTACGAAGTGCCGCGCATGGTCTTCATTAATAAAATGGATAGAGCCGGGGCAGATTTTGGCAACGTCGTTGAGCAGTTACGCGAGCGCCTAAACTGCAACGCCGTGCCTATTCAGATGACGATTGGCTCCGAAGAAAATTTTGTCGGCGTTGTCGACTTGGTGAAGAACAAGTCGATCCTCTGGAATGAAGACGATATGGGGGCCACCTTTGAATACGGTGACGTTCCCGCTGACCTGGTTGATCAGGTCGGCGAAATGCGTGAATACATGATGGAAGCAGCCGCCGAGGCTAATGACGAACTGATGGAAGCTTACCTTGAAGATGGTGAGCTCTCAGAGGCCGATATAAAGCGAGGTTTGCGGGCACGCACCCTGGCCAACGAAATTGTTCCTGTTCTGGGTGGCTCTGCCTTCAAAAATAAGGGTGTTCAGGCGGTACTGGACGCTGTTATCGATTACCTCCCTTCTCCGACCGAAGTAAAAGCCATTGAAGGCACCCTCGAAGATGGGGAAACATCAGTAGAGCGACACTCTGATGACGAGGAACCCTTTGCAGCGCTGGCGTTTAAAATCGCAACCGACCCTTTCGTGGGAACCCTAACGTTCTTTAGGGTTTATTCTGGCAAGTTGACCAGCGGTACTGCGGTTTATAATTCGATTAAGGGTAAGAAAGAGCGGGTAGGGCGCATGGTACAAATGCATGCGAACAGTCGAGAAGAAATTAAAGAGGTGCTAGCGGGTGATATCGCTGCGGCAATTGGCCTCAAAGATGTGACAACCGGCGATACGCTGTCTGACCCCGACAAGGCGGTTATTTTAGAGCGGATGGAGTTCCCCGAACCCGTCATCTCGGTCGCTGTTGAACCTCGCTCTCAAGCAGATCAGGAAAAAATGGGCGTTGCTCTTGGTAAGCTAGCTCAGGAAGATCCGTCGTTCCGCGTGAAGACAGACGAAGAAACCGGGCAAACGATTATCTCTGGCATGGGTGAATTGCACCTCGATATTATTGTCGATCGTATGCGCCGGGAGTTCAGTGTCGAGGCGAATATTGGAAAGCCGCAGGTGGCGTACCGCGAGCGCATTCGAAATACTGTCGAAATTGAGGGTAAGTTTGTTCGGCAGTCTGGTGGACGGGGTCAGTATGGGCACGTGTGGGTGAAGTTTGAGCCCGCCGAGGACTTAGGTGCTGATGGCCTCGAGTTCGTGAATGAAGTGGTTGGTGGTTCGGTTCCAAAAGAATACATTCCTGCGGTTAACAAGGGCATTGAAGAGCAAATGCGCAATGGTGTGCTCGCAGGCTATCCATTACTGGGCCTCAAAGCCACGCTCTACGATGGATCCTTCCACGATGTCGACTCTAATGAAATGGCGTTTAAAATTGCGGCAAGCCTCGCCACACGGCAGCTCGCCGAAGTCGGTGGTGCCGCGTTACTAGAGCCGGTTATGAAGGTTGAGGTCGTTACGCCTGAGGATCACATGGGCGATGTTGTTGGCGACCTCAATCGTCGAAGAGGCATGATCCTTGGAATGGATGACAACGCTTCGGGTAAGGTTATCAACGCTGAAGTGCCCTTAGCTGAGATGTTTGGCTACGCCACCGATTTACGATCGGCAACACAAGGACGCGCGACTTACACCATGGAGTTCGCACAATATGCTGAAGCGCCCAATGCGGTGGCACAGGCAATTATTTCAAAAAACCATACGGGCTAATAAGAGCGCCTGTAAAGACCAGAGGAAAGAGCAGTGGCGAAGGAAGCATTTGAGCGTTCGAAGCCCCACGTAAACGTGGGCACGATTGGACACGTAGACCACGGTAAAACGACGCTAACGGCGGCGCTGACACGTGTGTGTTCAGAGGTATTTGGTGGTGAGGCGGTAGCGTTTGACGGTATTGATAACGCTCCGGAAGAGCGCGAGCGTGGTATCACGATTGCGACTTCGCACGTGGAGTACGAGTCACTAGACCGTCACTACGCGCACGTTGACTGTCCCGGACACGCGGATTATGTGAAGAACATGATCACGGGTGCGGCACAGATGGACGGTGCGATTTTGGTATGCGGCGCGACCGATGGTCCTATGCCCCAGACGCGTGAGCACATCTTGCTGTCACGTCAGGTTGGCGTACCGTACATTGTCGTTTTCCTGAACAAAGCCGATTTGTTGGCGGAAGACTGTGGCGGCGTTGAGTCTGAAGAATTTGAAGAGATGAAAGAGCTGGTAGAGATGGAGCTGCGCGAGCTGCTCGACACCTACGAGTTCCCCGGTGATGACACGCCGATCATTTGTGGTTCAGCGCTGATGGCGCTGAATGGCGAAGATGCGAACGGTTTGGGTACGACAGCGGTCAAGACCTTGGTTGAGACGCTGGATGCGTATATTCCTGAGCCTGAGCGTGCGATTGACCAGCCCTTCTTGATGCCAGTTGAGGACGTGTTCTCAATTTCAGGTCGTGGCACGGTTGTCACAGGTCGTGTTGAGCGTGGCATTGTTAAGGTCGGAGACGAGATCGAGATTATCGGTATTAAGGATACTCAGAAGTCGACGTGTACCGGTGTAGAGATGTTCCGTAAGCTGCTTGACGAAGGCCGTGCGGGCGAGAACGTTGGCGTTTTGTTGCGTGGTACTAAGCGTGACGACGTTGAGCGTGGTCAGGTACTGGCGATTCCAGGATCCGTCAATCCCCACACCAAGTTTGAGGCAGAGGTTTATGTTTTGGGCAAGGATGAAGGCGGGCGTCACACGCCATTCTTCAAGGGCTACCGTCCGCAGTTTTACTTCCGTACCACCGATGTAACGGGTGCGTGTGAGTTGCCTGAAGGTATTGAGATGGTGATGCCGGGTGACAACATCCAGATGGTTGTGACATTGATTGCACCGATTGCGATGGAAGATGGCCTGCGTTTTGCGATCCGCGAGGGTGGCCGAACGGTTGGCGCTGGCGTCGTCGCTAAAATTATCGAGTAAGCACAAGCTCCTTAGCGAAAAAGCCCGCCTATTGGCGGGCTTTTTCGTTAGTGAATAGGAAAATCAGGGCTAACTTGTCGTGATTACACAATTTGTTTGGCTACATTTATGGAGTTTTATGAGATCCTAGAGCGTGAGTCCCGTCACAGTTTATCGGAGCAAGCATGCGTTTCGAGGGTTTTAGGTGCAGTGTTTTTGCGCTTCTTTATTTGTTTGTCGTTGTTCTATTTGGAGCTGCATCTGCCGACTCAGTAGCAAAGAACAATGGAAACGGAAACGGAAGCCAAGGGCAGTTCACCAAGGTCGGGAGTATTACCCCGTCGATTGGCCCTCCCGCGCCGCCGTCCGCAAATACCCCTTTCAAACTCTCAGCTGAGTTTGAGGCAATTTCTCACGGTCAAAAATGTGAGATAAGCAATGTTAGAGCGACCATTAATAACGTTGAGCAGCCCGGTAATCCAAGGTCAGCAACCCTGCACAATGGTGGTAGTACTGCTACTTTTCATTTTGACTTCGATGGATTTCCCGAAGGCACAGCTCTCACGCCAACCTTCAGCTACACGGCTGAGCATTCCAATGGGAAAGGTAGCTGTGGTTGTAGCCCAGACCAAAATTGTCTGGTTGACCCAACGCCCTTCCCTCCGATACCCCCAACACCCAAACCTAACCTAGTCATAGAAAAGATACTGAACTCGCAAGCTCAGGTTGTACCGGGTGATCGTGTCAGTTACACGATAAAAGTGATTAACAAGGGTACAGGCGGCGCTACCGGCGTATCGGTCGTAGATAATTTAAATGCCAATTTGCTCTACCTGAGTTCTGCTGTTACTCCGAGCTCCGCTCCTGCAGTTGGCTCTTCGGGCAAGGTGGAGTGGTCAATACCGTCACTCGCTGCAAACGGTGGTTCAGTCGAGCTCCCGCTTGAGATTACTGTGGCAGCTAA
>ENA-ORDA01001749-ORDA01001749.1-marine-metagenome-genome-assembly--contig:-NODE-1749-length-17620-cov-3.589352_pt1 | contig 17620 bp, 14 predicted proteins | sample MGYA00237778_ERZ508506 | MGnify/ENA primary metagenome ERZ508506 (study PRJEB26177, sample SAMN06267891) | marine metagenome | isolation source: Monterey Bay, California, USA | place: Pacific...
ACTGAGCACCGTATCGACGAACAATCGACTCATGCCCCGTAATGGGCATTTCAAACTGCGTCGCCAGCCACTCTTCAACTCCCGTCTTGGCTACAGCGTCAATATCGCTCTGACGGGGACCAAAGGTGGCGACATCGAGTATTAACGCCGCATCGCGATACTCATCAAGGGTCGGTTCTGTGGGCAGCGTTGACCCACCTCCACCCGTGCCACCGCCACCCGTATCGGGCACATTTGGCAATCCACTGCTACTGCCGCCACCACCACCGCAAGCAGCCAGCACCGACAACATCACCGCAGCGACAAAAGATCGAATCATCATGACAACCTATGACTATCCAGTTCGTGTTTATATCCTATACGAATCGGCGGTATATACCCGTCGGCTAAGCACAGGATTGACGTTGCCGATATACTACGGAGCGCACCTCGCAGAGGCGCCACCTACCTCAACTACACTAGGATCCCAAATGAACAGAGAATTCGACGTCATCATCTACGGTGCAAGTGGTTTTACCGGTCGGTTAGTTGCCGAATACATGAGCAATACTTACGGTAGATCGATTAATTGGGCAATGGCCGGAAGAAATGCGGTAAAGCTTGCAGACGTTCGCGATGAGATTGGCGCCTCAACAGATACGCCCCTCGTCACCGCAGATGCGGACGATCTCGACTCGCTGCGTGTGATGGTCAAAAGCGCTCAATGCGTTTGCAGCACGGTAGGTCCTTATCAACTCTACGGCTCCGACCTTGTGAAACTGTGTGCCGAAGAGGGTACCCACTATGTGGATCTATCGGGAGAGCCGGGTTGGATGCACGACATGATTGCTGCGCACCACGACACCGCGCGTGCCTCAGGCGCGCGTATCGTGCACAGCTGCGGATTTGACTCGATTCCTTTTGATCTGGGCGTGTACTTTCTTCAACAGCACGCGATCAAGGCTACCGGGGAACCCATGCCCCGTATTCGCGGACGAGTCCGGGCAATGAATGGAGAGTTCTCGGGTGGCACCGCAGCTTCTTTGGGAGCGACTATGGCCGCGCTCAAAACCAACCCAGCGTTGATCAATATTTTGGCAAACCCATTCTCATTAGCCAATGGGTTTCAAGGCCCAACGCAACCCTCTGACGCCAAAGCCTATGAGGACGAGGCGATTGGTGCTTGGGTTGCGCCCTTCATCATGGCACCGATCAACACGAAAAATGTGCATCGCTCAAACGCGCTGTTAGGTCACTTGTACGGCGAGAACTTCGAATACGACGAGATGATGGTGACAGGCCGCGGTGACCAAGGGAAAGCGGTCGCTGAAATGATGGCAACGAGCAATCCACTCGGAGGCGATGATGCCCCCAAACCCGGCGAGGGCCCCTCAAAGGAGAGCCGAGAGGCCGGACACTACGACGTTCTTTTTCTCGGCACCACCGCTCAGGGCGACACTCTTAAGGCGTCAGTCACCGGTGACATGGACCCCGGCTATGGCTCGACTTCAAAGATGATTGCTGAAAGTGCACTGTGCATCATCCAAGATTGCGTAGACCTGCCCGGAGGAATTTATACCCCTGCGCCGGCCATGGGCGATAAATTAATCGCCCGGCTGACGTCCAAAGCTGGACTCACCTTCAGTCTCGAAGACTGACTGTAAAACCGCTCTAACCGCGGCCAAAAAAGCGGTGCTGAGGCAAATCCTCAGCGCCGCTCATCACCAGAAGCCCCGCAAATATCGCCAAATTCTTAACGAAATTTTGTGTCTCGCGTCCCTCATCAACACCTTCGTAGGTGTTCCAGAAATCGTGCATACCCAGATTAATAGCCAGTGTAAGTGCAGCCAACATCAGTGCGATCTGCCCAACGCGCAAACCAAATATGAGCATCAGACCCCCCACAATTTGCAAAACAATCGTGATCGGCAAGAGCACTTCTGGCAGTGGAACATTGTGAAGAGCCATGTAGTCCAGTGTTCCCGCGTATCCGGTTACCTTGGAAATTCCAGGCAGTAAGAAGTAAAGCCCCAGCAGGCCTCGGCCCAGTGTCACAGCAAATGTTTGCATTGTTATTATCCCTTTAGTCTGGTGATCTCATTGGGCCCTTAACGCTGGCCTAAAAAAAAGGGTGCCGAAGGCACCCTTTATGCTTGTTACGCGAGCGTCAGTATTAAACAAACGTCTCTCCGTTGGCCAGCTTTTCGGCCACAATCGCCGGCGCTTGAAAGCGCTCGCCGTAGGCTGCGCTCAACGACGCGCATCGGTCAATGAAGTTTTGCAGGCCATAAGTATTTACGAACTGTAGCAATCCGCCGGTCCATGCGGGAGCACCAATACCCATAATCGAACCAATATTCCCATCGGCAACGGTCCGTAGAACGCCCGTTTCAAGACACTTAAGCGCCTCAATCACTTGACGGAAGAGTAAGCGATCTTTGGCATCTGCATCGGACAAGGGCGAGGTTGTTGCCCCGTAGAGCTCAGCGAGTCCCGACCAGACCTCTTTGGACCCATCGGCACCGTATTCGTAAAAGCCGCCACCGTGGTAGCGACCCCCGCGCCCATAATCGCCGACCATTGTTTCGACAACCGCGGCCGTAATCGAGCGATCGTCATCACCCACACTAAGGCCCATTTCTTTCCAGGTCTGCGACGCTTTACGCGAGAGTTCCAAGCTCACCTCGTCATAGACGGTTAATGGACCAACCGGCATTCCAACGGCCTTTCCTAGATTATCAATACGAAGCGGCTTCATGCCCTCAACGAGCAACCGAACGCCCTCGTCAAGGTATGTTCCAAAGGTTCGCGAAGTGAAGAAACCTAAGGAGTCATTGACCACGATCGGCGTCTTCTTGATTTGCTTGGTAAAATCAAACGCTTTGGCCAGCGCCAGATCACCTGTTTGCTCGCCCATGATGATCTCCACCAAGGGCATTTTGTCGACAGGAGAGAAAAAGTGAATGCCGATGAATTTTTCAGCATTCTGACTCGCTTGCGCCAACTGAGTAATCGGGAGCGTCGAGGTATTTGATCCCCATACACCGCCTTCCGCCAAGCGCGGCTCTAGATCTCGAGTCATCTGATGCTTCAGCGTCATGTTCTCAAACACGGCTTCGATCATTAAATCGCATCCGTCCAAGTCCTCGTCCGACGCAGTGGGATGGATCAATGATAAGACCTGAGCCATCTTTTCATCGGTCATGCGCCCCTTATCGACCCGTTTTTGAAGTAGCGCTTGAGTATAAGCTTTGCCCTTTATGGCCGCGTCTAGACTAATGTCTTTAAGTACCACCTCAATGCCGACCATGGCTGACGAATAGGCAATTCCCTGCCCCATCATGCCTGCACCCAAAATGCCGACCTTCTCTGTTTTTTGCGGTGGGACCTCTTTCGGACGTGATGCACCGCCATTGACCTTGTTCATCTGAAAGAAGAACGTATTGATCATGTTTTTTGCTTGCGGAGTCAGTGCGAGCTCGGCGAGACCTCGGCTCTCAATACGCATAGCCGTCTCAAAGTCGACGGTCAATGCCTGAACCGCAACGTCGAAAATTTTCTCAGGCGCAGGAAGCAAACCGCGCGTATTCTTGCGAATCATCGGTGCACCCATGGTCACCATCTGCGCAACTTGCGGGTTGCGAATGTTCCCGCCCGGAATTTTATAACCCTTGGTATCCCAGGGCTGAGTGCGAGCAGACTCGTCGTCTTTATTCGCTAATAACCACTGCTTAGCCGCCGACAAAAGTTCATCTTTGTCCTCAATCACTGCGTCGATAAGACCGGATGCGAGTGCCTTTTCCGGGGCCACACGTTTTCCCTCGACGATGTATTCATTAGCGGCCATGAGCCCCATGAGGTAAACCGCTTTCACATTGCCACCGCCACCAGGAAGAAGTCCCAGCGTCACCTCGGGAAAGCCAAGTTGGACGCTGCGGTCGTTCCAGGCAATTCGATGGTGGCACGACAAAGCAAGTTCCAGTCCACCACCAAGCGCCGCACCATTGATGGCCGCACATACCGGCGCATGCAGCATTTCAAGTCGGCGCATAGCGGCTTTCGTCGCGCACATACCCTCGAAAAACGCTTCGACAGTCTCTTCAGTGACCGCACACAGCATATTAAGGTCACCACCGGCGAAAAACGTTGACTTGCCCGACGCCAAAACCACCCCAGCAAGGTCAGCATCAGCTTCCAGCTTGCCCAGTGTCGCTTCTAGTGCAGGAAGGAAGGCGTCGCTCATCGAATTAACGGGCCCGTCCATGTCCATAGTGACGGTCACGATGTTGTTGCTGTCTTTTTCGTAATGAAAACTCATTGATATTAACTCCCGTTACCGCTTAAACGCGCTCGATGATCGTGGAAATACCCATACCACCGCCCACGCACAGTGAAAGCATGGCGCGTTTCATATTGCGTCGCTCAAGCTCGTCCAACATGGCAGAAACCAAGCATCCACCGGTTGCACCGAGCGGGTGCCCCATGGCAATTGCACCGCCTACAACATTAGTAATCTCGTGGCTGATCCCCAGGTCCTTCATATAACGAAGGGCCACTGACGCAAACGCTTCATTGATTTCCCACAAATCAATATCGCCAACCGTTAGACCCGCCTTTTGAAGACACTTTTTGGCCGCAGGTCCCGGTCCCGTGAGCATAATAATGGGGTCGGTAGACAACACAGTGGTTGCAACGACGCGTCCTCGTGGTGTGAGTGCTAAGTCTTTCCCAGCCTTCTCACTCCCGATCAGCACGGCACTTGAGCCATCGACAATGCCCGACGAGTTTCCAGGCGTGTGAACATGATTGACCTTGCTGTACTCGTTGTACTTAGTGAGAATAATGTCATCAAACCCCATTTGACCGGGCACTTCGAACGACGGCTTGAGTCGCGACAGACCCTCCAGGGTGGTGCCAGGCTTAATAAAGTCATCTCGCTCTAAAATCGTGATACCCGCAGCGTCTTTAACCGGTACAACCGACCGGTCGAACCAGCCGTTGTCTCTGGCTTGCGCGGCACGGCGTTGAGACTCCACGGCATAACCGTCAACGTCTTCACGGCTGTAACCGTCAATGGTTGCGATCATGTCTGCGCCGATACCCTGGGGCACAAAACCGGTCTTTAGCGCAAAGGCTGGGTCGCTCGCCATCGCGCCCCCGTTTGATCCCATGGGTACTCGAGACATGCACTCAATACCACCCGCAACGACCAAATCCTCCCAACCCGACGCCACTTTCTGTGCGGCAGTGTTCACGGCTTCTAACCCTGAGGCACAAAATCGATCGAGCTGAACGCCGGGAACAGACTCATCCCAATCTGCGTTCTGAACAATCATTTTCGTAATATCTGAGCCCTGCTCGCCAACCGGGGTGACACATCCCATGACAACATCGTCAACATAACTGGTGTCCAGATCATGGCGCGCTTGTAGAGCCCGAAGTAGACCAGCCCCCAAATCCACAGGCTTCACTTCGTGGAGCGTGCCGTCTTTCTTTCCCTTACTGCGAGGCGTTCGCAGGGCTTCGTAAATGTATGCTGCGTGAGGCATGAACCATCTCCAATGGACAGATTATTAATATGTGTGAATAGAGCGGCCGATACAGTGCCAAATTCGTCGACAAAAATCGATGCTTTATGACCGTAAATTGAACTCTTGGTATGTTTTTTTAATTTTGAGCATGTTCTGCAAGCATCGCTTTGGGTCGACGACGCCTGGCGCGCAGAGCGCTTTATCGACAGTATTGCCACCAGCGCTAAATAAAGCTTGTCTGCACGAACGACATAGGCCGTAATGGCGCGCTATGGATCAACGCACACACTATCTCCTCACTGCCCCTGCCCTGCCCTTGTTGGTCAAACTGTCGGTGCCCAGCAGTCTGGCATTTATTGTTCAATCAACAGTTAGCCTCACTGAAGTCTGGTACGTGGGACAGCTTGGCAGCACCCCTCTTGCGGCCATGGCCTTAGTTTTTCCTATGCTCATGCTGATGCAAATGCTGTCTGCGGGTGCGCTGGGTAATGCGGTCTCATCCGCTATCGCCCGAGCGCTGGGTGCAGGCGAAAAGGCCCGAGCCGAGCAACTGATGTGGCACGGTCTTGTATTGGCGGTCGCAGGCCCGGTCGCACTCCTGATCGCCTTCCTGATCTCAGGCCGCTTCTTCTTGTCGCTACTCGGCGGCTCAGGAGACATCCTTGAACTCGCGTTTACCTACAGCGCCGTGCTCTTTGGTGGAAGTGTCAGCATCTGGATTATGGGCGTCGCAAGCGCTATTTTTCGGGGATTGGGTGACATGAAGTACCCCGCCCGGATGATGATCATCGGGTCAGTGATGCAAGTACCACTCTCAGGGGCACTCATTCTAGGCTACTTTGGTGCGCCGCAACTGGGTCTGTTGGGCGCAGCAATATCCGTCATTGCCACCTGTGCTCTGATGGCCATCGTGATTATCAATCGGTTGATTCGCGCGCCCCTTCAAGCAAATTTGCGCCTTGATCAGTGTCGGTTTAGTCGAGAACACTTTTACGACATCGGTCGTGTTGCGCTTCCCGCTTCACTCTCACCACTCTCTACAGTGACAACCATTTTAGTACTCACAGGTCTCGTGGGACAATTTGGCGAACAGGCGCTCGCTGGATATGGTATTGGCTCGCGTATCGAGTTTTTAATGTCTTCGTTGATTTTTGGCATCGGCGCGGCGATGACCTCGTTAGTTGGAATGAGCATTGGCGCTCGCGATGCGGACAGAGCAGAAAAAATTGGCTGGACCGGCGCTGGCATGTCGTTCGTTTTGGGGGGCGTTATTGGCTGTCTACTCGCTGTATTCCCACACATATGGATACCGATCTTTACCGATGACCCCATGGTTTACAGCACAGCAAAGGGCTTCATCCAAGTTGTAGGTCCTTGCCTCGCACTGCATGGCGTGGGTTGGGCGCTCTATTTTGCCTCACAAGGCGCAGGTGCGATGCGCGGCCCCGTCACAGCCTTGATTGCCCGCCCAGTGGTGGCCATCGGAGTCGCATTTTTTCTGCTCGACACCCTCAACTGGGGAATGACCGGCGTTTTCATTGGCGCAGTGAGTGGCATGTTGGTTTATACGGCGGTCATCACTGCGTCAATCAAAGGTGGGGCCTGGCGACGTCAGATTCCGTCGCCGTAGGAGCGAACTCAATCGCCATCACCCAGTTGACGCGACTGGTTGGCGGCAAACCCAAAGATACCTTTTGCCATAAGCGACGTCTCGCCTGAACGTCGATGCTGATACACCTCGGCGCGAAGGGCGTGCACTCGTTTGTTATCCGGCGCTGCCTGCACGGCAAATTCCACCAAATGGCAGGCAAGCCGAGGATCAGTATCCGAAAGCTCTTGCGCTCGCTCTGCAAGCCTCAGGGCGCCACCCGCGAGAGCGGCGAGTTCCGCAGCCACGGTCGCGTCCTGTGCAGGCTTCAACTGGGCGGGATTACCGTCGTACCACCCACCGTAAAGACGCCAGATATTGCGCACCACAAACTCAGGCTCATCATACGTGGGTGCTAAATACGGCTTTGCTAGAAGGTCCGGGCTGACCTTAACCGAGTGAATAATGTCATTGAGTGAGGCGCCCTGGTTCATAAGGTCAATCGTCTGACTCACCATTGTTTCGAGCACCTCAGCCACTTCATTAAGCACGTTACGAATACGTGCTTCACCGCAGATCGGCAGTCCGTGTGCGGGCAAAAAGAGCTCAGCCCCGCGAGAAGCCATGTCTCTTAGGGCCGCGGCCCATTCACGCGGATAGCGTTGCGCCTTTTGCGGGTTTCCTGCATTGGGAAACGCCCAAATAAAAAAATCGCCCGCACAAATGGCTTTGTGCTTGGGTATCCAAGCCCACGTGTGGTCGTCAGTTTCTCCCCGCGCATGATTGAGCTGGATTTCAAGTCCGCCCACCGACATCGCCAGATCGTTGTGATAAGTAATATCTGGTGACGGTGTACTTAACGGCAAGAACTGCGACTCGCCTGCAAGGTCATAACCTCGACGCTTAAACTGTCCAAACTGACGTTCGTTAATGACGTGGTTATAACCGTTGGTCATTCGGTAGCGTGCAAAGCGCGCGGCAACATTTTCGTGTCCAACAATAGTGGGCTTGCGACCCTCGTAGGCCGAACAAAACGCGCCACAGCCTCCAACGTGATCAATATGGCCGTGCGTAAACACCACCGTATTAAAGGGATCTTTTGTCCACGACTGAATGGCCCCCACACACTTCTTGCCACCGTGCTCATTGGAAGTATCAAACGTCACTAGACCATCATCTGTCTTAAAAACGATGCAATGTGAAAAGGCCTCAACCACAGCCAACTCGCTGCTAAGCTCCGATAACTGGTGGTTAATCCGATTAAGCGGACCCAGCTCGCCAGGTGCCGCATGCCCATCGATGATAGCCGTTGACATCGCTAATAAATCGGCCACGCTCTTCTCCTTGTTAGAATTATAGATCGGTCGAAACCAACCTCTAAATATTCGGCTACAATCAGCACAATCGCAAACGCCTCAGCAAAAAAGTAATCAAGGCACGCTTGGAGCACGATAAATGAACGACGTACTCGCGGTAATGCAAGACGACTGGGTGATGATGGCATTGCCCTTCTTTTTCGGTGCGCTTGCAATCGAGCTGCTTTGGGCCTACCAAACCAACACAACACATTATGAGCGTGTCGACTTCTGGACCAGTATGCGTGTCATGCTCCTCACCGTCTTCGTCGATTTAATTCCAAAGTTTCTCGGCATTTCGCTGATGTTTGCCGCTTATTCAATATCGCCGTTAAAGGGCATTGTCGATACCAGCCTTCACTGGTGGGTGCTGTTATTCTTTTTAGACGACCTAACCTACTACACGTTCCATCGTGGCAATCATGAAATCCGACTGCTTTGGGCTGGCCATGTCTCGCACCACAACTCGCAATACTACAATCTCGGTACAGCGCTCAGGCAGGGTGTCGGGGAACGCGTCCTCAAGTACCCCTTCTGGATTCCTCTGGCACTACTTGGCTTCCACCCCGCAATGATCGTCACCATGCTGAGCGTCAGCCTTATCTACCAGTACTGGCTTCACACAGAAGCGTTCTATAAATTTCCAAAGCCGATCGAGTTTATCTTCAACACACCCTCCCACCACCGCGTACACCACGGCTCCAACGTTCGTTATCTGGATCGCAACCACGGCGCGACACTCATCATTTGGGATCGGTTGTTTGGTACCTTTTCAGAGGAGTTGAGTGAGGAGCCTGTCCGTTATGGACTCACAAAAAATATCGACACGCACAAGGTGGTCGCTGTTTCGTTCGGTGAGTACGCGGCCATGTGGCGCGATATTAGACGCGCCAATACGTGGCGTGACAAGCTGAGCTACGTGGTACGGGCACCCGGCTGGAGCCACGATGGACCCGACCTTCGATCTGACACGTTGAGAAGCGCGTAAACGTGACATGGATTATCGCATCATCGCTATCTACGACGCAGACTTCTCAGTACTGGGCGAAATCACCTATGCCCTGGGCAAACTAACCCAAACGCGAAGTTGTGCGCTGTGCGACATCTCTCACGGGCTCAACCCCCTAGGAAAACGCGCGTGGCGAGTCTACCGCGACTTGCATACGGACATTGAGTGGCTTCATCGCAATGACATAGCGACAGCGCAATTGAAGGCTCTACCGATTGGATTACCCTGCGTTGTCATGTCGACAAACGAAGGCAAGCTCATCCCATTGCTGAGCAAAGAAGACCTGGACGCCTGCCACGGTGAAGTGGCAATTTTTGACCAAAAGCTGTCTGCCAGACTCGAGCAAACAAACGCTAGTTGCGGTGTCGCACGCGCATCATGACCTGCTCCGCTGGCCGCGTGGTTAGTCGTGCCGCGGGAACAACTTGCTGATTCGGCATCATCTCAAAGTCGAATTTAGTGATCAGTTCAGACATGATCAGTAGGCTTTCGACTTGCGCGAAACCCGCCCCCACGCACAGGTGCGGACCTTGCCCAAACGGAATGTACGCACCCGCCGTTAACGACTTTTCGTTTTCTGGCAAAAAACGCTCCGGAATGAAGGCGTGGGGGTTCTCCCAGTATTTGCTGTGTCGATGGAGTGTCCAAGGAGCGATCATCACCAAAGCCCCTCGTGGCAGACGCTTCCCCTCAATTTCCACATTTTCAAGCGCCACTCTGGGTACGAAAGTAATCGGTGGATATAACCGCAACACCTCTTTAAAAAAGGCCCGAGTCAGCGGCAACTTTTTCGTATCGTCAAATGACAGCGCGCCATCAACCATGACGGGATCAAGCTCTTCTCTTAATCGCACCATCCACTCAGGTCGCTCCGCCAAGATATAAAATACCCAGGTGAGCGCGCTGGCGGTGGTTTCATGTCCAGCGAGAAAAAAGACACCCAATTGATCAATCAACTCCTCACGAGTAAACGGCAGACCCGTGTCTTTATCTTTTGCCTCAATCACCGCCGATGCAATGTCATTAAATTCACCGTCATGACTGTCCAGATGCGTATCAATCAGTCCACCAATATGATGCCGAATACGCTGACACGCTTCGAGCACCTCCGGCACCTGCTTTGTCTCTGACCACGCCGGCTTCAAAATCATCCCCAAAATATCGACCTGTGCGACTGACTTTTCAAAAAGTGTAAAATCATCAAACACTTCTTCGGCAATATCCGAGGCTAAGGGGGTAGAGAAAACCGTCCTGCAGATGACGTCGGCGGTTAAGTGGCTCATGGCGAGGTCGAGTGAAAACGGGGATTGCGTATCCGCAAGTCGCGAGATCATCGCCACATGATCATCAGTCGCCGCGCACATGGCCCCGTAAGCCACATTGAGCCGCATCAAGCTGAACGCCGGATCAATCATCGCGCGCTGTCGACGCCACTTCGGTCCGTCGGTCACGAACATACTTTCACCAATGAGCGGGTCGAGCGCCCCGACCATTAAGTCGCTCTTGGGAAATACGCCTTGCTGGTCACGCATAATTTCCTTGACGGCCGACGGCTTGTTAAACAAGACAGTACCGCGCCTAGAGCGCCCCAAATGCCCGATGTCAAAGTGGTACGCCTCAGCCGGTAAAAGCTCCAGTAAGTTACCATCACCCTTCCAAAGTGAACGAATTAGCGCAATGACTGCAGGTAACGAGTTGGGCTTCGGTGGTGTGTAAAGTGTTTCATCCACGAAAACTATCCAATAGTATCGACGTTACACAGTATGGAGACCCGATATGAGCCTGTCGACCCATGGCATCTTCGAAACACTGGTGATCATTCATATCATCACCGGAACTGTGGGCCTCATCTCTGTCTGGATACCTATCGCCGGTAAAAAAGGCGGTACGCTCCACCGCCAAGCAGGCACTATTTTTGTTATCAGCATGTTGACCACGGGTCTCGTGGCAACAGGGATCGCGATCACGACCTTGTCTGACCCGCTGGCGACACATCCGCACCTGTCGAGCCATGAACTCTTCCAAAACTCACAAATGATTGCGGGTATTTTTGGTTGGATGATGCTCTACCTCGCGACACTGACCATCAACCTGGCATGGCACGGATGGCTCTGCATGAAGAACAAACGCGACCATCACAAAAACGCCGCATGGCACAATTTAGTCATGCAGTTCGTCCTTGTCGCGACGTCTGCAAACTGTTTTCTCCGCGGCGTTGAACTCGCTCAACCGATGATGATGGGGATCGCCTTAGTTGGGTTTGCGACCGTTGGAACCAATCTATGGTTTATTTACCGGCAGCCCACCTCGGCAAAAACGCGCATTAAAGAACACATCAAGTCTTTAGTGGGGGCCGGGATTTCGGTTTACACGGCCTTCTTTGCCTTTGGTGCGGTCCGGTTCGTACCTGAAATCGCACTCACGCCGGGCTTGTGGGCCATTCCGCTGGTCACCGGCTTGGTGCTTATCGTCTACCACCAACGCGCCGTCATGTCCCCTTCTCGTAAAGTGCAACCGACCTGATGTCGAAAAAAGCGATTGTCATTGGCGCAGGCGCAGGCGGGCTGGCCACAGCGGTTGAGCTCTCGAGCGCCGGTTGGCAGGTCGATGTCTTTGAGAGTCGGCACGAGCCCGGCGGAAAGATGCATCAACGTCAGGTGGGTGATTCGAGTATTGATGGGGGACCAACCGTCTTTACCATGCACTGGGTCTTCGAGCAGTTATTTCGTCGGGGCGGCGCTCATTTCGACGATCGACTGAAACTGACACAAAGCAGACGACTGGCGCGCCATGCATGGACGGACGGAAGTCACCTAGATCTCTTTCACGATACCGACCAGTCTGCAGACGCCATCGCTCGCTTTTCCAATGAGGAAAACGCAGCGGGTTATCGCCGGTTTTGTCGTGACGGTGCATTGATTCATGGACTCTTGAAAGACAACTTCATGAGCACCACACAACCGTCGCCAATAACACTGGGTTACCGGCTGATTCGCGACGGTGGCATTAACGCATTGTCCGTGGCACCTCACCGGTCACTCTGGAGTGCACTGGGCAAGTACTTCAGCGACCCTCGACTCCAGCAGCTCTACGGGCGATATGCCACCTATGTCGGCTCCTCGCCCTTACTGACGCCTTCAACCCTGATGTTAATTGCACATGTAGAGCGAGACGGTGTCTGGTGTGTCGACGGCGGCATGCGAGCACTCGCGCTCGCAATGGCAGAACTTGCCCAGGAACACGGCGGCCGATTCCACTACGACTCCCCTGTGCAGCGCATTGACTGCGTCAACGGCAGGGCAACAGGCATCACACTCGCCAGCGGGGAAACTCATTCTGCCGACGTAGTTGTGTTTAATGGCGATACTGCGGCCTTGAGTGATGGTCTGCTGGGCGCAGACGTCTCAACCTCTGTCCCTGTCAGACCCCGCCATCAACGTGGACTTTCTGCGATTACGTGGTGCATCAACGCCGAGACATCAGGCTTTGAACTTGATCACCACAATGTTTTTTTCGCGCAAAACTACGCGCAGGAATTTTCGACGATTTTTGATAATCGCGGCATCTGCAATGAGCCCACGGTCTACGTGTGCGCACAGGACCGCATTAATGGCGCACCGCTCAAAGCAGGTACCGAGCGATTGTTATTGCTCATCAACGCGCCAGCCGATGGCGACCACAAGGCGTGGACTCGCAATAAGCTCGATGAACAAAGAGAACATGCCTTAAGCGTCGTAAAACGCGGTGGTGCAAATATTACTTTTTCAGAGCAAAACTGCGTCGTGAGTTCCCCCGATGATTGGCATCATCGATTTCCAGCCAGCGGGGGTTCACTTTACGGCGCTGCCTCGCACGGCATGTTTTCAAGTTTCACCCGGCCGTCGACAAAAAGTCGCGTAAAGGGACTTTATTTATCGGGCGGCAGTGTGCATCCGGGACCCGGTGTCCCCATGGCTACTTTGTCAGGCACGCTTGCTGCCAGACAGATAGTCAAAGACACGGCTTAATAAGACACTGCTTAAAGAGAGGCGTAAAATTCCTCAATCGTTTCAGTCGTCTGCTCGGGGCACTCCCACTGAGGCATACCCATACTGGGATGAATACGACGAAACCGCCAACGACTATCACCCTCAAACTCTGCGAAACGCTCAAACGACACATTCGGGTCTTCATCAAAAAGAACCAGCACCGGAACATCCAGACGTCGGTAAAGCGCGTCCACTGCGTTGGGTGTAAACAGCCCCATGGACAAGAACTGAAGTGGCATCTGGTGGGCCTCTCCCTGGCGCGTTGTTTTTAACGCATAGCGCACCAACTCATCGGGGATCTGACCCAAAAAATTCATACCGTAAAAATGACGAATGCTGCGCTCTGTCCGCAATAGTTTGTAAGCCCCGCGTCCCAAGCCCGCAAAGTTAAACAACCGCTTTAGTCGTTGTTGCACTTTGGGAGAGGGTGGCGTTCGGGCTGAAAAACCACTGGGCGATATGAAGGTGAGACTCCGTACCTTCATGTCAAATTCAAGGACAGCGCGTGCAACGAACTCACAGCCGAGCGATAAGGCAACAATGTCGGGCTGACCGCGATCAGATATTCGCGCAACAAATGCGGCAATCTCGCGAGCAAAGTCCGGCGCAGAAAAAGAACCCACAGCGCGAGTGGAGCGACCGAATCCCGGCAGGTCCGGCGCAAATACTGAGCGGGCAGGTCTAAAATATTGAAAGAGCGGCTTTAGTTCAATGGCACTTGGCGCTGCATTAATGCTGTGTATAAAAACAATGGGGCGACCGTCTGCCTGCGTGTCAAAGTACCAATAAAGTGGATATCCGCATTGACCTTCAACGACCTCGCCCTCACTGGCTATTGCTTGCTCAAGTTGCGCCATCTTACTTGCTCTTTCGCATTCGAACTCTATACGTACCCAAGCAGGTCTAGACCTGTCCATTCAGAAAAAATGCATAAAATTTGACAAATAATGTGTTTAAATAAAGTGACATTTAACCAACACACAAGCGCTGTGTTGTAGTGCTCACAAGCACTGGGCCTATTTTTTTTGGGGACAAATCATGACCGTAGCGTATCCCTTTACGGCGATCGTTGGGCAAGACGACATGAAGCTTGCCTTGTCGATTGCTGCGGTAGATCCGAGCATTGGGGGCGTACTCGTTTTTGGTGAACGCGGAACGGGCAAATCAACCACTATTCGAGCGCTCGCTCAGCTGCTACCCAAAATCGCAGCGGTAAAAGACTGTCCCTACCAGTGTGATCCGCAGGCACCCAGTAAAAGTCTGTGTGCCCAGTGTCAAAAAACGACCCCCTTAAAGAGCCATAAAATTGCGATCCCAGTGGTCGACCTTCCTCTCGGCGCCACAGAAGATCGGGTCCTCGGTGCGCTCGATATCGAAAAAGCCATCCACAACGGAGAGAAGGCGTTTCAACCGGGCTTACTCGCTGCCGCGAATCGCGGCTTTTTATACATTGATGAAGTCAATCTACTTGAAGATCATATTGTAGATGCTTTACTCGATGTCGCCGCCAGTGGGATCAATGTCGTTGAGCGAGAAGGTTTGAGCGTTCGACACCCCGCGCGCTTCGTTTTAGTCGGCAGTGGCAACCCAGAAGAAGGTGAGCTCCGCCCCCAGCTCCTCGACCGGTTCGGCTTGTCTTTGGATGTGAGAACACCCCGAGACATTCCCACACGCGTTGAAATTATTAAGCTCCGCGATGCGTTTGATCATGACCCCGAAGGGTTCAGCAAACGCTTTTCGCGAAAAGAAGGCGCACTTCGACGAAAAATCGATACCGCGCGTGCGGCGGTTGACGCGGTCGATATTCCTACCGAAATTTTAGAAAAAGCCGCGTCTTTGTGTCTCGAACTCGGTACTGATGGGCTCCGTGGAGAGCTGACGCTGATCCGCAGTGCACGGGCGCTTGCGGCGCTGAAGGGTCAAGATGTAGCGACCCTTCAACATCTAAAACAGGTTGCGCTATTTGTACTCAGGCATCGCCTGCGGCGCGACCCAATGGACGAGTCCAGTGCCGACGCTCGTGTCGAACGCGCAATCGCAACCTCACTCTCCTGAGCCCAACGGCGCAGGTCTGTGGCGCGACGCTGACTTAGCGGCAGCGCTTATTGCAGTGCTCGGACATGCCGGCGGCGGCGTCAGAGTCGTCGCGCAACCGGGTCCCGTCCGAGACTTTTGGCTCGAAAACCTCAACTCGCGCATTGATCAATCCCCGCGACGGGTTCCGGGCGCCACGCCGACAGAGCGGCTCATCGGCGGTATGGACATCACCGAGAGCATGCGCCTGGGAAAGCCAGTGCTTGCGCAAGGTATTTTCGCAGAGTGCCACAACAGGCATATCGTTTTGCCAATGGCTGAGCGCTTACCAAAAGAGTTTACTGGCCATTGGTGTGCCGCAATGGATACTGGGACCGTAAAGGTGGCGCGCGATGGTCTGAGTCAAACCTCTAATGCGATGATCACGGTCATCGCGCTCGATGAAGGCATTGACGAAGAAACGCCCCCCGCGGCGCTCCTAGAAAGACTGTCACTGAGCATAAACCTTGATGAGATAAGCATCCGCTGCGTGGATGAACCCCTGTTTTCCAAAGGCGATATCAAGCACGCTCAAGAACGTATGGACACCGTGGCGCTTGATGACAAGACCCTATTGCTCCTCACTCAGTTGGCGGCATCGATGGGTATTCACTCCATTCGAGTGCTGCGATTCGCTGTGATCGCATGCAAAGCGCTGACTCTGCTGCTGGAGACGTCTGAAACCGACGACGCGGTTATTCACCCGATTATTAGGCTCATCTTTCTCCCGCGGGCCACGCACATTCCAGCACCGCCTGAGGAGCCTGAGCCACCTGAAGACACTCCCCCCCTCCCCGAGGAAAGTCAGCAGCCCGATTCCGCGCAGCAACAAGGCGAGCATCAGGAGGCCGATGAGACGGTCCAATCCGCGATTGCTGAGCTCCCCACAGACCTATTAGCCACCTTGTTAAAGCGTGCCGAGCGGAGCCGAATGCGGCAAAATAAGGCCGGCAATTCTGGACAGATAGCACAAGACAAGCACCGTGGAAGACCGATCGGTGTGAGACGCGGAGAGCTCAAACGCGGACATCGCATTGACATACCCGCGACCCTCAGAGCGGCGGCGCCCTTCCAGGCCGTTCGCGCACGATGGGATACGTCCAATCACCAGCAAGCAAGCCTATACATTGACCCTCAAGACATTCGGGTCAAACGCTTCGAGCAGCGAAAATCCAGCGTCATGATCTTTGCTGTTGATGCCTCAGGCAGCAGCGCTCATCAGCGCATGGCAGAAGCCAAGGGAGCGATAGAGCTATTGCTCGCCGATTGCTATTCGCATCGGACTGAAGTGGCACTCATTAGCTTTAAAGGGGAGTCAGCAGACCTCCTTCTTCCACCGACCCGCTCGCTGGTTAGGGCTAAGCGCACGCTTGCGCAACTGCCCGGTGGCGGTGGTACGCCAATGGCGGCGGCGCTTCAGACAATTTACGACGTAGCAACGACGGTCGAGGCAATGGGGGCGACACCGACATACGTGCTACTGACTGACGGGGCGTCAAATGTCGCACGCGATGGTACGAAGAGTCGAACCGCGGGAACCGAAGATGCATTAAGGGTCGCCAAGAAAGTCGCGGCCACACGCTATCGTGGCGTGCTGGTCGATACCGCCGTCAGACCAAGCCCTCGGGCTCGCGAGCTTTCGAACGCGCTCGACGCGACATACCTTCCTCTACCCAATGCGTCCGCACAATCGATTAATGCGTCAATTCGGGCCTTAAACGAGGAATAATCAACGCATGGGTCCAGACCGCATACCTGCAGATTGGCCTCTCAGGGACTACAGCGAGTTCGTCCATTGTGGTGAGATCGTGTGGCACACTCAGCGAATCGGGGCAGGCCCAGTGGTATTACTGCTGCACGGGACGGGCGCCTCAACACACTCAATGGCTGGACTGGCAACCTTATTAAGCCGTCAATTTACTTGCCTATTGATTGATCTTCCGGGGCAGGGATTCACGCCTGTGCTGCGCGAACGCAAACATTTACTCAGTGCCATGTCCTCAGCGGTCGCTGAGCTCTGCGATCAACTGGATCTCGCGCCCGACTACGTTATTGGT
>ENA-ORDA01001750-ORDA01001750.1-marine-metagenome-genome-assembly--contig:-NODE-1750-length-17614-cov-2.728232_pt1 | contig 17614 bp, 16 predicted proteins | sample MGYA00237778_ERZ508506 | MGnify/ENA primary metagenome ERZ508506 (study PRJEB26177, sample SAMN06267891) | marine metagenome | isolation source: Monterey Bay, California, USA | place: Pacific...
AACCTTGAGATCCTATTATTTTCTTAGCCTCTGAAGAGAGCGCTACCCGATGTTCTCGTCTACTCTTCATGCGACCAGCTGGCAACACCCATGTGTCGCCTAAAAACTCACTCCAGTTCGCGCCTACTACCTCTCCTGTCCTGCTCGCGGTTAGTATTAGAAAGCGTAGCGCATATGCCGAGGTAGCAGATGATTTTAGTGATGCAGGTGACGCCTCTGTTCAGGAGAAGCTGGTTGAGGGTCTTATTCACAGATTTGAGAGTTTTGCGCCGCTAAAGCCCCAAATGCAGGCTCTGCATTTGGCTTGTATGCGCAATCCTGTTCTGGGCATGGCTCTTGGTCATCAGCTCTTGCGTGCGATTGACCGATTGCTCCGGCTCTGCGGCGATGATAGTTCAGGCATAAAACGGATGCTAAGGGTTAAAGGTGTTTGCGCTGTGGTCATGCGGGTGCGACCAACTTGGATGGCTGATGAAACAGCCGACCTATCCCAGACCCTTAAACAAATTGATAGTGAACTTGAAAAAGCCCGTGAATGGGCGGTAAGCCTGAAAATTCTTGAGCAGGATGAGGGCCAGTCCTAGCATGACTGATGAGAGCAAAAAATCACTGGCAACGTTTGATGAGTTCCTGAAAATTGATATTCGTGTCGGACGGGTTATCGAAGCTGCCCCATTCCCAGAAGCGCGCAAGCCAGCCCTTAAACTGGTGATTGATTTCGGTGCGGAAATTGGCCTGAAAAAATCGTCAGCTCAAATTACTGAACATTATAATGAAGACTCTCTTATTGGCAGACAGGTAATGGCTGTGGTGAATTTTCCGGCGCGCCAAATCGGACCCTTTATGTCTGAAGTCTTAACGCTTGGGCTGTCAGACGAGGAGGGCCATATTATTCTTATCGGCCCTGATAGCGAGGTGCCGGATGGTCAGCGCCTTCATTAAGCTATTTTGTGTATAGCAAAAAAGCAGAGATGCTAGACGGGAAGTTTAACATGTACCCGCAAGCCGCCTTGCGGTGATGCATCCAGAATAAGCTCGCCGCCATGACCTGCAATAATATCAGCGGCAATCGCAAGCCCAAGGCCGGTTCCGCCGGTGCCGCGATTACGCGAGGCTTCGAGCCGCACAAAGGGCCGAAGGGCTTGTTCGCGCAATTCAGGCTCAATGCCGGGGCCATCATCATCAACAAAAATATTTACTACATCATTTTTGAATTTCACTCCGACTTCGCTTTTGTAGGCATACCGCACGGCATTTGCAATAAGGTTATCAAGAGCCCGTCTCATTGCGACAGCCCGAATGGGAAACAGCGGCAAAGGGTTGTCAGGCATCGTAAGGGTGACATGGCCCGGATTGCTTTTCTGATAGCCTGAAACCATTAAAATGAGCATATCATCAAGGGAGGCAGACACAGCATGTTCCTCTCCCTCGCCTCTGGCAAAAGCAAGATAGCCGTCAATCATGCTCTCTAGCTCAACAACATCATTTTCAAGCGCATCAACATCAACTGTGCGCGTCATCATTGCTAGTTGCAGGCGCATGCGTGTGAGGGGGGTGCGTAAATCATGGCTCACACCGGCGAGCATAGAGGTACGTTCTGTCAGCTGGCGATTAATCCTGTGACGCATTGACTGGAAGGCACGCCCTGCCAGCCTTACTTCGCGCGCGCCGCTTAACTGCCAGTCATCTGTCTGCCGGCCAAGCCCTAATTGACGCGCCGCATTTGCAAGCTGGCGGATAGGGCGCACCTGCCCTTGAAGGAATAATAGCGCAATACAGAATAGGATAAGCGAGCTGCCAATCGTCCAGCCAAGGAATGTCCAGCTTGTTGAGCTGAATAGACGTTTTCGTCCGGCATAGATACGCAGCACACCTGTACCAAGCTGTATATCAACTGAAATAAGGTCTTCATCTGTTGTAAGGTCTGCTGACCAGGGAAAGTCGATTCGATTATTCAAGGTTTCTGATAGCGCGATATAAGCATAGAATGAGCGGTCAATATCTGGGTTCTCAGGCGGTAGAATTGCGTCTGGGGTAAATAACACACTGAAGCCAAAATAACGTCCTGCCAGCATTTGAAGGGCAGGAATATCTTCCATTGTGGGTGTAGAGCCGGCCTGTGAGACGATATAAGAGATCTCTCCAGAAAGGCTATATGCCATATGACGGGTTACTGAATCCCAGTGCCGCTCGTAAAAAATAAGCACGGTAATACATTGCACAAGCAACATCGGCACCAGAATAATTGCAAGCATTCTGGCAAATAGTGTTTTGGGCATATAGTTTCGTAACTGCATTTTTCTGCGCCCTTTAGTGGGCCGTCCCCTGACGACCTAATTTGTTTTTAGCATCCAGCCTTTGCCGCGCACTGTCTGAAGCATTACAGGATAGCGTGGGTCAACTTCAAGCTTGGTGCGGAGCCGCGCAACAGCAACATCAATTGACCTGCCTTGCATGCGGCCATCAAGATGCTGGGCAATTTCATCACGGCTCACTATCTGATTAGCCGATTGTGAAAAACAGGAAAGCAAATCCTGCTCGGCAGTTGTAATGTGAATGCGCCGGCCATTTTCGGTAAGAATGTTGCTGTCCAGATTAAGAGAGAAGGGACCGAATTGAATGTCAGATGAGGCGCTGATATCTGTTTGGCGGTCTAAAATCCGAGAAATTCTTAAAATCAGCTCGCGTGGCTCAAATGGTTTTGCGATATAATCATCAGCGCCTGCTTCAAGTCCTTCTATCCGGTTCTCTGTTTCGGACAGGGCTGTCAGGAATAATGCAGGAATATTTTCTGTTGGCCTGATAGAGGCAAGAAATTCAACGCCGGTCTCGCCGGGCATCATTACGTCTATTACCAGCAAGTCAAAATGCATGGCCTTCATATAGTCGCGGGCTTCTGCTGCACTATTTGCATCGGTAACCCTGAACCCGCTTTCTTCTAGGAAACGCCGTAATAGCTCACGCAATCTCTCATCATCATCAATGACAAGAATATGAGCTGGCTCTGACATCGCGGCGCCTAATCTATTCTATCTGGGTGGACAGCCCGAAGATGGCTGCGGGTATCATCATCAAGCAAGCTTGTCAGAATTTGCTGAAACCCGTCAACAGCATCAATGCCGCGTTCTGAATAGGCGCGGGCAAAGCGGTTACATTGCAGGTCTGTCAGCTTCTTCTCAAGCGATACCCCTTTATCGGTAAGATGAAGCAGACGCTGGCGTCTGTCGCGCGGCCCGGTTTCCTGAATAATATAATCCTCATCAATGAGATGAGAGAGTACCCGAGACAGGCTTTGTTTTGTAATATGCAGAATGGCAAGCAGGTCGCTTACTGTGATGCCTGGCTGGCGACCCACAAAATATATCACCCGGTGATGAGCGCGGCCAAGGTCTAAGTCAGAGAGAAGCTCATCTGCTTCATAAGTGAAGTCACGATAAGCAAAAAACAGTAACTCAATGGCCCTGCGTAATTCCTGACGACGCAGGAATAGTCCCTTTTCACGGGCTGAAGACGTTCCGGACTGTTTCTGTGGTAAAATTATGTCAGTCATGTTGACCGATAATACTGATCCTGATAGGGAAATAAAGGTGAATATAAAAAAATCTGGCTTTTTATCCAGACAAAAAAATAAAATATGGGAGCGCGCTTTCACTGTTGTGGTAGGCACCGCGTCTATTGGAGGAAAAAATGGCATTAATTCCGTTCGATGATCGTGATGGTCTCATCTGGATGAATGGTGAGATGATACCATGGCGCGATGCGCGCACCCATTCCCTTACCCACGCTCTGCATTATGCCAGTCAGGTATTTGAAGGTGAGCGGGCCTATAGCGGCAAGATTTTTAAAAGTCGTGAGCATACAGAACGGCTTCGCGCTTCATGCCAGTATCTAGATTTTGATCTTCCGCTGGGTAATGAAGAATTCGATGCGATTAAAGCGCAGGTTCTTGACGCTAACGATATTTCTGACGGTTATGTGCGGGCTTTTTGCTGGCGCGGTTCTGAAATGATGGCGATTTCTGCACAAGAAACTAAAATTCATGTTGCTGTTGCGGCATGGCAATGGCCAAGCTATTTCGACCCTGAAACAAAGATGAAGGGTATCACGCTTGATATTGCTGACTGGAAACGCCCATCGGCAGAGTCAGCGCCTGTGCATGCAAAGGCAGCTGGCCTTTATATGATTTGCACCTTGTCAAAGCATGCGGCTGAGAAAAAAGGATTTCAGGATGCGCTGATGCTTGATTATCGGGGCTATGTTGCTGAAGCAACTGGGGCAAATGTCTTTTTTCTGATGGATGATGGTAAGCTTCATACGCCGCTTGCAGATTGCTTTTTGAATGGCATTACGCGTCAGACAGTCATCGGGCTTGCCAAGGATGCAGGCATAGAGGTGGTTGAACGCCATATCATGCCAGAAGAAATGGCTCAGGCAACTGAATGTTTCCTTACCGGAACAGCAGCTGAAGTAACACCTGTCTCACAGGTTCAGGATTATTCTTTCACGCCGGGCGACACTACACGGATGCTCGTAGAGCGGTATTTTGAGCTCGTAAATAGCTAGCTCTTCAGCGCCTTCATAACATCTGTTCACGAAAGCTTAAGTGACTATAGATGGGGAATGCCGGCCTTGAAATAAGACAGGCCGGTCATAGCTGTCATAAATGCTGCAAGCCAGAGCAATGCAATGCCAGCCATGCTGATGATAGCGTTAAATTCTGGTATAACACCGATTGAGATAAGACAACCAATGGCTGTCATCTGAACAGCGGTTTTCCATTTTGCCATCAAGCTGACGGGAAGCGTAATTTTTGTGCCAGCAAGATGTTCTCTTAGCCCTGATACCAGAAATTCACGTAAAATAATAATAAGAGCCGGCAGCAGAAAAAGCAGATCATAATTGGTCTGCGCTGCGAGGCTGATAAGGCACGCACCGATGAGGAGCTTGTCAGCAATGGGGTCAAGCATACGCCCCAGCGGTGAGATAACTTCCATCTGGCGTGCAAGATAGCCATCAAGCCAATCACTAATGCTGGCTATGATAAATAAAATAAGCGCATAGAGCGCATAGTCAGGCCTGTCTGAATGCCAGATAAGAACAGCGATAAAAGGGGCAAGTGCAATCCGGATTGTTGTAATAATATTGGGAAGATTATTCATTCGCTCTTCCTTGTCTCCTGTCCGGCACTAATGGTCTCGTGCGTGTGAGTATATCTGTTAGCCTTCTAAATAACGGGAGTAAGGCTTGAGGTCTAGTCAGCAGATGCATTAACAGCCATATCGGGCATAAATATTACTGACTTGATTGATGAAACCAGTCATAGAGGCGTTGAGCAATGGCGTCTGAGATTCCATCAACAGCCTGAAGATCACGCACGCCGGCACGAGACACAGCGCGGGCTGAGCCAAAATGAGTCAGTAGCGCGCGTTTACGAGATGCACCAATACCCGGCACACCATCTAGTGGATTGCTCAATGTTTGCTTTGTGCGCCGGGCGCGATGGGCGCCGATGGCGTAGCGATGCGATTCATCACGAAGACGTTGCAGATAATGCATCGCAGGATCTTGCGGCGGAAGGGTAAAGCTTTCGCGCCCCTCAATATGAAACTGCTCACGCCCGGCATTTCTATCCGGCCCTTTTGAAATTCCTACAATCTGGATGTCATCCAGTCCTAGTTCCTGCATCACCTCACGCACCGCATTGAGCTGACCACGGCCACCATCAATAAGTAGCAGGTCAGGCCAGTTTGACGAATTCTGGTCGGGGTCTTCTTTCAAAGCGCGTTCAAATCGGCGGAATATCATCTGGCGCATCATCGCAAAATCATCGCCTACCTCTACCTTATAGGGGCCATCTGATTTCATATTGAATTTCCGATAGGCAGATTTCATAAACCCATCCACCCCAGCAACCACCATGCCACCAACCGCATGTGCACCTTGAATATGTGAGTTATCGTAGATTTCTATCCGGCTTGGAGGTGTATCCATCTGGAAGGCCTCTGCAAGGGCTAACAGCAATCTATGCTGTGAGGATGTTTCGGCAAGTTTTCGGGTAAGGGCTTCTTCGGCATTCTTGCGTGCCATATCCATAAGCTGACGGCGGGCGCCGCGGGACGGCGTGCTCATCTCAATTTTCTGACCAGCGGAGATAGAAAGAGCTTCGGATAACAAGGCTGCTTCATCGGGAAGGTCACTGACAAGAAGCAGTTTCGGGGGATGCCGTTCATCATAGAACTGACCGATAAAGGCGGCTAGAATATCTGCTTTTTCGGCATCTGCTGCCTGTTTGGGGAAATAGGCGGTGTTGCCGTAATTCGTGCCGGCGCGCACAAAGAAAATCTGAATACAGAACTGGGTTCCTGCCTGCGCGACCGCAATAATATCAGCATCTGCCAGACCTTGCATATTGATATCTTGATTGGCCTGAATAGCGGTAAGGGCTCTGATCCGGTTACGCCATAAGGCAGCCGTCTCAAAATCTAGCTCTTCGGAAGATTGTTGCATGGCGCGGCCATAGTCACGCTGAACAGAATCTGATTTGCCAGAGAGAAACGCCGAGGCAGCTTTTAGCTGCTCTTTATAGGCGGCCTTACTGACATATCCTACACAAGGTGCTGTGCAGCGTTTAATCTGATATTGCAGGCAGGGGCGTGAGCGCGCATCAAAATAACTGTCCGTGCAGGTTCGTAATAAAAAGGCCCGAGACAGAGATGTTATTGTCCGGTTAACCGCACCTGCAGAGGCAAATGGTCCATAATAATCACCAGCCCGCTTTTGCGCGCCACGATGTTTTGTCAACTGCGGGAAGTCATGTGCACCAGCCAGCAGAATATAGGCAAAGCTTTTATCATCCTTTAGCAGGATATTATATCGTGGACGCAATTGCTTGATAAGGTTTGATTCAAGCAGTAACGCTTCGACCTCAGAATTTGTCACTGTTATTTCAAGATGAATGGTTTCTGCAACCATCTGCATCAGCCGGCTTGATAACCTGTTGGGCTGGGTGTAGCTGGTCACGCGTTTGGCAAGGTGGCGCGCTTTGCCAACATACAAGCTATCACCTGCCGCATTGAACATCCGGTAGACGCCTGGCTGATGAGGCAATGTCTTAATCTGCTTTTTCAGATATGCTAGTCCACGCGCAAAATCTGGGCGCTCAGCATAATTTTCAACAGGTGTCTCTGGTGTATTTATCATTGTGGTGGACGGTTTTTACTACCATGAATAAAACAGGGATAATTCCAATAGTTTCAGTATAGACCGGTCTATGGGGAAGATAAATAGCTGTCAGCGCGACAGTGGCTTATCTGGGGCTGTTCATATTTATCATAAAAAGAGAAGGGGTCTTTAGCTGAGGTGCAATTTCATGCTCCGAATCGGACGTTTAGCTGGGGTAAAACTTTATCCCCGCTTCCTGTGGATAAAGTTGTGGAAGACTTGCTGCTCTAGGGCAAATAGTGGCGGATTTCTGCCCTTTGAACGATTTTGCCTAAAAAAACAGCAATTTAAAAATAGTTATATTTTACAATAATTTAACCAGAAGCAAGTAAAAAGAAATGATGTGTTTCAGTCTTTTGTCATCAAATAAGGTAATTTGCTGATTGTGATAAATAAGGTGTGTAAAACTAACCGGCTCTGACCTTTAAATTTGGGATATTAGGAATAGGAAATAAAATCCAACAAAAACAGTTGCCCACACCCGAGTGATGATATTTCCCTTGAAAGAAATCCAGCAAATAAGGGTTGTTGACAGCATTAAGATCGGAAGGGTTAACCCTAAAATATCATCAGGTGCCGGAAGTGGGGCGGTCAGTCCTGCGATCCCTAAAATGGCCGAAAGGTTAAAAATATTTGAACCAATAATATTACTCAACGCAATATCATTGCGTCGGTGCAGTATACTTGCCAAGACGGCAATAATTTCAGGCAAGGATGTGCCGATAGCAATAATGGTTAGCCCGATGACTGTCTGGCTTAGACCAAGAGCGCTGGCGAGGCTCACGCCTCCTTTAACAAATAAATCAGCGCCGATGATAAGACCTATCACGCCGCCGATGCAATATAAGCTCGCGCGCCAGACTGCGAGGGGCTTGTCAGTATCTGTCCCTGCAGTATCGCCTGATGCATCAAAGCGATAGGCCGACCAGAGCTGGAGGCCCATATAAGCAAAAAAGCCACTCATCAAAATGCTGGCTGTTACATATCGGTATGCCCCGCCAAGCAGATCAAAAAACAGAATGACAGTGGCAGCGATAGTAAAAGCCAGAACAAAAAGCTGGTCGCGTGGCTCAAGGGTATTTTTTGTGGGGATAGGTACAATCAACGCGCCTAGCCCCAAAACAAGAAGAAGGTTTGCGATGTTAGAGCCTAGCAGGTTGCCCCAGGCTATCTCAGGTGTGCCTATCAGCGCAGCATCAACAGATACAAGCAGCTCTGGCATGGAGGTGCCTGCTGCAATAATGCCAATAGCAATCAAAGGTGCCGGTAAACGCAGATGCTGTGCCAGAGATATTGTGCCCGGCAGCAAGACATAGCCCCCCCATAGTAAAAGAAGAAGACCGCCGCCCAGGACAAGTAGTGAAGAGAGCATAGGGTTTTACCTTTGATGTGAGGCGTTAATGGTGGTTATAGTGCGCGCGCCACTAACGTTGGATGATGGCGGAGCGCGTGTGACTGTAAGGGAAAATTTTTTCGATTCCAGGCAGGTTTTAACTTTCAGATTATAATATTCAGACCGTAACGATGTTGTTTTAATGGAATTAAGCGTAAGGGCAAGGCCTAAGGGTATCTCTTGTCCGGTATAATAGGAGGGTAGGATTATATTATCCCTGACAGCACAGCTTCGACGAAAAATAGCCTTGGCGTTAATCATCATTGCGCCGGTCTTTTTCTGTGCCAATAGATAAACGAGGCTAGCGCCGGGGCTTGCGACCTGATGGCGGTTGAATAGGGGCATCAATTTCAGCGCGCTGAGGGCGTTTTGATGCTTTTGCCGCAATAGAGGGTGCCATGCCAGGTGCGTCTAGACCGAGCTGTTTGGCCTCTAGACGGCGAAGCTCATCACGCAGACGTGCCGCTTCTTCGAATTCAAGATTAGCGGCCGCATCACGCATCTGGGTTTCAATATCTGCAATGATAGTTTTCATGTCCTTGCCGGCATGCGAGGCCCGTCCCCCAGCTTTGACATTGACGTGGTCAGCCTTCTCGTAAACAGAATTCAGAATATCAGCGATATCCTTCTTTACTGTTTGCGGGGTGATGCCATGGTCTTCATTCCATTTTTGCTGCCGCTCTCGGCGTCTGTCTGTTTCATCCAAAGCATAGCGCATGCTGTCTGTAATTCTGTCAGCATAAAGAATAACTCTGCCTTCAGCATTACGGGCAGCTCTGCCAATCGTCTGAATAAGGGAGGTACGTGAGCGCAAATACCCTTCCTTGTCAGCATCCAGAATACCAACAAGAGCACATTCCGGAATATCAAGACCTTCACGCAACAAGTTAATCCCTATCAGAACATCAAAGACGCCAAGCCGCAAATCGCGGATAATCTCAATCCGCTCCAGCGTATCAACATCTGAATGCACATAGCGCACTTTAATGCCCGCTTCATGCATATATTCGGTTAAGGCTTCGGCCATTTTCTTGGTCAGAGTTGTTACCAGAACGCGGGTGCCATTAGTTGCAGCATCACGGCATTCAGCAATAATATCATCTACCTGACTTTCGGTTGGCCTGACAAGACAGACCGGGTCGATAAGCCCTGTTGGCCGGACGACCTGTTCTGCAAACACGCCGCCTGTGCGCTCTAGCTCCCATGTGCCGGGGGTTGCAGATACATAAATTGTCTGGGGGCGAAACTGTTCCCATTCTTCAAATTTTAAAGGCCTGTTATCAAGGCAAGAGGGCAGGCGGAAGCCATAGTCCGATAAGGTTGATTTCCGGGCAAAGTCACCTTTATACATTGCGCCGATTTGCGGCACAGTCACATGGCTTTCATCAACGATTAGCAGGGCGTTTTCAGGCAGGTACTCAAATAAGGTCGGCGGCGGTTCACCTGGCGCACGACCAGATAAATAGCGGGAATAATTCTCAATACCATTACAGCTTCCTGTCGCTTCTATCATCTCAAGATCAAACTGCGTGCGTTGCTGGAGGCGCTGTGCTTCGAGAAGTTTTCCTGTTTCATTAAAATCATCAAGCCGAACAGTCAGCTCATTGCCAATCAATTTGACAGCTTGCTGAAGGGTTGGGCGAGGCGTGACATAATGTGAATTCGCAAAAATAGTAATTTTTGGCAGTTGTGATGTTTTCTCGCCGGTCAGCGGGTCAAATTCCCAGATTTCTTCTACCTCATCCCCGAACAGAGAAATCCGCCATGCTCTATCTTCGAGGTGGGCCGGAAAGACCTCTATATTGTCGCCGCGCACTCTGAATGACCCACGGGCAAAATTCACATCATTCCGGCGATATTGAAGTTCGGTTAAGCGGCGGAGCAAGGATTGGCGTTCAAGCTCATCGCCTTCTGAGATGCGCATTGTCATGGTGGAGTAGGTCTCAACAGACCCAATGCCATAAATGCAAGAAACAGAGGCAACGATAATGACATCATCGCGCTCAAGCAGTGAGCGGGTTGCAGAATGCCGCATCCGGTCAATCTGCTCGTTGATGGAGGATTCTTTTTCAATGAACAGATCAGAGCGCGGCACATAGGCTTCTGGCTGATAATAGTCATAGTAGGAGACAAAATATTCTACAGCATTATCAGGGAATAGTGATTTCATTTCCCCATAGAGCTGTGCAGCAAGGGTCTTGTTCGGCGCCAGAATAAGGGCTGGACGCTGTGTCTGTTCAATGACATGGGCAATGGTAAATGTCTTGCCAGACCCTGTTACCCCAAGCAGAACCTGATCCCGGTCTCCGTCTTTTATCCCGCTCATAAGATCACTAATCGCCTTTGGCTGATCGCCATTGGGGGCAAAGTCAGACACAAGCGTATAATCCGCTGGTTTCTGTTCTCTATCTGTTAGCAGTGATTCGATGTGAGCTTCCATGCTGAGCAAGATAAGCCTCTGAGCAAGAAAGGCAAAGGGGTGATGCATTTCAGAGTTGTTTTTTTCAGCCAAACGGCAAAATGCTGGGTTATCATTCTTAACGCTGGTATGCTGTTCCGGTATCGCTTTAGATTTTCTTGCTTCTGGACGCTTCTACTATGACAACAGATTTTATTGCTGACCGCCTGTCCCGCATTAAGCCCTCACCAACGATGGCGATGACCCGTATTGCGGATGAGAAAAAAGCAGCCGGAGAAAATATTATTGGTCTTGCTGCCGGTGAGCCTGATTTTGATACGCCGTTACATATCCGCAAAGCAGCTTGTGATGCGATGGATGCTGGCAAGACAAAATATACGACTGTTGATGGCGTGCCAGAGCTGAAAGATGCTGTGATTGCAAAATTTGCAACTGATAATCATATTACCTATGAGCGCGAAAACATCACGATCGCAACAGGCGGCAAGCAGGTGCTATTTAATGCGCTGATGGCAACGGTGAATGCCGGCGATGAAGTTATTATTCCGGCGCCATACTGGGTTTCCTATCCTGAGATCGTAAGGCTGGCACAGGGTGTTCCTGTTATTCTGTCCTGTGCAGAAGACGATAACTTCAAGCTGACCCCAGACGTATTAGCAGCTGCGATAACCCCGCAAAGTAAATGGCTTATCCTGAATAGCCCGTCTAATCCGACAGGGGCTGCCTATTCAAAAGACGAGCTTATTGCGCTTGCTAATATTGTGCGCGCCCATCCGCATTTGCATGTGCTGTGCGATGATATCTATGAATATCTGATTTATGATGGTGCTGTTTTTGCCACGATGGCAGAAATTGCGCCCGACCTTATCCCGCGCATTCTTACCCTGAACGGTGTTTCAAAATCCTATTCGATGACAGGCTGGCGGATTGGCTATGCAGCAGGCGCTGCGCCGCTGATAAAGGCGATGGCAAAGATCCAGTCACAATCAACGTCTAACCCGAATTCTATTGCACAATGGGCAGCGGTCGCAGCTCTTACTGGGCCGCGGGATTTCATGGCGCCGCAATTGGCTATTTTTGACGAGCGGCGCGCGCTGGTCACAGACCGGCTCAATGATATTGACGGCATTAGCTGTATGAAGCCGGCTGGTGCCTTTTATGTATACCCCTCTTGTGCAGGGCTTATTGGGCGCGCAACACCAGATGGTATCGTCTTAAAAACAGATAGCGATGTTGTTACCTACTTTTTAGAAGCAGAAGGTGTTGCAATGGTGCCGGGCGTCGCTTTTGGCTTATCACCATATTTCCGTATTTCATATGCTGCTGCGACTGACGTGCTGGATGATGCGATGACGCGGATTGCGCGCGCCTGTGCTGCGCTCCGTTAATATTTTTTGCGATGAACTGCCTATATTTTGCCCTAGTCAGAAGGCAGGGTTGATATATCTATCGTAGAAAGGTTATCAGGGTTAGTCGGCATCCTGCCGCACGGCCTGATGCATCATTACTGGTAGGGGTGACATATTATGCTACTTAAACATAAAAAGAGCTGGGAAATGCCGCAGCATATGGCAACCGATGAAGCCTTGTTTCTGTCGCGCCGTGAGTGGCTGAAAGCAGCAGGACTGGCAGGGATCGGTATTGCAGCAGGGACAGCTGGGCTATCGGCTATGATGGGGCGGGCCTCTGCTGCGCCTATCACAGGGTTTCCGGCCACCCCCAATGATAGCTATGTTCTTGACCGTGCGTTGACGGCAGAGCAGGAAGCCACAACCTATACTAATTTTTATGAATTTGGGTCATCCAAAACAATCTGGCGCAAAGCCCAGAAACTGGAAACTGATCCGTGGATGGTTTCCATTGATGGGATGGTTGAAGAAGAGCTGAAAATAGATGCAGCCGAGCTTATTACCAAACTTGGCTCTCAGGAAGAACGGCTCTATCGCCACCGTTGTGTTGAAGCATGGGCGATGGCAGTGCCGTGGGCGGGCGTACCGTTTTCCAAGCTTGTTGCGCTGGCGCGCCCAACATCAGGGGCAAAATACATCAGGATGGAGACATTTTATGACCCATCTGTTGCGCCTGGCCAGAAACAGTCTTGGTATCCGTGGCCCTATGTTGAGGGCATTACCATTGAAGAAGGTATGAACGAGCTCGCCTTGCTAGGAACAGGCATGTATGGCAAGGGGCTAGAGAAGCAGAATGGCGCGCCGTTACGCTGTGTCTTGCCGTGGAAATACGGGTTTAAAGGTATTAAATCGATTGTGAAATTCACTTTTACAGACCAGCAGCCGGTAAGTTTCTGGGAACAGTTGGCGAAAAACGAATATGGGTTCTGGGCAAATGTTAATCCAGAGGTAGCTCACCCGCGCTGGTCGCAGGCAACCGAACGGATGCTCGGCTCGGATAACCGGGTGCCAACCCTGCTCTATAATGGATATGAAGAGCAGGTTGCAGGCCTTTATGCGGGTATGGGCGGCATAGGCGACAGGCTATTCCGTTAAACAGGTTTTATCTGCGGCATATGGGTTAGCCTCTATTACGCAGGCTCCTGCCAGCCAAAATGCTGTCTTACTTGTGTGCTAAGGGACGGCATTTCATCAAGAACAGCAAAAGGCGTGCTCAGAATATCTGGATTTTCCAGCGCCTCTTCAAGCAGGACAGTATGATGATTGGCTTTCATACGTGCATGAAAATCTGCAATCCGGCCTTCTTCTTCGCGCAATGTTGCCACGATAACCGGCTTTCCTGTCAGGGCGGCCTCACTCGTCATATTAACAGAATCTGAGGTGACAATCACCGCATCTGCCTGACCTAGAATGCCGGGATAAGGGTTTGGGCCCTGCCCATCCCAGAGCGTATATGACAGGCCGGTAAGCTCAATAGTCAGGTTTTTGAGATGACGGACAGGTGTCCGGCGTGACGGAATGAGGGCAAGGCTGGCACCGGTTTTATTCGCAAGTGCTGCGAGCTGCCGGCCAAGGCCAGCAAATGCTTCAGCGCCTGCTTTATAGCGCTTATTATGCCCCCCTATCATGACAGCATAGATAGGCGCATGAAGGCGTGAAAAGGGTGTGGGCAGGCTGGTTGCCTGTTCTGCAATGGCATCACGGGTGAGCCTGTTAAGGGAGCCTGTGCTTACGAGCACATGCTCATAGCCGGGCGTGCCGGCAAGGGCTGCCATGTCATCATGAGCGGTAACAATAAGCATATCGAAATGATGCGGCGAGATGCGCGGATCCTGAATATGAATGGTTTTTGTCCGCTGTGATGTTAGCCTGCGGATTCCAACCGAAAGGCCTGCCATTCGGGTGCCGCAGGTAATCAGAAGTTCAGGGAATATGCCTGCCTTGAGCCAGTCAGGTTTACGGCCAAGAGTAAGCTGCCATCCAGGAATGGCAGCATGAGAAGGAAAGAGCCGTAGCCACGGTGTTGGCACAGCCCGCAGGTCAGTTGCCTCTAATCCAAGGGATTGAGCCAGCGCAAAAGACTGGCTCATCATTCCCATAGTGCCATCTGATAATATCCATGTTGAATCTGGCATTTTAACAAAAGTATCAGACGAGTGAATTGAACGCGACATTGAGAGCGTATCCTTGAAAGAGACATGAAAGAAGCATTTATAAAGGCTGAAAGAGCTTCTAGATTTAAAATATTTCCAAATTTTGTAATATTGTTGCGCTTTGAATTATGTCACCTTACAGTAACTCTTAAAGGCGGTCCTCATATAATGTCCAAAAAATTCAAACTTGATACTGTTGATAAGCGGATTTTAAGCGATCTGCAAGAACACGGTCGAATGACAAATGTGGAGCTTGCCAAAAATGCTGGTATCTCCGCACCTCCTTGTCTGCGCCGTGTAAGAGCGCTCGAAGATGCTGATATCATCAAGGGCTATCATGCTGACATTGACGGAGAGGCACTCGGCTACACTGTCACAATTTTTGCGTTTGTCGGCCTAACAAGTCAGGCAGAAACAGACCTTCAGGAATTTGAAGTTCTGGTTAACTCATGGGATATGGTGCGTGAATGCCATATGCTGATGGGGGAAACAGATTTTCTGCTTAAAATTGTTGCCCGCGACTGGGATGATTTTCAGCGATTTCTGACCAGCAACCTTACGCCGGCGCCAAATGTCAGCCACGTCAAGACAGCGCTAGCTATTCGGTCACGTAAAAATATGCCAGGTGTGCCAATTAATGTTGCCCCTTAAGGCCGTGTGGCTAATCGCTGATAACCAAAATTGAAATAATTTCATAAGGGTGTGGGCCGCGCGGTGTTTGCACTTCAACTGAATCACCTTCGCTTTTGCCAATCAGGGCGCGGGCAATCGGCGAGGCTGTTGAAATCCGGCCTAGCTCGATATCAGCCTCATATGGGCCGACAATCACATAGGTTGCTTCTTCATCAGTCACTTCGTCTGCCACAACAACCTTAGTGCCAAACGTGACAATCTGGCCTGTTAGACGCGATAAATCGACGACTTCAGAGCGGCTTGTCACATCTTCAAGTTCAGTGATTCTGCCTTCGATAAAAGACTGCCGTTCACGCGCAGCGTGATATTCAGCATTTTCAGAGAGATCGCCATGTTCGCGTGCATCAGCAATAGCGCGGATGACTTCATGACGCTCTGGTCCTTTTAGTGTAACCAGCTCAGTTTTAATCTTTTCAAGTCCGGCTGGTGTGAATGGAATTTTTTCCATCTTATTCTATCCTGTCGTGAGGGGATGCTCACATCCCCTTTTTTTTGCGTAACTGCAAGCATGCGCCTCAGAAAGGGATGCCTGCAAAAAAGGTTATAAGCCCTGATGCTACGCTACAACGCCCCTGTTTGGCAAATAATCCTGTAGCGAGCAGACATCCAGACTTCCGTCTCTCAGACTGCTAATCGCAGCAACAGCAGCACGGCTACCCGATACTGTTGTATAATAGGGAATGTTGTTGGTAAGGGCTGTGTGACGCAAAGAGAAGCTATCCTGAATTGCTGCTGCGCCATGTGCTGTATTGAAGACCAGCTGAATATCGCCTGATAGCATTGCATCCACTGCATGCGGCCGGCCTTCCATCACTTTATTAATGTGGGTTGCAGGCACACCGGCTTGCTGAAGAGCATCGGTGGTACCGCCAGTCGCCAAAATCGAAAAGCCAATTTTTACAAGCTGTTGGCAGATAGGAATGAAGGCTTCCTTGTCAGCATCCTTTACCGAAATAAAGACACTTCCTTTCAGCGGCAGAACCGTACCGGCCCCAAGCTGACTTTTGGCAAAAGCCCGTCCAAAATTCGTATCAATCCCCATTACTTCACCCGTAGATTTCATCTCAGGGCCAAGGAATACATCAACGCCCGGGAAGCGAGAGAATGGGAAGACAGCTTCTTTAACAGCAACATGATCCTGCTGATGGGTTATCAGATTAAAGGCAGATAGTTTTTCGCCTGCCATGATACGGGCGGCAATTTTTGCAATCGGGTTGCCAGTCGCTTTTGCAACAAACGGCACAGTGCGGCTGCCGCGCGGATTAACTTCTAGCAGATAGATATCTGAGCCTTTGACAGCAAACTGAACATTCATCAGTCCGACAACTTTCAAGGCGTGAGCCAGAGTTGTTGTTTGCTCTTTGATAGAGCTCAGAATATCAGAGGAAAGAGTCTGCGGCGGCAATGTACAGGCTGAGTCGCCAGAATGGATGCCAGCTTCTTCGATATGTTCCATAATGCCGGCAATAAAGACGTCATCACCATCACATAAAGCATCAACATCAACTTCAATGGCGTTTTCAACAAACCGGTCTATCAACACCGGACTGCTACCAGACACAACCACTGCATCGCGCATATAGCGTTCCATATCATTCATATGATAGACGACCTCCATTGCGCGGCCTCCTAGCACATATGAGGGACGAATAACCACGGGCAGGCCAACACGCTCTATAATCGCACGGGCCTGTTCGGTTGAGGTTGCAAGACCATTTTCAGGCTGTTTCAGGTCATGCTTTTGCAGAAGCTTCTGAAAACGTTCTCTATCTTCTGCCAAATCGATAGCATCAGGGCTGGTGCCTAAAATTGTAATGCCAGCAGCTTCAAGGCCTGCCGCAATCTTTAGCGGTGTCTGACCACCGAGCTGCACAATCACCCCTTTAACACGGCCATTTTCAGCTTCGCGCTGAATGACCGAGATGACATCTTCATCTGTTAGAGGCTCAAAATATAATCTGTCCGATGTATCGTAATCGGTTGATACCGTCTCAGGGTTACAATTTATCATGATGGTCTCATAGCCAGCATCAGACAGAGCATAAGCGGCATGAACACAGCAATAATCAAATTCGATACCCTGCCCAATACGGTTCGGGCCACCGCCGAGAATAACAACTTTTTCCCGGTCCGATGGGTCAGCTTCACAGGTTGCCCCTGCACTATCTTCAAAGGTTGAGTAAAGATAGGCGGTTTCTGAGGCAAATTCTGCGGCGCAGGTATCAATGCGTTTGAAAACAGGGCGGATATCAAGTGACAGGCGCGCGGCTGTAACGTCAGCTTCTGTCTTGGCCGCAAGCTGGGCTAGTCTGCTGTCTGAAAAGCC
>ENA-ORDA01001753-ORDA01001753.1-marine-metagenome-genome-assembly--contig:-NODE-1753-length-17559-cov-4.697746_pt1 | contig 17559 bp, 16 predicted proteins | sample MGYA00237778_ERZ508506 | MGnify/ENA primary metagenome ERZ508506 (study PRJEB26177, sample SAMN06267891) | marine metagenome | isolation source: Monterey Bay, California, USA | place: Pacific...
GTGTACTCTGCTTTCTTGGCGGGGCTAATGGTGATCCCCAGTGCCGTCAGGTCGCGCTCAAACTTTTCCAAAAACTCCTCTCTGCCAGCGTCAACCGCGCCTGCAAAGTCAAAGTTTGCATCCTCAGACCTGTTCGCGGCCTGATTGATGGACGCCATTACCTTGCTCATAGCGGTAGAGTACCTTTCCGTAATACGAGCTTTTTGTTCGGGGGTAAGGGTGACATCTGTTTTCAGAGTTGCCTCCATCTTCGCCTCGGCTGCCGCAAGCGCGTCTGCATCGCTCATTCCCGCTTGGGCAAATTCATCGAGGTCGCCTTCTTCCACAGCGACCGCAACGTCTCGGGCTACTTCATCGTCTTTTTCTTGCTTCAACTCGCCCAATCTTGTCGCGATATTTGCGTCCGCTGTTGTCGTGTCGAACTGCAAAGTATCGGAGTTTGGGTTGTTTTTGAAGGTGTCCTTCAAAGCGCTGATGGCTCTGTCGTACGCGAGTTGCGTTGTGGCACTTGCCGCGATTTCGTTTGCTTTTTGAGTAAATCTCGCATCATCTTCGGTCTTGATTTTGTCGAGCCTGTCTTGCTCTATTCCCTCATTTATTTCGTTGAAGGAAGCAACTTGTATCATGTTTCGAACACCGTCAAGTTTTGCTTGCTCCATAAGTGACTTGAGATAAACGCCATATTTTGCTGGCGACATGGTTTTAGAGGCGGTGTCCAGCTTGCTTCTGTAGCCATCCGCAATACGCTCGTAATTTCCTTTTTTATTTGCCAACATTCGATCGTACGCGCTGTCAAGCCAAGCAACGCTGTCGCCTTGTGCTTGGTCGGGAAATTCAAGGAGCAAGTCCGCCCTCAAAACTTTCCACTCCTCCTCCGACTTGATGTTTTGTGCAGCGTCGAAGGCATACCTTGACGCTTTATTCGTCGCGGCTTCTGCCGCATCAGAGATCGTTGTAGAAAGAACGGTCTCGCTTGATCCAAACGCGCCTTTCAACCTTAACGCCTCGTAAGCATCTGGATATTGGTTCTTGATTGCGGCTATTCCTACGTCCGCGCCCTCCTGAGTTTGGTTTACTGCCGTCAGAACTTTTGTCACTTCGGCGAGAACGATGCCTTCATTCTTTTTGTCCTGCCGCACATACGCGCCCTTGAACTGGTTTGTGAACTTATCGCCCCATATGCCAGCTTTTGTGTTGAGGCTCTCGAACGCGCCTTTGGATGGGTTGTTGAGGTAGTCGTCAATTACGCGAGCGTTGTTCTCCTGCCAATCACCCCAAGCCTTGTCGCCAGCCCGCTTGTAAACCGCATCAAACATCTTTTCGTCAACTAGCCCATAAGAGTTCATCTGGGCTTTGAAGGCGGCTATTTCTTCTTTTTCGGTGCCGTACATGCCTGCCATAGCGTCACCCAAGCTAATGATGTCTTGAAGACTTTGGCGAGCGTCCTGTGCTTTTTGACGCTTTGCTGCCTGCGCTGCCGCTGCGTCTTGCTTTGCTTTTGCGTCTCTGTATTTTTTGACTTGGCGCTTCATCGTTTCCTCGGTCGGAATGCCCGACTGTAGCCCGCGACTGTTGCCCGCAAGATTGCCGTAATATTCCTTACGCTCTGCAACGCTCGCGTCTGGATTTGCCCTTATCCATTCTGCATAAAGCTGTGCGTTCTGTGCGCGGCGATCTTTGCGTTTCTCATCTGCGCCGACGAAGGCGTTTGTAAAACCGCCGAGTGCTAGAGCCATAACGCTCTCCTATTTTTTATTTGTCATGCCCGTGATCGGGTTGTAATCAAGCGATCTGTCGAGCCAAGTGCCGAACGCGGTGCCAGCGTTATCAGCGGCGGTCGCCATACGATCAGCAGAGTTAGACGCTGATGTCAGCGCGGTGCCGAAGCCCGCTGCTGTCGCGCCATCTGCGGCAAACTTGTAGGTTCCAGCAGCTTCGTTGCCTTTGCCAATGGCGTAGTCTCGGAACACAGCGCTTGTTTTATTCATAGTGTCGAGGCCCGTCACGTAATCGTTTAGGTACGTGTTGTTTCTCATGCCTTGCAGGTTTTTAATGTCGTTTATTGCGCCGCCGTACATGCCGATCTTACCGTCCGCAAACTCCATTCCGTAACGTCCACCCGCAATGTCGTCTGAGGAGCGAGAGGTGCTGTAGTCGAGGTTGCCTTTGATGTAAGTCTGAGCGTCAGTCATCGCATCAATTAAGTTCTGGTTGTAGGCTTGGGCCTCCATGTCAGTAAGGCTTTTCTCCATCTGGACAGCGTATGTCGAGTTCTCCAAACCTTCGGGTATCTTGGCGCTTGCTCGAGCGCGAGCTTCTGCGACTGCCCTGTCTGTGTTCTGGTTGCGGAGATCAGCAAAGCGACCAATCATCTCATCTTGCTCTGATCGGCCTTGGTTGTAACGAGAGCTTGCGTTGTTGCGGAACCTGCTCTCGTCATTGATAAGCGTGTTTTGATAGCCCGTCGAGCGGTCAACAACTTGCGAAGCGTTTTTCAACTCTTCGAGTTCACGAGCGCTCGAGAACATGCCGCGCATGTTTTCAAACTGGGTCGCGCTTATCTGGTCGAAGCCGCCAAACTGAGAATATGCGGCTTCAATCGCTGCTCGCATCTCACTAGAGCCACTGTTGTAAAGTGACATGACGCGCTCGTTACGAGCGATCTCGGCGGCGGTGAGTGCCGACTGATTATTAGACGCTGTATTGGCTCGCTCGTTTGACTTGATCATATTCAAGCCAGTGAGCACCGCCATTCCCGTATTGAATAAGCTCATGTCAGCACTCCTATCTTAAACGTACATGCCGCTGTCTATTGCCCTGCCAAAGCCAGCGCGTCTTTCGTCTCTGAATTGATCCATGCCGCTGTCCACGTTGATCGGGACGTTGACGTAGCGCACCTCGCCTGTCTCACGATCCTTGACGGCTCGGCGCACATACCCGCCGCCGCCTGCGGCGGGATCGGATGGATCAACAACGCCGCCATCATAGTTGGGCTGCAAGGCAAACCCGAAGGCCGCTTGATATGCCTCTGGGTTATAGTCGGGCGAGTTTGGATCAAGCGTTGAGATATAATTTGAGACCTCCTGCGAGGACAGCCCGTATGAAGCAAGCTGGTTCTGCAAAGATACAAGCTCGGCTTGCATCATCGAAGTGTCCTGACCGCTGCCCGAGGCCGATATTTCTGCGATCTGCTGTTCGAGCGAAGCAATCTCGGCTGTTATTGCCTCTGCCGCTTCGGCGCTGCCGCTTGTGTAATTGCCGCCGAATAAAGGCGTTGGGCCGTAAGTCCCTCCCGATGTACTTGACGCCACTGGCTGACCCCCGACATAACCGCCAAAGGTCTGCCTCGAAGCGCCGCCATCATCGTCGCCGCCGCCCATGCTGGCTGCCTTTTGTGCGGCAGTCACGGCTTGACCATCCAAGAACTCTTGACGCTCGCCGTTTACGTCTAGGCCGCCTTGGTAGTTCGCGCCTGTCGATGAGTAAACCACGCGACCGTTACGCATCTCGAGGCCGTACTGCTTTCCTTGCTCTCCTCCGACTGCGCCTGTGACAAGGGCTGGATCGACAACATCTGCCGCTTGTACGCTGCCCGTTGAGAGGTCAAGACCCTTTAATGCGTTAGCTGTGCCGCTTATCAAAGCGGGGCCAATAAATCTGTCACTTGCACCACCTGGGCCGCCGCCATCTGTGTAGTCCGCCACATTGATGAAGTTTCCAGCAAGCGCATTTGTCAACGTGGTCAGACCGTTGCCCGCATTGCCCATGCCGTCACTGCCGCCAAGACCTTTGTTGTCGAGAGGGTCAACGTAATTGTTTATGCCGTCTGGGTCGAAAGACGAGCCCTCGGTACTGTAGCTCGATCCACTCCGCCCAGCGCCGCCGCCGTCCATTGCATCGCCAATTCCGTCAAAGCCGAAAAGCCAACCCGTTCCTTTTTCGTTGGTTGCTGCGCTCGAGGCCGCTGGTTTTGTTTGAGATACTTGGACTGCGGGTGTGGTATTACCGCCGCTGTTGCTGCTGTTGCTGCTGTTATTAGATGAAGATGATGAGGAGGTGTGTCTTTTCGCTGTATCGTCATCTGGGTTAGCCGCTCTGTAATCATCATGCGATCCGCCATAATGACTAGCGCCCGATCCGCCTGCGCCACCACCATCAAACATATCGCCGATACTCGAGTAGCCAAACAAAAACTCCATCTCGCCCGTCTCGGGGTTGAAGCTGCTCGCGCCACCCATATTCTTGAGAAGGTTCGCGGTGAATGGCGTGGCTTGGATGCTGTACTTGTCTCCGCCTCGGCCTTGGTTTGCAGCTTTGACGCCCATCGAGGCGGCTTGTTTGCGGTTTGCAATCGAGATACCCGTGTTCGGGCCAAAAATCTGTGTGCTAAAAGCCATGTCGGCCTCCTCTATCTGTGGTCAATGTATGCGATATTGATGGGCGGGGTCGTCCCATTAGAAGTTGCCCGTCTTCCAGCCCACGGGCAGGTACTTCTCAAACCAAACTTGGTCTGCTTGCTCCTTGGCGAGTTCCTCGGCTGCCTCGGCTGCTTCTTTCTCGAGCCTTGCTTTGCGCGTGTTGATGACATCTTTGAAAAAGGTGTCCTCCCCTGCAACTTCTTCCATGACCTCATCTCCTAAATTGTCTCTGCGCCCAACTTCGTCAGCGATTTTCATTCTGAGTTCTTGTATTTTTTGGCGATCTTGAGGTTTAAAATTGTTGTCTTCGGCCCAATGGTTTGCGGCGAAATCGTCTAGCTCGACAGACATATCCTCTAGTTCGTCCGAACTTAGTTCTTTTAGGCTTTCCCTAAATCCCTTCTCGTCAACCTCTCCCGCCAAATCGAGAAGCTCTGTCTGCGCTCCGAAATAATTTCCTTCATAAGCGTTGGCATCATCCCAATATGCTTTGTATGGGCCGCCAATGTCGTTCTCTATCATCCAATCATGGACTTCATTAAATTCGGGCTCTCCCTCGTAAAAGCCGCCGCGCCCGTTGTCTCTCGGGAGAAGATTGCCATCAGCATCCTTTGGTAAAAGCTCTCTGAGGTTGTGGTAATCATTTGGGATCAAGTTGCCGCCGCCTTGGGACGCTCCCGCTTCCATATCGTGAAAGTCCACCATATCGCCCGTTTCTTTAATTCTCGTAAGTATGTCTCCAAGCCGACCGCCAAAGTCGTCAATAACTTTTGGAGCCACCTTGACCGCTCGTTTTCCCACGGTCTCGAGAACGTCTCCTATTGTGTTTTTGGCTCCCACTGCCGCGCCGCCTGCCGCCACTGTTGCGGCGGCCCCCTTGTTAAACGTACGGCGGGTCATTCCTTCTTTGGGCTTGCCCGTCTGCTTGGCTATGGCTTTTGCCAAGCCCTCGCCTACCTCGTCAGAGGTTTGTGCTGTGTAGCCCGTCAGAGCTTCTGTCATCGCCGAGCCTGCGCTGCTGCCCATGACCCTGCCATAGATTGCGGCGGGCAGGACTGCGGCTGTGGCTTCTACTGCCGAGCCCGTGGCGAGCCCCGCACGTTCATCAAGCGTAAGCTCGCGGTCGTACCACTGCCCGTCCGCACCCACGACTGTCTGAGTGCCATCTCCTGCGTCACCGCTGTCGGTCATGGCTTGGTCGATCATGGGTAGCGGGTTGATCATCTGCGCGAGAGTAAGAGCGCCACCGCCTATGTCGCTGGGGGAGAGGGGAAGGTGGCGTAGCTCTGGCGGAATGAAGGGTGTTGCCGCGTCCTCAAAGTCATAGACCGCGCCAGATATTGCGCCCGTGACGGGAGCGATTAAGTCGTCAACGCTTTCCATAAAGCCCTTGCCACGTTCGTAGCGCTTTTGCTTGGTAGACGCAGACGGGTTTATATACTCAGCGAGCCCAGCCATTTACATACTTCCTCTTGCCTTCTCGGACGGGTTGATCTTCGGAAACGCTGTCATGTCTTCCGTTCCGAAATATTTGTCTAGCTCCATGCCGACAGACGTGGCTCCTGAGACAAAATCGTTAATTGCTGGCACAGCGGTTTCGACAAACCCGCCCCATGCACCTTTTGCTTTCTCAGAAATTTCGCGAGAGAGGACGCGAGCCGAATAGTCAAAGCCTTGCGTTTCTTTCTTGCTGCCGCGCCGCTTTTGCTCGTCCTCGATTTTTTCGGACTGCTCGAGAATAGCGGCGATGTTTGCTCCCACGTTGGGGTTGCCCATCGAGCCGTCACGAGCCACGGTCTCTCGTGCTTCTCTTGCTAAGTCTGCCTGCATTCTTTCGAGGTCGCTGTCTTCGTAACCCCGATAAGCGTGGGCCATCGCTACACGCCCCATAAAGCCGCCGTCCATATTGTAGTCTGCCATCTGGCTCGCGTAATTCAGCGCTCTGCGAGCGTCGAGGCGAGCGCCGCTAATGCCCTCTTCGCCTCTGCCGTAAGTCATCTCGGTGTAGCCGGTGTCATCGTCACCCACAAATAGGTGGAACAAGCCATCATCGCCTTGCTCGCCAAACATTGAGCCCCGCATAACCGCTTCCTTGGGTAGCTGCGCTCGCATTTGATCCATCGCCGCTAGGAACATCTGGGAAGATACGAAGCTCTCCTGCGTGTCCTGTAGCCTTTGAAGGTGTGTCGGGATTTTGTCGCCTGACATTGATCTGTCGCCGTTTCCGCGAGTGTCTATATAGTGCAACCCAGAAGTTGCCATCGGGCCAGCCGAGCCGACATCATTGCCGCTCGTCTCGCGATACGCCGCAGGGTAAAGGGTTTTGATATCCATGTTTCTAAAAGAGCCAAGCGCCTCGTCCTCGGGGGCTATATAATCGAAAGAGGGTGTTGGGTCGGGCGGAGGTGGCAGCATTGATCTTAGCATCTCAAGCTCTGGATCGTTGATGAGAACAGACTGTGTGCCATCCGCCTGCATATTCGCCATCATAACGTCAGGCTCGATGCCGTACTCCGTTAGGTTTCCCTGCGCGTCCAAGCCCATCATGCCTGTGGTGCTCGACATTTCTGGGTCTTCTGGACGAAGGCGGGGTCGCAAAGATGTCTCGGGAGCGTTGCTTTGGTAAGCGGGTATCTCGAGAGTTTGCCCGCCGCCTTGCTTGGCTCGCTCGATACCTGCGGCCTCGTCCTCGGGACTTTGATCCCACGTTCCCGCAGGGTTGAAGCTCTTATCCATATCTGTTTTCCCTTGTAGGACACCCATCATCTTGTCGATTTGTTTTTTTTGACTGTCTGTATATTTGCTATCAGGCCACTGGCCTACTGCATGTCCGCGAATAAAGGCGTCGAGACCGCTATTATCGAACCACTTGTCGAACGAGCGGTTGTCACCACCTTGCTCGTAAAGGCCGATTAAGTTCTTCACATCAGAGTTGCTTAATTGTGACTTTAGCTGCTCACGCATTTGGTTGTATTCTGGGACATATTTATGAGCAGAATGAAGCAACTCGCCAAGAACCGCTTGGTCTAGCTCGCTTCCCTTTAGCGTTGGGTCAAAAATCTCCATGACATGCTTGTCGTAACGATCATCGTACGCCTCTTGCCATTCGAGCTTTCGTCCCGTGCTGTCCATGCCTTGCTCACGCCTGTCAATTATATCAACATTGTCGATCAAGTCAGAAAGCAGAGGGTATTGCTTTCTGAGCTTGGACAGGAGGGAGGCAAACTTATCAGACATTTGTGATGACGCAGGCCAAGGTTACTTCGATGTCAGTGAGCGAGCTTTGCGATGTAATCTCGAAGCCGATTTCTCGTGAGGCTGTGGTTGCGTCTACTGCGATTGATGCCGAGAGGTTCTGCTCGGTAAGCGTTGACGAGACGGGGATCACATCGCCAGCGTTGGTGCCGTTGACACGAAGCTGGATGTTGCAAGTTCCCGAAGTGGATTTAGCAGCGACCGCATCGATCCGCACGTTTTGTTTAAACGCACGAGTGACTTTCTTGACCCCGTTTGCTACCGAGCCCGTTTGCTGGAAGAAGTACGAGCGCGTTGCGAAGGTGTCGGGTAGCTGTGCGACAGGAAGTTTACCTGTGCTGTCGAGACCAGCAACGCCGTCCGCTGCGCCCATATAGGTTTTGGGAACTAGGGCTGTCTGGTCAACGTCACTAAATTCCAAGCCACCGCCCGTTGAGTTAATGCGGAGAAACTGCAAAGCGTTTGATGTCGAGAACGCTGGGATGCCCGTGTCTGGTGATGTCAGAAGCCAGCCTGTTCCGTTGTAGAACTTTAGGACGTTGGGGCTGGCGGCTGTGTCCACCCACATATCGCCAGCGTTGGCGGAGGATGGCTGCGAGGCAGACACGTAAACACGACCACGATTAGCGAGGAGAGTTGAGATGCCGTCCACTTTGGACTGTGGGATTTGGTTGTCAGTGACAGCTATGTTTGTGTACGGGATCAGGCCGTCAGCGTTTGTGAACTTGTCCTCAGTCATCAGACCCGAGACGCGAACCTGAGAGGTGTCCTCGATAATAATGAAGGTCACAATGTCGCCCACGCTCATCGCAGAGGTGAAGGTGATGGTCGAGTTTGTCGGCTGCTGTGTGTAGTCGTTTGTACCGCCCTGACGTTGCAGAACGCCGTTACGATAAACGAGTACGGATTGGTTTGCTGTGTGGGAAAACGGGAACACCGCTTGCGCTGCTGCGGCAGCAATGTCCGAGCGGGTGTATCCGCTGTCGTTCGCACTTTGAACTTTGTAAATAGTCACGATATCGTCGGCTGCCGTGGCTGAACCAAGTGTCACTGTGTTCGCGGTGTTGCTGCTCGTAAAGGTCGCCTCCGCTTGGAGGGTGCCGTTGACGTAAAGAACGATGGCATCCTGCGCTTCATGGATAAACGAAAAGACTGTGGTTCCAGTTGGGTAGGGTATTGCGCCGCTGACAGTAGCGTTGACAACGTGATCCACACGACCCGAGAAAAGCGGCGAGCCGATTGTACCCACATCGGAGCCTGACACACCGCGCAAATCTGCGACTGATGCAAGAGTTGTCCAACCCTGCTCGGCCTCAGTGTAGGTGCCAACACGATACTGCAAGCCGTTTATGCTATCGTTCCGAAGCTCGACGGGTGCGACCAGCTTGCCCGTACTGTCGAACAAAATCTTTACTAGCTCGGCAAGTGTGTTATCGCCAAGCTCTGTTGCGTTTAGGTATCGGACAATGTTCTCGACATCGGCTCCGATATTACCCGAACTTGTATGGTTTCCAGGGTATAGTACCTTGAGACGAGCCATTCTATTTCTCCTTGTGCATCAAGAACGCGAACGAGATCACAGTGACATCGCTATCAACGTCTTTGTCTTCTGTTCGAAAGCGCATTCGGACGCCTCGGAACGTGTGGTTAAATGGGAAGGTAAAATCGTGTTTTAGTGGGGCGTCACCCCAGCTTTCGTCGCCAGCAATGCGATCCAAGATGACTTCGAGTGAGTGCATATCGCGACCATCCTCATCGGTGAAATCGATGAAGAAGCGGCCCGTACCCGTTGCTTGGATTACAAACGAGTGAGTGCGCTTTGTGCCGATGAAATCGCCCAGCCAAAGAACGGGCGTTTCCGCAATCATTTGCGAGCGGCGAAGGTCTGACAAACCAGTGTCCTGCACAAAAGTTCGGCTCGTACTTTCGTAAACGCCGTCTGACGTTCCGAACATAAGGCGACCGCCCAAGAACGTGCCACATCTCGGTAGGAGCGTGTCGCCTAGCTGGAAGTTCACCATCTCGTAGCCCGAGCGGAAGTTCATGGAGAGGCGTTGCGTAAACCTGCCGCCCGCTCGTGGGAAGAATACATGGTAAGTCTGCTCGTCAGGGTCAAAGACCGCCGAGATCGTTGTGGGGTCGGGCGTACTTCTTACAAGTTCTTGATAGAGAGGCTCGATCTCGTCAGACAGCGAGGCTTCCGCAATGGTCAGCCCGTTTGTCTCGTTACGCATAATCGAGTGGATGCCTCGGCGAGAACAGAACAGCAGGTCGCTGCCAGCGTTGATGATCGTGCCGTGAGAGATGCACCCGATACGAAGGTTGGCTCGGCTGTCGAGTTGCCATTCCTCGAAGCTGGGATCGATGATGTAAACGAGCGTTTGGTCTTGCGTGAACACGGCAAGGCGGTTGGCCTCAAATGTGCCCAGCCCGATGATCTGGTCGGCGGTGCCGATCAAGTTCGAGATGTCGATAAATGCGGCTCGTGTTACCTCTGCGGTGGTAGCCTCTTCCTCGAGAAAAATGTCTGGGTTATCAACGCGGCTGAACTCGATGGTCGTCGGCCTGTCCTTAAAGCCTGCGACCGCAAGGCGGCGCTGGATGGGAACGCCGAAAGCTGGCTTGATCGAGGCAGTGGATGTCGAGAATTGGAACCCATCATACTTGAACATCTTAGTGTCGAGAGAGAAGATATGCACCTGACCCTTAAAGTTGGTCATGTGGACAACAGCGTCCTTGGCGTACGCGCTCAAGACTACGTGATCTCGGTCGGATCGTAAGTGTGTGGCGGCTGCGTCTGTCTCAGCGTAGACAACGCCCTCTCGGCTGTAAAAGCGAAGTGCTTTTATCGGGAAGCGGCTCGAGCTTTTGTGTAGAAAGAATGCGGGGTCGCGGATTAGCTGGCCTCGGTAATCCACGTAGCAGTTTTTAAGCTCCCAAAAGTTTTGGTCTTCCTCGGTCTCAAGCGCAGTAATGTCACGAGAACGGTCAATGCCCCGAAAGCCATAGTAGGTTTTCGAGAGCGACTTTACTGCGATTGGAGAATAAGTAAGACGACCCATTTAGTACGCCTTTGCTGTAGCGGCTGGTGCGTAGGCTTTGCTTGAGCCGCCGTCTGTGATTGTGCGGGTGTACGCTTTGTTGCCATTTGCTCGCTCGTGAAGGATGTTGTTCATTCCAGCTTGGTAAAGCTGCAAGAAAATCATCGCTTTCTCCGAGCCCTGCTGGATGAAGTAATGAGCGGTCAGCCCGTCGATCATAATCATGTCGGGGATGGCGCGGCTTTCGGTGATGTCAGCGTAATAATCGATATCGCCGCCCGTCCAATATGGGTGCTGGCGAACGTCCTCGACCACTCGGTTTGCGAGTTCAATCATCATCATCATCACCTCGCCGTCTACTCGAGAAACGCTAAAGTTACCCGCCCGAACAAGAGCCGAGCGCACAAGGTTCTCGAGTGGGGTAAAGTTTCCCGTACCCGCAGCAAAAGGTTTTTGGACGCTCAGTTCAGCCATTGTTAATTATCCTCAGATGCTACGATGCGGCCCGCCCAAACGTGGTGATGAGACATCATGTTTTCTTTGTGTTCGATAGGAATACGCCACTTTACGTGCTCGCGGTTTTCGTCCCATATCCCCATGAATTTCTCGTCACCGCATTGAAGGTCAAAGACGCCGCTCTCTTCGCCAGCAGAAATAAAGTTTGCAAACTTGGGCTTCCACTTTCCTTTGGGCTTTGGGGTGTCATTAACGTACGCTTCGTTTTCGGGGGTATTGGGGTCGTCAGCGATGAAACTTCCTGTGCTTGTTCGGGCTCTCTTCTTTGCCATTACTTTGCTCCTGATTTGCGTGGGACTTTTATCAATGTTTTTTGGTTCTCAGTCGTCCCAAACGAAAAGGGCCACGCATAAGCGCAGCCCTCTCCTCTAGTATTGCTCTAAAAGTTAAGCGACTAGGTTCCAGTTTTTGATGTAAGTGTGAACTTTGTCCTGAGTTAGCTCGAGGCCACACTCAGAAATGTACTGATGCTTCACGCTGTCAGCGTCATTGGCTTGCAGATCACGCTCAAGGTTTGTGTCGCGACCGTCGAGGTAGCGATACTTAACGTACGGCATATCGATGATGATAGCCGCGTTGTCCATTCCAGGGACTTGACGGAACTGCGGGTGCAAGTGAACCATCAAATCGCCAGCAAAGGTGCTGTAGTTTGAGAGGCTTACGCCGTAGCTTCCTTCGACAACGGTTGGAGACCAACGGTCTTTACCGAACTTTTGAAGGTGTCCCGCAACCTTGGCACCACAGAACATGAGCTTCTGCTTGGAGCCAAATGCGAAGATGTCTTCAACCAATGTGCGGTCGAATTGATCTTCTGTCATTGTGCTTGATGCGGTTGCCCGATCATTCACATTGGTCAGGGTGTTTACGAGGCCGCCAGTGTAACGAAGTGGCTGGGCAGTCGAGCCGTTGCTTTCGGCTTTCTTCCCAAAAAACATTGCTCTTTCGATGTCCATCATGTGCATCTTGAGAGCTTTGGTCGCCATCTCGTCTTCTTTGTCACCAGTGCGAAGGTTTGTGGCCTTCAAGGTGTTGGTGACGGTGAAAGCGGTTTTGAAGATTTGAGTGTAGTTCGAGGCTACAGTCGCATCGAATGATACGCCAGTTGGAGAGCCCGAGCCTTCCGCATGTGCCGTGCCAGCGATATACAATGGTGTGTTGTCAGCAATCGCCGCTGCGCCGCCACCAATGCCACGTTCAACCGTCAAGGTTGTCGCGCCGCTGTCTGCGGTACACCGCATGACTTCGCCAGTTAGCGAGTTCACAACGATTGTTCCAGAAACCGCAAACAAGTTGTCGTTACCAGCATCAACAGTAATCGTAGTCGCTGAGTTGCTCAACGCTCCGTTTACTTGCAAGGTACGAGCGGGAAGCTCGTCACGAAAGTTTTTGTACTCTGGATCGTCAGTCGCTTCCGAGCTAGTCATTGCGAGCAATGCCTGTAGCGGTGCGCTGCCATTTGGTTCAAGAAGGCTGTATAATTCGCGATAATTCTTTGGGCGGAAGTCCGTGCTAAACGTACCTGTGCCCCGTAGTCCTTGGATAGCAGCCATTGCTAATCCTCCTTCGGATAGGGTTTCATTTTGGTTGGAACGTCAGAAGCCTCGCGGAATTTCACGCGGGATAAATCGTATTCCTGTTTAACATCGACTTCACGAGAGCCTTGGCGCTCACCGATATTGATGACCAGAATACTTATTTTTGCAGGGCGGTCGTCCCTGTTATTCTTTTATGTGGGGGTGTCGTTTAGAGCGCAACGATGGCGAACTTGAACGGGCATACCTGTTTGCTGCCATAGTTCAACTTGTAAGGCTTGTGCTTTCTCGTGAGCCACAAGGTAACACGCGGACTTTGTTTCAAACTTGACTTCATTCTCACCAAAGGCTTGCTGCCCGTTGGCGAAAATAACCCAGAAAAACAAAGTCCACGGTTCCATATTATCCTCTGTTCATTGTAGCCCTTGAAGCTAGTCGAGCGAGTGTGTCGTCGCCGCCCGATGAGGCCATGCTTGAGGTTGGCCCACCCGACTGAGTGGTGAGGTATGCTTCGCGCCGAGCCGCTGTGTTCTTGAGTTGCTCGAATTGAGGCGTGTCCTTCATCCGCTTAAAGTCATCCACCACGCGGCGGGTGAGGTCGTAGTCGGAGAAGTCATTGCGGTCAAAACCACGCTCGCCAATGAAAGCGGCGAAGTCGGAGGCTGCCTCGTCAGGAAGACCAGCTTCCTGTTGTGCTCGGTCGAGGTTGTTTGAGATCGTCTGTGCGATAACTTGGTCACGAGAGGCGATTGCGGCGTCTCGTGAATTGTTGCCCGACTGAGCGGCAGCCGAAGCGTTATTCATAACGCCTTGCATCATCTGCATTTGCTGACCCATCTGAGCTTCCATGCGAGACATGCGCTCCATACTCTCTCGAAAACCTGGGGGTAAGGAAATGGCGTTGTCGTCTTCGTACTTTTGCCACTCTTCATTCATCTTGGCGGCATAGTCTGACGGTGTGCCCGTTTGATCTCCGCCTTGAGCAACGCCAGCAGTGGGTGCTCGCTGGCGTCCCATCTGCGGGCTCTTGGTGTAGGCGTCAACGGATGCAGCCAACAGCTTTGCGATCTGCTCGGGGTTGCCCTTGGTCGTTTCCATCAGTCTCTCGGCGAGAGCATTGACGGGCTTCATCAGAGCTTGCTTGTGGTTGAGGTCGCGATAGCGGTCGTACGTGCCTGCGATTTGCTGGGGCGAAAGATTGCGCTCCTCTTCACCGAACTTGATCTTATACATTACGGCATCTTCGGCCTGACGATCTCCCTCGGTTTGCGGTGATGCAACCTCTGCCGCCTGCTCCTGCGGTGTTGTGGGTGCATCTTTAGGTGCGGGTGCGGGTGCGGGCTCGGGAGCAGCGCCTAGTTGCTGTGCAGCAATGCGAGAAACCTGCTCTTGCTGTCTTGGATCGATAGCCATTTTATTCTCCTTCTGGGCGGCCTTGGCGGCCCATACTTTCTTCAAGTGCTAAATCGCCCTGCATTTGCTGGACGAGACGTTCGGGCAGGCTTAGAAGTTGCTCTGCTGCCCAGATTGCTCCTCGCTGGAAATCCATCTGTTGCTGGGTCATGTCCGTCCTGCGAGACATTTGAAGGGCGAGTTGTAGTATCTCGTCCTTCATCACGATATTTACGTGCTCCCAACCTTTGCTTTCCGATAACGCGGTGATGTCTTTGATCTTGCGTTTAACGGAGATGGTTACTTCCCCTTTTTCTTGCCGCCAAGTACGGCTTGGGTGTAGATTTTCTTCGTTGGCATAGCCATGATGGGCTCTCCTATTTCTGAGTGCAGGGACAATCTCGGTGCTGCATTGGCCCTGTTTGGGTCTGCTTGCCGAGCTTCTTTACTTCTTTCGTTTTCAAGTTCTTCGATCCTTTCTCGTTGCAAGGCGATTATCTGTTTCTGGCGCTCGAGTTCCTCGAACTGGCGGTCGAGATCAGAGACAGATGGGAAGGGCAGTAGCAAACTTAATAGCTCCGCCTGCTCATTGGCTTTCCCCTCTTAGGTGCGGATGCTTTACGCACAGGAGGCTTGCCAGATTTCTTTGCCGCTTTTGCGGCGGCAGCTTTCCCCGCTTGTGTGTACGGGTACTTTTTGTTTCCGACCTGTGGCATTACTTCTTTCCCTTCTTCCAAGATATGCGCTTCGAGCTTGTCTTCTTTTTTGCCGCGCTGTTGCACTTCGCTTTAGTGGGGCGACACGCAGGGTATCCCTTGCGCTTCTCGCCCTTCTTTCGTCCGCAGGGCTTGCCTGTCTTGCAATCAATCCAGCCCGTGCCGCCGTTCTGAGAAAACCATTTGCGTAAGTCACTCATGCTTTTCTGCTCTTATTGCCCCAGTTAGCTGCGCCGACCTTGCGGCACTTGGCTACGGCACCCGATGCGTACGCGCTGGGCCATACTTTGTAGCGTGACTTCACCTTCTTCGCGCAAGCGTCGAGTTTCTTTTTGGGCTTCTTAGCCATCAGCAATTCCACGCTTTTCGTGACCAGTAGTTAGCGGACAGCTTGTTCGCCTTGCCTTTGATGCCACCCGAGCGAGCGCAGTAGGATGCCTTGTTTTTCGCGCTGCCCTTCTTGATGGTCATCTTAGGGTCGCCGAAACGAACGATCTTTTCCTTGCCGCCAGCGCAGGCTTTGACGATGGACTTCTTTTTAGACCCCGCTGGTGCGCGGCGGGGTTTGTTGCATGGCATCTTAGCCTTGCTGACACGAGGTGTTTTCGCCATGCTACGCTGCCTCGTATTTTGCCTTGTCAGTGGCGATTGCAGACGCGCTATTGCCTTCGTTGACGCCCAGCGCGGTTTTGCTTTCAGCGTTACCTCTGATCTTGGGAGACTGCTCCGCAATCTGTTGCAAGACGTACTTGTTAGTCACAACCGCCTCGCCGTTGACCGAGGCTTTAAACTCGCTCTCGTAGCTGTTGAGGACAGAATAATACATTTTGCCATCCCAGCTTAATAGGCTGCGAACATTGCCAGCCACCCAAGAGGGGTTGCCCCAGCCTGCGTCTGGGACGCTGTAGATTTTTGATGCTGCGTTATCGTATGACATGGTTAGTTCTCCTTAAATCCGCTTGGCTGGAACGTATAGGTTGCCCTCGCCACCGCTTACTTTGCCGTTGGTATCAGTACCCCAAGTATACATATCGCCGTTCTCATCTAGGACTTCCCAGCCGTGGGTCGAGCTAGTTGAAGACCCCATGTAACCTTGGACGTTGGCTTGAATTAACGTGCCGTTTACGCCGAGTGGGAAGGCTGGGGACATTGGCGAAGAAATTGGGCTTGGGTAGTTGTAAAAACCACAATGATAATTCGCCATACCCGTGATGTAGAACCAGCCGTTGCGTCGAGCGATACGGTCTTCCTTGTTGGCGTGGCACATAAAGCCCATATGGTAGTAACCAGATGTACCCGCTGGGGCGTGATAGATTTCCGACACCCATTTAAGTTTGTCGTCACAGATAGCAGGAGTTGTTGTTTGGGTTTGGTTGCCGCGACCTTGTATGCCGACATTGTTCTGACCTGTGGCATACAAGCTACCGTCTTCTGTCAGGAAGAACACGTTTTCTGGGTAATACCCGCGTGGGAATACGTCGATAACGTGCTTGTCGGTGTCAGTGCCGAGGCCACCCGCGACTTGAGTGAGAGTGTAAATAGTGCTCGTAGTGTTGCCGAGGCCAAGCTGACCATAGTTGTTTCTGCCACATGCGTAGACACGTCCAGACGCCATCAGTACGTGTGTGCAACCGTGGCTTCCCGAACCTGTCGCAATCGCTTTAACTGGCGTCTGACCAGAGACAGAGATTTCCGTTGGCGTTTGCTTGATAGCGGTGTTGTTACCCTGACCGCACTGACCATAGTTGTTGCCGCCCCAAGTGAATATGCGGTTGTCTGTGGTAAGCACGACACAGTGGTTGTAGTTGCCGCCACTGCTACTAATCGACTTCACGTTTTTGTCGAAGGCGACGATCTTAGTGATGGTGTTTTTGTTAGCGACTGTGCCGTCACCCATGCCGCCGTTGACGTTGTAGCCCCAAGCGTAAAGGTCGCCATCTTCCATTAACAGCATTATGGTGGGTGCTGTCTCGGTGCCAGATGTGCTGCTAGATGCAATGTAGCGGCAACGCCCTGCGCCTGACGGGATCGGAACCTTGTGGAAGTAGTTACGGTCTACGTTAAAGCCGTCAACTTGCTGGCCTTCGTCGCCGTGACCCGTCACGTAAACGGATCCGTCTGCGTGAAGGATCATCGTGTGGCTGTATAGATTGATAACTTGAATTGCGTCCGAGAAAACTACGTTGTCGGCCATCGTGAAGCCACCCAAGCCTTGCCCGTTCTTCGCGTACCCGTTGGTTTCCCAAACGTAGTCGCCGTGGTTGTACTTGCCAGTTTGCCCTTCGGAGTTAGACCCCCAAGTCGAACATTCTAGCCTGCCACGATTGTAGACAATGGCTGACGAGTGGTTGCCAGTAGTCCAGCCCGTCCTGCCCATGTCCCATGTGCCTGTGTTCGCAGCATATGAGTGGGTCGCGCCGCCGAGAGTGCCTGTGGCTTCGTCGATATAGTTAGCAAACTTGTAGCGTCCGCCCGACCAGATGCCAGTGTAGTCGCCTTGGAGAGAAGCGAACTTGCGGTTCTCGTTCGCGCCCCAGTTTTGCCACACTGGTTTGCCTGTGTACTTGTCGATGCCGAGCGTGTCGCCGTAGTTGCCGATAGGTAAGCGGGTAACGGCTGTGCTGGTAAGCACGTTGATCTGACCGCCGAGGCCAACAGTGTCGAAAGTCGCGCTGTCTGTGCCACGAGA
>ENA-ORDA01001754-ORDA01001754.1-marine-metagenome-genome-assembly--contig:-NODE-1754-length-17554-cov-3.986497_pt1 | contig 17554 bp, 14 predicted proteins | sample MGYA00237778_ERZ508506 | MGnify/ENA primary metagenome ERZ508506 (study PRJEB26177, sample SAMN06267891) | marine metagenome | isolation source: Monterey Bay, California, USA | place: Pacific...
TGGCGCGGTTGACGGGGCTCGAACCCGCGACCCCCGGCGTGACAGGCCGGTACTCTAACCAACTGAGCTACAACCGCCAACTGTGTGTCTTGTAGGACTGAGGGTTCTCTAAGCAAGCCGCCCGGCAGCGTCAAGCGGCACGACGAGCTTTTGGCCATTATTTTGCAATTCTTTCATGGCCCGCAGAGTTTGGCAAAAACACCCGCCGGATAAACAATGCGACAATCGCTACAAATCAAGGCTCAATCCGCCGCCAGATTTGAGCTCCTCCATACTTAAAAGCGCTGTGACGTTAAACACCCGCACCTCCGAGATAAGTGCTTGGTAAAAATTATCATATGCCCGAGCATTGGGCACGATAACTTTTAAAATATAGTCAATCTCCCCTGCCAAACGATGCGCTTCGAGCACCTCAGGACGGTTTTGCAACGCGGTCAGAAAGCGATCTTGCCAATCGGCCTCATGTTCGGACGTGCGGATCAACACAAAAAAGCAAGCTTCAAAGCCGAGCGCCTCTGCATCTAGCTCAACCGTGGTGCGCTTGATCACCCCCGCTTCGCGCAGTTTTTTGATTCTATTCCAAACTGGGGTTTTCGATGCGCCGATTGTCTTGGCAATGTCATCCAAGGACCGGCTGGCATCCTTTTGCAGCTCCGATAAAATTTTGCGATCCACCACATCTAGACGAACAGTCATCCGATTTTCCCTTTCTGATGAGAACAGGCGCGTGCATCGCGCAGCCTTCCGAAGATTTCATCCTTATTATCACAGATACCTAGGCAAATACCAGAATAATTTTCTATTATAGCCGCTATGGAGGCAAAATTATGAAATATTTTCCCATTTTTCTGGATGTGGCGCAAAAGCCGATTGCCGTGGTCGGTGGGGGCGAAGCGGCGGTCGCCAAACTGCGGCTTTTGCTTAAAACCGAAGCCAAGATCACAGTCTATGACCCCGCCCCATCGGCGCAAATACAAAGCTGGGAACAAGATGGTCTGTTGAAAACTTGGAACGGGCCCCTCACCCTTGACCAAGCGTGCCAAGCGCAACTCATCTATGCGGCAAGCGAAGATGACAGTTGCGATTTACAAACCCAAAAGGTCGCGCAATCCGCCGGAACATTGTTCAATTGGGTTGATAACCTACAGCAGTCACAATTTATTACCCCCGCCATCGTGGACCGCGATCCGGTGACCCTGGCCATCGGAACCGAGGGCGCCGCGCCCGTGGTTGCAAGAGCCATTAAACGCCATATGGAAGAGCGTTTGCCGCAAAACCTTGGCGCATTGGCACGTATTGGCCAAACCTTCCGGTCATTGGCCCAGGCGCTGCCCTTGGGGCGCATACGCCGAGATTTTTGGAGCAGCTATTATTTTTCCAAAGGCCCCGGCGCCTATGCCGCTCGGGGGGATCAGGGGGCCAGGCAGGCTTTGCATGAATTGCTTGCGGAGTATCAAGATGCGCGCCCCAAGCAAGGTCATGTGGATTTTGTCGGTGCCGGCCCGGGTGATCCCACCCTTCTGACCCACAAGGCCCGCGTGTTATTACATGAGGCCGATGTGATCTTGCACGATCGGCTGGTGGATCGGCGCATCTTAGAGCTGGCCCGTCGCGAGGCCACGATGATCGACGTTGGCAAAACTGGGTTTGGCCCGGCTATGGCGCAGGAAGATATCAATCAATTGATGATCCACCACGCGGCGCAGGGCGCACAGATCATTCGCTTAAAATCTGGCGATCCTACGGTTTTTGGTCGCTTGGACGAGGAATTAGACGCGATTGCCGCCCATGACATCTCTTACAGTATTGTGCCGGGCATCACCGCGGCCTCCTCCGCCGCCGCTGCATCGGGACGCAGCTTGACCCGCCGCGGGCGCAACTCCCAGCTGAGGCTGATCACGGGTCACGATATGGTCGGCTATGCCGAGCAAGATTGGCGCGGCTTGGCCAAGCCGGGCGCTGTTGCGGCCATTTATATGGGCAAGACAGCCGCAAGATTTGTTCAAGGGCGCTTGCTGATGCATGGTGCTGATCCGCTCACGCCTGTGAGCATTATCGAAAACAGCTCACGGGCCGACGAAGTCATTCGGGCCGCCCCGCTTAACGCCCTAACGGAGGCGCTTCACGCCATGTCAGGACCGGTGGTGCTGCTTTACGGAATTTCGTCCCGGACGGCTGCGGCGCAAATTTTTCAAAACCAGGAGGCGGATCTATGTCTGTAGCGGCAATCTCGAAAGTCGTCACCGCCAATGATTTAAGATCGGGAGAAGTCTTGTACCTGCGCTTCCCACACAGCTGGACCCCAGAATTGGCGAAGGCGTCAGTGATCAAAGACGATGATTTGGCCAAAGCAAGCCTCGCCTTCGCCCAAGGGCAACCCAACACAGTTGTCGGCGCCTATCTGAGCGACGTGATCGACGAGCGTGATGGCCCGAGGGCCAGCCATTTTCGAGAGAGGTTTCGCAGCACCGGCCCGTCCAATTATCGTCACGGCAAACAGGAGCTTTAGGATGTATCAATATTCTCGTTTTGATCATGAATTCATAGCAGAGCGCGTGGCGCAGTTTCGCGCGCAGGTCGCCCGCCGTCTAGACGGCAGCCTCACAGAGGAGGAGTTCAAACCGCTCCGCCTGATGAATGGATTATATTTGCAGTTGCATGCCTACATGCTGCGAGTCGCCATTCCCTATGGCACCCTCAACAGCCGCCAAATGCACCAACTTGCGATGATTGCCGAGCGTTGGGACAAAGGCTATGGCCATTTCACCACACGGCAAAACATCCAATTTAACTGGCCAAAACTCGAAGATGTGCCCGATATATTGCAGGCTTTGGCTGACGTGGAGATGCACGCTATCCAGACCAGTGGCAACACTGTGCGCAATGTCACAGCGGATCATTTCGCCGGGGCCGCGGCCGATGAGCTTGCCGACCCCCGCCCCATCGCCGAGCTGATCCGACAATGGTCGACCGATCATCCCGAGTTTCAATTTTTGCCACGAAAATTCAAGATTGCAGTCACCGGCAGCCCCAATGACCGCGCCGTAACACGGGCGCATGACATCGGCTTGCGCATGACCGAGCAAGATGGGCAGCGCGGGTTTGAGGTGATTGTCGGCGGGGGCTTGGGACGCACACCCATGATTGGCAAAACCCTCTCGCCTTTCGTAGCTCTCGACGATCTGTTGCCTTATTTGGAGGCCGTGGTCAGCACCTATAACCTGCTGGGTCGACGGGACAATAAATATAAAGCCCGGATAAAAATCACCACCCATGAGCATGGAATAGAGCAAATCAAACAGCGGGTCGAGGCGCAGTTTGCCAAGATTAAACCTCGGTTTGCGGGTGCAAATTTGCAGCTCTTAAAAGATATTGAACAGCATTTCGTTCTGCCAAAATTCAAATCCTCAAGCGCACAAGTTGAGGCAGATAGCGCCCCGGCGCAAAGCCCTGCGTTCCGCGCCTGGTTGGACACGAATATCAGCGCTCATAAGCTGCCCGGCTATGCGATCGTCTCTGTGAGTTTGAAAAAACCCGGCGCAACACCTGGGGATGCAAGCGCAGATCAAATGCGCGCCTTGGCAGAAATTGCGCGCAATTTTGGCCATGATGAATTGCGCATCTCCCACGAGCAAAATGTCATTTTGCCTCATGTGCACCGTGCTGACTTAACGCAAGTGTTTCAAGCGCTGCGCCAAGCGGATTTGGCGGCTGCCAATATCGGGTTGATCTCAGACATCATCGCCTGCCCGGGCATGGATTACTGCGCCTTGGCGACTGCCCGCTCCATTCCGGTGGCCCAGCAGATCGCGACACGCTTTCAAGCGCTCAAGCTGGAACATGACATTGGGCCGTTGAAACTCAAAATCTCAGGCTGCATCAACGCCTGCGGCCATCACCATGTCGGGCATATCGGGATTTTAGGTCTCGAGAAAGCCGGAGTTGAAAGCTATCAAATCACACTTGGCGGCGATGGGGGGGCTGAGGCGGAGATTGGAACCCGTGCGGGCCCCGGCTTTGGCGCCGATGAGATAGTCCCGGCAATCGAGCGCTTACTGCTTGGCTATCTGCAGCTGCGCCTTGACCGGAACGAGAGCTTTTTGGAGGCCTATCGCCGGCTGGGATTGGCGCCCTTCAAAGCCCTGTTATACCCGCAAGCAAGAAAGGCAGCCTAAGCCATGCCCTACCTCAATGACATGCCCCTAGAGGCCCGGCTCGCTATGCTCAACCGCCGCGATGCAGGCAGGCAGCCGCAAGATATTTTAAAGCCTGCGCTTGCCCTTTTGGATCAAAAAATTGCTTTGGTCAGCTCATTTGGCGCAGAGTCAGCGGTGTTGCTTCATATGGTGGCACAAACCGCAACCAAAACCCCAGTGCTCTTCATCGACACGATGATGCTATTTCGCGCCACGTTAACCTATCAAAAAAGTCTGACAAAACACCTTGGCCTTGAGAATGTAACACATATCTCACCAGATCCCGGCCGAGTGTTTTTGCAAGACAACGAAGGCCTGCTGCATCAATCAAATACCGATGCCTGCTGCACCCTACGCAAGGTGGAACCGCTACAGCAAGCGCTGACACCGTTTTCAGCATGGATCACGGGCCGCAAACGGCATCAATCCACCACCCGCGCTGACATGGCGATTTGGGAGGCTGATGAGACAGGGCGGCTCAAGCTCAACCCCCTCGCGCATTGGAGTAAAGATGATATCAATGCCTATTTTGAGACCCATAACCTGCCCCGGCATCCTTTGACCGATAATGGCTACCCCTCTATTGGCTGTGCCCCTTGTACCTTTCGCGCCCGCCCCGGCATGGATGACCGCGCGGGCCGCTGGCCTGGGCAATCCAAAACCGAATGTGGCATTCATTTGCCGGTAAAGCCCAGAAATGCATGAGGATCCCATGACTGTAATCGTGAATGACCATGGCTTTGCGCCGCAAAATACCCACAGAATTGCGACAGATTTACCATCTGACTTTGATCCAGAGGAAATCACATCGGAGCTGCTCCAGCGCAGCTGCATTCGCATCACGCTCGACAGCTTTGCCGATGGGCGCGGCTTTACCCTGGCCTCAAGGCTGCGGCAATGCGGCTATCACGGCCATCTCAGGCTCGCCGGCTATGTGCTGGCCGATCAATACGCTATGGCGCGGCGCTCTGGCTTTGATGATGTCGAAATTCCGCAAGACTTAGCTGCGCGGCAGCCAGAGCCCCAATGGCTGGCCCGCGCAGACTGGCGCGCCCATGACTACCAATCGCGCCTGCGCCGCTCTGCGGGCCCATCGCAACAAAATATCGAAAGCCGCAATTGAACTTCTGCCTTTGAAAGACTAGACCGAACAGGATCCTAAATGACCGAGCAAAGCACCGTGACACTGACGACAGCAACACCCGTGACCCTGCCTGACGCCCAAACCGTCACTGAGGTTGAACATTACACTGATCGCCTGTTTCGCTTTCGCGTCACCCGGCCCGCCTCATTGCGGTTCCGCTCGGGCGAATTTGTCATGATTGGTTTGATGGGCGATCCTGATCCCGTAACGGGCAAACAAAAACCGTTGCTGCGCGCCTATTCCATTGCCTCGCCGGCCTGGGATGAAACCTTGCAGTTTTATTCCATCAAGGTCGAAGACGGTCCGCTGACCAGCAAATTGCAGCATATCAAGCCGGGCGATCAAGTGATACTGCGCCCCAAACCCGTCGGCACCTTGGTGCATGACGCCCTCACCCCGGCCAAACGCATTTGGTTTTTCTCTACCGGCACTGGGATTGCCCCCTTTGCCTCGCTTCTACGCGAGCCGGAGACCTATGAACGGTTCGAAAAGGTGATTTTGACCCACAGCTGCCGCGATCTGGCTGAACTCAAATTTGGTCAGGAGCTGATCGAAGAAACGAAAAATGACATTTTGGTGGGTGAAGACGCTCAATCCAAGCTGATCTATTATCCCACCACCACCCGCGAGACCTCGGCCAAAATGGGCCGTATCACCACATTGTTAGAAAATGGCGCGCTCTTTGCCGATCTGGGGATTTCAGATTTCAACGCAGAAAATGACCGCGCAATGGTCTGCGGCTCTATGGGGCTGAACACGGATATGAAACGCATTCTTGAGGCCTATGGCCTTCGCGAGGGAGCCAATTCCGATCCTGGCGACTATGTGATCGAGAAAGCCTTCGTCGGCTAGAGGCAAGCTCGCCCATAAAGATATGCCTTGAAACTATACCGCCACGCCGCTAGATAGGCGGCGTTAATTTATCCACAAAAGGACGATAGCTATAGCCCGCAGACCTCACAACGCGCCTCCGCAGCGCGAAACCGGCCCTCGTATCAACGACCGCATCCGTGGGAGCGAACTTCGCTTAATTGACGAAGATGGCGAAAACATTGGCGTGGTCACGCCAGAACGCGCTTTAATCATGGCAGAAGATGCCGGATTGGACTTGGTGGAAATTTCACCAAATGCAAATCCACCTGTTTGCAAGATTATGGATTTTGGGAAATTTAAGTACGAATCTCAAAAGAAAGAAGCCGAAGCGCGCAAAAAGCAAAAGATCATTGAGATTAAAGAGGTCAAATTCCGACCGAACACAGATAAGCATGACTATGAAGTCAAGATGCGCAATGTGTTCAAGTTTTTGGAAAATGGCGACAAGGTAAAAATCACCCTGCGCTTTAAAGGGCGTGAGATGGCACACCAGGAATTGGGCCGTGATTTATTGCTGCGCGTTGCCGAAGATACCAAAGAAACTGGCCGGGTTGAAAATATGCCGAAAATGGAAGGTCGCCAGATGATCATGCTGGTTGGCCCGCTGCCGAAATAGTCTCAAACACTAACTCTATTGAAAACCCGGAGTGCAAGCTTTGGGTTTTTTTGTTTCTCCTATTTGCCGCAGATCCTTCGCCACGCGAGGGGTTGTACTCCGGTTGCGCATAGATCAAATTCGCCGCAATCGAATAGGAGCAATCACCATGGCGGACCTCAAACCACAATTGGCCAATTTTAATTGGCCCGACCCTTTCTTGCTGGACAACCAGTTGAACGAAGATGACCGCATGCTGCGCGACGCGGCGGCCCAATTTGCCCAAAATGAATTGCAACCCTTGATTGTTGATGCCTACCGGGAAGCGACGGTCAATCCGAGCCTATTTCCCAAAATGGGTGAAGCGGGCCTTTTGGGGGCGACGATTCCGGAGGAATACGGCGGGCTTGGTGCCTCTTACACGGCCTATGGTTTGATTGCGCGAGAAGTTGAGCGCGTTGACAGCGGTTATCGCTCAATGATGTCGGTGCAGTCTTCTTTGGTCATTTACCCCATCCATGCCTATGGAAGCGAGGCCCAACGGCAAAAATTCTTGCCGGGGCTCTGCTCTGGGGCCTTGATTGGGTGCTTCGGTCTGACCGAGCCGGATGCTGGATCTGACCCCGCAGGCATGAAGACCCGCGCTGAGAAAACCGCAACGGGATACAGGCTTACCGGTTCTAAGATGTGGATTTCCAACGCGCCGATCGCAGATGTCTTTGTCGTTTGGGCCAAATCTGAAGACCACGGCGGGAAGATCCGCGGGTTTATCTTGGAAAAAGGCATGACCGGGTTATCGGCGCCGAAAATCGGTGGCAAGCTCTCCCTGCGGGCCTCGGTCACTGGGGAAATCGTCATGGATGGTGTCGAAGTGGGTGAAGACGCGCTTTTGCCGAATGTCGAAGGTCTCAAAGGGCCCTTCGGCTGTCTCAACCGAGCCCGCTATGGCATTGCTTGGGGCGTCATGGGCGCGGCTGAGTTTTGTTGGCACGCGGCATTGCAATATGGTTTGGACCGCAAACAATTCAACAAACCTCTGGCGCAAACCCAGCTGTTCCAGAAAAAGCTTGCCGATATGCAGACTGAAATCTCCCTGGGTTTACAATCGGCGTTCCGATTGGGTCAGATGATGGACGATGGCACGGCCAGTCCAGAGCTCATCAGCCTGATGAAACGCAACAATTGTGGCAAAGCTTTGGACATCGCGCGCGTGAGTCGCGACATGCATGGGGGCAATGGAATCGCAGAGGGATTCCAGATCATGCGCCATGCGGCCAATCTTGAGACGGTCAACACCTATGAGGGGACGCATGACGTACATGCTTTGATCCTTGGACGGGCACAAACGGGTTTGCAGGCGTTTTTTTAGGCATCAAAAAACTGTGCCACCCGTTTGACTTACCCCAGATCCTGGTGAAATTTGCTTTTTGTGATCACAGATTTTTTTTCTGTGATCACAAATGTACGAAAAACAGCTTCTCTGCAATAAATTTACTATATCGCCACAATTAATGTGCTTTACATGCGGTAAGGAATAACTTGCAGGATCAGCTCTATGAATATTCATGAATATCAAGCCAAAGCCCTATTGCGCAGCTACGGCGCACCTGTCAGCGGCGGGCGCATTGTACTCAGCGCCGATGCCGCCAAAGCGGCAGCCTCGGAAATGGATGGTCCCCTGTGGGTTGTGAAAGCGCAAATCCACGCCGGTGGGCGCGGGAAGGGCAGCTTTATTGAAGCTGACGCCGGCACAGCCGGTGGCGTGCGCCTGGCGCGATCGGTCGATGAAGCTGAAAAAGAAGCCAAGGCGATGCTGGGCCGCACACTTGTGACCAAACAAACCGGCCCTGCCGGGAAATTGGTCAACCGGATCTATATCGAAGATGGCTCCGGTATTGAGAAAGAATTTTATCTCGCAATCCTGGTCGACCGCCAAACAAGCCGCATTTCCTTTGTGGCCTCCACTGAAGGCGGAATGGATATCGAAGAGGTGGCAGCAGCAACGCCAGAAAAAATTCTCTCCTTCTCGGTGGATCCCACCACTGGATATCAGGGCTTTCATGGCCGCCGCATCGCTTTTTCCCTTGGGCTGCAAGGCGCACAGATCAAGCAATGTGTTAAATTGATGGGCCAGCTCTACAAAGCCTTCGTCGAAAAAGACATGGAGATGTTGGAGATCAACCCTTTAATCATCACCGATGGGGGAGATTTGAAGGTTCTGGATGCGAAAATCGGCTTCGATGGCAATGCGGTGTACCGCCATGCAGATATCGCCGAACTGCGCGACACCACTGAAGAGGACGCCCGTGAATTGGAAGCGTCCAAATATGATCTAAACTATATCGCCTTGGATGGCGAAATCGGTTGTATGGTCAACGGCGCTGGTCTGGCCATGGCCACCATGGACATCATCAAACTCTATGGCGCGGAGCCGGCGAACTTCCTCGATGTTGGCGGCGGTGCCACGAAAGAAAAAGTGACGGAAGCCTTCAAAATCATCACCTCTGATCCACAAGTGAAAGGTATTTTGGTCAATATCTTTGGTGGGATCATGCGCTGTGACGTGATTGCTGATGGCGTGGTCTCCGCGGTCAAGGAAGTGGGGCTAACGGTGCCTTTGGTGGTGCGCTTAGAGGGCACCAATGTGGATGAAGGCAAGCGGATCATCACCGAAAGCGGGCTGAATGTGATCGCAGCCGACAACCTCCGCGATGGGGCCGAGAAAATCGTTGCTGCTGTAAAGGCGCTGTAACGCGGCCCTGTGACCGCTGAATTGGAATTTTGCAGCCGGCCGAAACTGCCGCTGCCAACATACGAACGAGGAGCGCCGAATGGCCGTACTTATCGACGAGAACACCAAAGTCATCTGCCAGGGATTCACCGGCAGCCAGGGCACATTTCACTCAGAACAAGCCATTGCCTATGGCACTAAAATGGTCGGTGGGGTCACCCCTGGCAAGGGTGGGCAAACCCATTTAAATCTGCCAGTTTTCAATTCTGTGCATGAGGCCAAATCTGTCACAGAGGCCAATGCCACAGTCATCTATGTGCCGCCTCCCTTCGCAGCAGACTCCATTCTCGAGGCCATTGACGCGCAGATGGAAGTTATCGTCTGCATCACTGAAGGCATTCCCGTTTTGGACATGATGCGCGTCAAGCGGGCACTTGAAGGCTCCTCAAGCCGGTTGATCGGGCCAAACTGCCCCGGGGTGATTACACCTGACGCCTGCAAAATCGGTATTATGCCAGGCCATATTCACCGCCGCGGCTCTGTCGGCGTGGTCTCCCGCTCGGGCACTTTGACCTATGAGGCTGTAAAGCAAACCACCGATGTGGGATTGGGCCAATCCACCTGCGTCGGCATCGGCGGCGATCCGATCAAAGGCACAGAGCATATCGACGTGCTGGAATGGTTTCTTGCCGATGAGGAAACCCAATCGATCATCATGATTGGTGAAATTGGCGGCTCAGCCGAAGAGGAAGCCGCACAATTTCTGGCCGATGAAAAGAAAAAAGGCCGCTGGAAACCCGTGGCAGGCTTTATTGCTGGCCGCACAGCTCCCGCAGGGCGCAGAATGGGCCACGCAGGCGCGATTGTCGCTGGTGGCAAGGGCGGCGCAGAAGATAAAATCGAAGCCATGACAATGGCCGGAATTGTTGTTGCACAAAGCCCTGCGAGCCTTGGCGAAGCGGTTTTGGCCGCGATCGACGCGTAATATGGGAGCGGCGGATATGACGCTAAGAGCCGAATTAGATCTTAGACATTCGCTGCGCCCCCAAAGCGGCAAGGTTGCTTGTGTGAGCGTCCTTGCCGTGACACGTTCAACCCCTCTTTTTGTTCCTTACCAAGGTGTCATCCGATGACAGATCAGTCTGCAAACGATCAGTTCCATGCTTCAAGCTTTATGCAAGGCCACAACGCGGAATATCTAGAACAAATGCATGCCCGCTACAGCGCCGACCCTGTGTCAGTCGACGCGCAATGGGCTGAATTCTTTGCAGCAATGGGCGATGAGGAGCGCGATGTTCGCGCCAAAGCCTCTGGCCCCTCTTGGGCGCGCAGCGATTGGCCGCCCATACCGATGGATGACCTCACATCTGCTTTTACTGGCGAATACCCAGCTGCGGCCGAGGCACGCGAGGCGGGTAAGAAAATCAGTCAAAAGGCCGCTGAAACTGGGGCGTCCCTAAATGAGGATCAACTCAAACGCGCAGTGCTTGACGGTCTGCGGGCTTTGATGCTGATCCGTGCCTACCGCATCCGCGGCCACCTAGCGGCGGATCTGGATCCTTTGGGCATGCGCGAGGATGATCCGCGCCCCGAGCTGGATCCAGCCAGCTACGGCTTCACCCAGGCCGATATGGACCGGCCAATTTTTCTCGATAATGTTTTGGGGCTGCAATTCGCCTCCATGCGCGAGATTTTGGAAATTGTTCGCCGCACCTATTGTGGCACTTTCGCCCTGCAATATATGCATATTTCCAATCCCAAAGAATCCTCTTGGCTCAAAGAGCGTATTGAAGGTTACGGCAAAGAAATCAGCTTCACCCGCGAGGGCCGCAAAGCCATTCTCAACAAATTGGTCGAGGCGGAAGGCTTCGAAAAATTTCTCCATGTCAAATACATGGGCACCAAACGCTTTGGGCTTGATGGCGGCGAAAGCTTGATCCCAGCGATGGAGCAGATCATCAAACGTGGCGGCGCCCTGGGCGTTAAAGACATCATCATCGGCATGCCCCACCGGGGCCGCCTGTCGGTGCTGGCCAATGTGATGGCCAAACCCTACCGCGCGATCTTTAACGAATTCCAAGGCGGGTCGTTCAAGCCCGAGGATGTGGATGGATCGGGCGATGTGAAATATCACCTCGGCGCCTCCTCAGATCGCGAATTTGATGGCAATTCCGTACATTTGTCGCTCACCGCCAACCCAAGCCATCTGGAGGCCGTCAATCCGGTCGTATTGGGCAAAGCGCGCGCCAAACAAGATCAAAATCACGATACCGAGCGCACAGGCGTTCTTCCCATCTTGCTGCATGGGGATGCGGCCTTTGCCGGTCAAGGTGTCGTGGCAGAAGGGTTTGGACTGTCGGGCCTGAAAGGGCATAAGACCGGCGGCACTATGCACATCGTGGTGAACAATCAAATTGGCTTCACCACCGCGCCACATTTCAGCCGTTCCTCCCCCTATCCCACTGATATTGCTTTGATGGTTGAAGCACCAATTTTCCATGTCAACGGCGATGATCCAGAGGCCGTGGTCCATGCGGCCCGCGTCGCCACAGAATTCCGTCAAAAGTTCAAAAAAGACGTGGTTGTCGATATCATCTGCTATCGCCGCTTTGGTCACAACGAAGGCGATGAGCCGATGTTTACCAATCCGTTGATGTACAAAAAGATCAAAACACAAAAAACCACCCTCACACTTTATACAGAACGCCTGGTGCGTGATGGCCTGATCCCCGAGGGCGAAATCGAAGATATGAAGGCCAGCTTTCAGTCGCTTTTGAATGCGGAATTTGAAGCCGGTAAAGACTACAAGCCCAATAAAGCCGATTGGCTGGATGGGCGTTGGTCGAAAATGAATCGCCACGGCGAAGAGTATCAACGCGGCGCCACTGCCATGGCCGAAGAGACATTTGATGAGGTGGCTCAAACCCTCTGCCGCGTGCCAGAGGGCTTTTCCATCCACAAAACCGTTCAGCGCATGTTGGATGCCAAATCAAAAGCCCTGAGCAGCGGCGAAGGCATTGATTGGGCCACAGGCGAGGCTTTGGCCTTTGGCTCTTTGCTCACAGAGGGCCACCCGGTGCGCCTGTCCGGACAAGACAGCACGCGCGGCACCTTTAGTCACCGCCACTCTGGGCTGGTCAATCAAGATACCGAAGAGCGCTATTACCCGCTCAACAATATCCGTGAGGGACAGGGCCAGTATGAGGTGATCGATTCCATGCTCTCCGAATATGCGGTCTTGGGCTTTGAATATGGCTACAGCCTAGCCGAGCCCAATGCTTTGGTCATGTGGGAGGCGCAATTTGGCGATTTTGCCAATGGCGCGCAGATCATGTTTGATCAATTCATCTCCAGCGGGGAGAGCAAATGGCTGCGCATGTCCGGTCTGACGATGCTGCTGCCCCATGGGTTTGAAGGCCAAGGCCCAGAACACAGCTCAGCCCGCCTCGAGCGCTTTTTGCAAATGTGCGGCCACGACAATTGGATTGTCGCCAATTGCACCACCCCGGCCAATTATTTCCATATTCTGCGCCGGCAAATTCACCGCACCTTCCGCAAGCCTTTGGTTCTCATGACGCCAAAATCTTTGTTGCGTCACAAGATGGCGGTGTCGAAGCGTGCAGAATTTACCACCGGATCCAGCTTTCACCGGGTGCTGTGGGATGATGCACAATATGGCAATTCCGAGACAAAATTGGTGGCGGACAAAAAGATCAAACGCGTGGTGATCTGTTCGGGCAAAGTCTATTACGATTTACTCGAAGAACGGGATGCCCGCGGCATTAACGATATCTATCTCCTGCGGGTCGAGCAATTCTATCCTTTCCCCGCCATCTCGATGGTCAATGAATTGGAACGCTTCAAACAGGCTGAAATCGTCTGGTGCCAAGAAGAGCCGAAAAATCAGGGCGCTTGGAGCTTTATCGAGCCGAATATTGAATGGGTTCTGACACGCATTGGCGCCAAATACAGCCGTCCGGCCTATGTCGGACGCGCGACCTCGGCCTCCCCCGCAACCGGGCTTGCCTCAATACATAAATCACAACAAGCCGCGCTCGTCGATGAAGCGCTTACGTTGAAAGGATAAAATCATGGCCACCGAAGTTCGTGTTCCCACACTGGGCGAATCTGTGACCGAGGCCACTGTCGCGACGTGGTTCAAAAAACCCGGCGATCAAGTTGCTGTGGATGACATGCTCTGCGAGCTGGAGACTGATAAGGTCACAGTTGAAGTGCCCAGCCCAGTAGCTGGCACTTTGGCGGAAATCGTCGCTGCAGAAGGCGCAACCGTTAATGCCGAAGCGCTGTTGGCACAAATCAACGAGGGGGCCGCAGCCTCTGCCCCCGCGGCGGCCACGCCCGCCGAAAGCACCGCCGCTCCCGCTGCGCAAACCATCGCGGTAATGGTGCCGGTCTTGGGCGAATCTGTCAGCGAAGCCACAGTCTCCACATGGTATAAAGCACCCGGCGATACGGTGGCTCAGGACGAAATGCTCTGTGAACTGGAAACCGATAAGGTGAGTGTCGAAGTGCCTGCTCCGGCTGCTGGTGTTTTGGGTCAAATTCTGGCCGCCGAAGGCAGCACCGTACAAGCGGGCGGCCAATTGGCTGTCATTGGTGGGGAAATCTCCAGCGCAGCCACCCCGGCACAGGCAAGCGTCTCCGCCGCTGCCGCAAATAGCCATGATGTAGAAGATGCCCCATCCGCAAAAAAACTCATGTCCGAGGCCGGCCTGAGCCGCGATGAGGTCACCGCATCAGGCAAGGGCAACCGCGTGATGAAGCAAGACGTTCAAAAAGCCCTAGCGGCAACCCAGGCCGCAACCCAGGCCGCAGCTGCGCCCCAGGCCGCTCCGATCCCGCCGGCCACTCCAATCCGAGCAGCGGTTTCCACAGATGACGCGGCGCGCGAAGAGCGTGTGAAGATGACTCGCCTGCGCCAAACCATCGCCCGGAGGCTTAAGGATAGCCAGAACACTGCCGCCATGTTGACCACATATAATGAGGTCGACATGACCGAGGTCATGGCCCTGCGCAATGAATATAAAGATCTGTTTTTAAAGAAACATGGTGTGAAATTGGGCTTTATGTCTTTCTTCACGGTCGCTTGCTGCCATGCGCTGCGCGAGGTGCCAGAGGTCAACTCGGAAATTGATGGCGCAGATATTGTGTACAAAAACTTCGTCCATATGGGCATCGCCGCAGGCACGCCGACCGGATTGGTGGTCCCCGTCATCCGCGACGCAGATTCCATGTCTTTTGCTGAGATCGAAAAGGCCATTGCCGAAAAAGGTGCGCGCGCCCGCGATGGCAAATTGTCTATGGCAGAAATGCAGGGCGGCACCTTTACCATTTCCAATGGTGGCGTCTACGGCTCGCTTATGTCTTCTCCCATTCTCAACCCGCCACAATCGGGCATATTGGGCATGCATAAAATCCAAGATCGTCCGATGGCCATCAACGGCGAGGTGGTTATCCGCCCCATGATGTATCTGGCTTTGAGCTATGATCACCGGGTCGTGGACGGCAAAGGTGCGGTCACCTTCCTTGTGCGCGTCAAAGAGGCCTTGGAAGATCCACGCCGCCTGTTAATGGATCTTTGATCCGGCCGCGGTCAAACGCCACTGGTAATGGCCATATATAGTGTTCATTTTGGACAATTGTCCGTTATGATCTTTTTCCAGCCTCACATAGTCTGAGGTCGAAACAGAAGTTCAACCATGGGCCTAGCGGCCCGACATGAAAATAAAGGACCTGTCTTATGGCTTCTTATGATGTAATTGTGATTGGCTCCGGACCGGGCGGCTATGTCAGCGCTATTCGTTGCGCGCAGCTGGGTCTGAAAACCGCCTGTGTCGAGGGGCGCGATACGCTGGGGGGAACCTGCCTGAATGTCGGCTGTATACCCTCCAAGGCCCTGCTGCATGCCAGCCACCAATTACATGAAGCACAACATAATTTTGCCAAAATGGGTTTGATTGCCGAAGATCCAAAGGTCGATTGGGCCAAGATGCAGGGCTACAAAACCGATGTGATTGATGGAAACACCAAGGGCATTGAGTTTCTATTCAAGAAAAATAAAATTGACTGGCTGAAAGGCTGGGGCAGCATTCCTGCGGCAGGTCAGGTCAAAGTTGGCGATGACATCCACCAGGCCAAACATATCATCATCGCGTCTGGCTCCGAGCCCTCGAGCCTGCCAGGAATTGCGATCGACGAAAAAACCGTCGTAACCTCCACAGGCGCTCTGGCGTTGGACAAAATTCCGAGCAAACTGGTGGTGATCGGCGCCGGTGTCATTGGTTTGGAGCTTGGCAGTGTTTGGAACCGTCTAGGTTCTGAAACGGTAGTGCTAGAGGCTATGGACGAATTTTTACCTATGGCTGATAGCCGGGTAAGTCGAGACGCTCTGCGTATCTTCAAGAAGCAAGGTCTAGACATTCGCTTGGGTGCTCGAGTAACGGGTACCGAGGTTAAAGGCTCTGGTAAGAAGAAATTTGTTGCTGTTACCTTTCAAGATAAAGACGGTGAGCATGTTGCAGAATTTGATCGCCTGATCGTTGCTGTTGGGCGACGTCCATATACTGAAGGCTTGCTGGCTCCAGATTCCGGTGTGAATCTAGATGAGCGCGGTTTCCTCTATGTGAACGATTTGTGCGCAACTGATGCGCCGAATGTTTATGCTGTAGGGGATGTTGTGCGTGGTCCTATGTTGGCCCACAAAGGCATGGAAGAGGGCATTATGGTGGCCGAGCGCATAGCGGGTCACAAGCCAATGGTCAATTATGAAACAGTGCCAAGTGTCATTTACACGCATCCAGAAATTGCTTGGGTGGGTAAGACCGAGCAGCAGCTAAAAGCCGATGGCGAAGATTTTAGAGTGGGTATGTTCCCCTTCGTTGCCAATGGACGCGCGCTTGCTGCTAACGACAACGATGGTATGGTCAAAGTCATAGCCGATGCTAAAACTGACCGCATTTTGGGTGTCCACGTATTGGGTGCCCAGGCATCTGAGCTGATCGCCCAGGCGGTGATCAGTATGGAGTTCAGTGCCTCTGCGGAAGATCTTGGGCTGATCATGTTTGCTCACCCAACATTATCTGAAGGCATGCATGAAGCGGCGCTAGGTGCTGCAGGTCATGCGATTCATATGATCAATAAACCCAGCCGTGGGAAATAGGACATTTCTCATAGCAAGCGTTGGAGCAGGGCAGCGCATATACGAGGGACATGTCGCTGTGCTGTGAGTAGGGCGAGTAAAGGGACGATAGAGCGTCGCAAGACCTGAGCGTTAGAATGAGTGCAACGAAAGTTGCCGCACACGTTATTTAATATTCACAACGCTCCACGGAGCTAAAACTAAGGGAGGAATACCAGGCCCATGAATTTACATGAGTATCAGGCCAAAGGCCTATTTGCCGAATACGGATTGCCGGTTTCAGAAGGGTATGCAGTGGACACTGCAGACGAAGCAGTTGCCGCCGCAGAAAAAATTGGCGGTAGCCGCTGGGTCGTAAAGGTCCAAGTACACGCTGGTGGACGAGGCAAAGCCGGAGGCGTCAAAGTAGTTGATTCCTTAGACGACATTCGCGCGTTTGCTGATCAGTGGGTAGGCAAAAACCTAGTCACCATTCAGACGGACGAAAACGGTCAGCCAGTAAGTAAAATCTATGTTGAAAGCTGCACGGATATTGAGCGCGAGCTCTATTTGAGCGCTGTAATCGACCGTGGCAGTCGCCGTGTAGTATTTATGGCTTCAACAGAAGGCGGCGTTGAAATTGAGACAGTTGCTGAAGAAACGCCAGAGAAAATACTGCGTGCAACCATAGACCCTCTTGTTGGCGCGCAGCCTTATCAAGGCCGTGAGCTTGCGTTCAAACTGGGTTTAGAGGGAGCGCAGATCAGACAATTCGCTAACCTGTTTATGGGCTTGGCTAAGTTGTTTGAAGAATCCGATTGCTCGTTGTTAGAGATCAATCCTCTCGTAGTAACCACTGACGGCAACATTCATTGTC
>ENA-ORDA01001757-ORDA01001757.1-marine-metagenome-genome-assembly--contig:-NODE-1757-length-17546-cov-4.149808_pt1 | contig 17546 bp, 18 predicted proteins | sample MGYA00237778_ERZ508506 | MGnify/ENA primary metagenome ERZ508506 (study PRJEB26177, sample SAMN06267891) | marine metagenome | isolation source: Monterey Bay, California, USA | place: Pacific...
AAAATCCTCCTCCATCTGGTGTCTTCATGGGCTTTGGTTGCGTCATCGTATTGTTTACACTCGTCTTCATTTCAGTCATATTGAAGACTGGTCGTCGACTTTCAACGAAACAAGGTCGATTGGAATTTATGGGGTACAAGCAAGCAAAGCAACTCCAATGTCCAACGTGTAATCAGATGGTTTTACAGCATGAATTGGTCATGCACCTCATCGTTGAACATGATATGGAAGCATTTGATGCGGGCCAATTGACTGGTAAGGTCATGAGGCGTACATGGTCTGAAGAGGAATAAAACCTAAGAAAAAGGTCAAATGTCTTCCAAAGCATGAAAACCCCACCAACAAACCGATGACTCATGGAGGCTGACCAAAAGGTCGTTGCTGCGTGGGATTCCCTACGAGAACATTGGTTGATTCCAACCACAGGTAAAAAGGCCCCAAAGAACTTGTTTTACAACTTTCTTCGTCTTTCAATTGTACCTGCTTTCAGATTTATGATTCGATTAAGAGTACATGGTGATTCTAATATTCCACGGAAAGGATCAGTTATTCTCGCTGCAAACCATCTCTCACATGTCGATCCTATACTTGTGATCATTTCATCTCGAAGAACAACTCACTATCTGGCAAAGGATGCGCACTTCAAGAAAGCATGGACTCGCTTTGTCATGAAGAGTACTGGACAGATTGAGACACAGCGAGAGAGTGGTGGATTAGATGCACTTTCAAGTGCTGCAGATGTCCTTGATCAGGGACGTGCACTCGGGATTTTCCCTGAAGGGACCCGCTCCAAGCGTGAAGAAGCACCGTTCCTGCTTCCTGGCAAGACTGGCGTAGCTCGCCTTGCTGCATCTTATCCACACACTGTCGTTGTACCGTTAGCGATCATTGGAAGTCGGGACATGATGAAACCTCAAGAGCATAAACTACCACGATTACATCGCCCTGTGGATTTCATTGCAGGAGAAGGTATCACATGGTACCAATGGCTCGTTGATTCAAATGGCGGAAACCAAACTTCAGAATCATTGCTTCAACTTTCAAAGAAAGAGGAACATGAAATCCGTGCTGAGTTGGCTGCTCTGTATCGTCGTTTTACGGACCAATTAATGGGAAGCATAAGCGGGTTAGGCGCTCCTTAGTTGGAGGTAACCCTCAAGGGCTTCCATCACTGGAGCAAGGTTGGTGGAATCATGGACGAGTATCTCAAACTGATGCAACATATCCTCGATGAAGGTGTTGAAAAGCAAGACAGGACTGGAACAGGAACACTTTCTGTCTTCGGATATCAGATGAGATTTGACCTCCAAAAGGGATTCCCAATGGTCACGACAAAGAAACTTCACCTTCGTTCAATCGTTCATGAACTTCTATGGTTCATCAAGGGCGATACCAATGTGCAGTATCTTCAGGAAAATGGTGTTCGTATCTGGAACGAGTGGGCGGATGAAAATGGTGACCTTGGCCCTGTTTATGGAAAGCAGTGGCGCAAATGGGAATCAAAGGATGGACGTATCATCGATCAACTTGAACAAGCTATTGATCAAATCAAGAACAATCCAAACAGTCGTCGAATCATCGTATCTGCTTGGAACGTTGGTGAACTTGATGAGATGGCATTGATGCCATGTCATGCATTCTTCCAGTTCCATGTTGCTAATGGAAGACTCAATTGTCAATTATATCAACGAAGTGCAGATGTCTTCTTGGGCGTTCCATTCAACATTGCATCCTATGCATTGCTCACACACATGATGGCTCAAGTTTGTGGCTTAGAGGCAGGGACATTTGTCCATACGCTTGGCGATGCTCACCTGTACATGAACCATCTCGATCAGGCGAGAGAGCAAGTAAGTAGGGAACCACTTGCATTGCCTACAATCAAACTTGATTCATCCATAACAAGTATTGATGATTTTACCTTTGAGAGTCTTGAAGTCATTGGATACGAACATCTCCCGCACATCTCAGCTCCAATCTCGGTGTGAGTTCTATGCAGCGAAAGATGATTCTTGCAATGGATCTTGATGGATGCATTGGCAAGGACGATGGCTTACCATGGAGACTTCGAGCGGATATGCTTCGATTCAAGCGGCTTACTGTTGGAGAAGGTAACAATGCAGTCTTGATGGGAAGAACCACTTGGGAAAGTCTTCCAGAAGCCTATCGCCCTCTCAATAACCGATTGAATATTGTAGTTACAAGAAACCAAGAATATACCGTTGAAGGTGTTAAAATCGCCTCATCTATAGAAAAAGGATTGGCTCTAGCCGAAGAAAAGGAATCCGAAGTTTGTTGGATTATTGGAGGAGCGAATGTCTACGAACAATGTCGAGAACTTGTTGAAGAAGTCCATGTGACCATGGTTGAAACAAATGACTCCGGAGAGATACGAGTAGGACTCTTTACTGAAGATTATTGGGAAAAAGAAGTTGTTGAAACGGTTCCTTCTGATGATAAGAACGAACATGAAACGACGTATATGATTCTTCGAAGAAGGTCATGAACCATCGTATTCAGTCACTCGAATACCAAGCCTGCCTTGTCGAGCAGGACGTTGCATGATCCGTTCTACTTTCTTATCGAATGCTGCTTGAAGATCGATCTTCATTGCCAGAGAATGTCCCATTAGCAAGATTAGTACGTCCGCCATCTCTTCTGCAACCTCTTCAATCGGTTTGTTCTTAGTAACAGCTGCTGCAAGTTCACCTAACTCTTCTACAGTTAGTGCAATTCGATAGCCCATATCATGACCGTTGTTTCCTGCGAAGTCATGCTTGTGGTGGAATGCTGCGACGCGTTGCATCATGTTCGTCCAAATGTCTTCATCCTTGGATGAGAGCCAAGATTCTACTGAGAAGGGTTCCATAGTGAGTGGTTTACAGGAACGCACTAAATCATTGTGTCAGAAGAGAAGTGATGCAAGACCAGACAGGTCCAAGCCTTCTATTGGCTTCTGCTGATACCGATTCATGGTTCAAATCAGCAGTTGCATCTCCTGGTTCTCTGCCAGCAGCCCAGTTTGAACCGATGAGTAAAGCAGCATATGGAAGTTCAACTTCTCTGCAAAGTTTAGCTTCTCTTGGCATGGTCATACCAACCACTTCGCCACCGAGCCGATCGATTGCTTCAACTTCCGCAGCGGTTTCAAATTGCGGTCCTTGAGCCAACCAATAGGTGAATCTGAGTCGTTCCTCTGAAAGATTCTGGATTGAGCGAAGTGTGGATTCAATCTGTTGATTCATAGCTTCATCGAACGGAACTGTAACAGATGTAAATTGCGCTTTCTCATTATGGAAGGTTGTGGTTTGCCCAGTGAAATCAATGTATTGATGTGCAAGACCAACACGACCTGGTGGGAAATCAGCAGCAACGCATCCTACCGAGCAGACAGAAAGTACTGCATCCACTTGTGCATGCTTCAAAGCCCAGATATTTGCATGATGATTGATCACGTGTGGAGGCTTACTGGCAGAACCGTCGTTATGATGACGTTGGAGAAAGACAAGTGTCTTTTCTTCAGAACTGTGCTTTAGCCTGAAGGATTTGAGTGGAACAATTCCATATGGAGTCTCTACATTGAACGTATCAGTGGCTAATACTTCTAGACCAGCATCACTGAATGGTTGGCCCGTAGCCATGTTCAATAAACCAGTTCCACCGATGACGGCCATGCGCTGCATGACTATCCCAATCGCTCAACGATTGTCAAATGTTCGCTGCTTATTCTTGCAAACGCTCGATTAACTCAGCCTTCTTTCCGGAGACAGGCTTGCCTGCTTCCTTGAGAAGTTCTTTGAGTTGAGCAACGGTCATTGAACTGTAGTCTGTTGATGCTTCAGCAGGTGCTTCTTCAACAACTTCTTCGACAGTTTCTTCAACAACAGGTTCTGGTGCTTCAGCAACTTCAGCAGGTGCTTCTGCAACTTCTTCCGTTGTCTCTTCTTCTGCTTCTTCGGATTCTTCATCTTCCATTGCTTCAGCGAGTGCAGCAGCCTTTCTGGCTTTGATTTCAGCAGCGCTTCGTGCTTCTTGTGCATGAATTTCGTCAAGAGTTGGTCCTGCGTCCATAATAACACCAGCTTGGAGAAGTTGGCTCTTACGAATAACAACAGACTTGCAAGGATAGATGCTCTTGATCGAATTTTGAATATCAGATTCAAGGGAACCATCGAGCATAGCAACTTGCAAACCATCGTAGGTTGATTTAGCGATAAATCCACGAACAACTTCTCGGGTCTTGGAACGAATTGCCTGCTTAACTGAGGTTTGAACACGCTTTTGCGTGATGATCAATGGCTTGATTCGAACAAGGTAACCGTCTTCTGTGACTGCGTCCATAACGTCGTCAATCTTTCCACGATATCGGCGAATTTGTCGGCGAATGTGGTTTGTTTGGTGATGATGTCCAACAAATGTTGTCAATGCATCTTGTCCGGCTGTATCGGTGACACGGAATCGAAGCATAACATGCATCTTTGTGAAGTCACCGTTGAATTCTTGTTGCGTCATCTCGTAGATACGTCCCATGATGTGTTCGTCTGACTCACCGATGGTCTCTCCAATGTTCTGGAAATTCCAAGGGCTTCGAGGAGCTCGAATGGTGTACCAACGCTTTGTCTTCCACTTATCTTTCTGCTTGCGGGCTGCTGCTCGCGCTTTTGCGCTCATCTTCTTTGCCATGTCACTCATCTCGGAGGTGTCTTGAGGGGGCTACCCCTCTTGCAATTCACCGACATACCACTCCTATTTGAAGAAGATTGATGGAAAAAACGAGCGGTAAACCTCTTCACCTAGTCATTTCGTGGTTGTTTTATGGGCATCCTCCACATCAATGCTGCGGCTACAGCCCATGAATTACAAGATATCGACCTGGTTACAGAAGCCCTGCAATGGTTTACTGGAACAGAATGGGAGGTTGATATGACATCATCATATCATGGCCCCAAAGTTGCTTTACTCAATACTCATATCCAGAAAAATAAACTTGTTTCAGAATTCGTTCAACGACTGGGAAAGGATAACTCAAAACTGATCCAAGAACAACTTGAACAACGAATGGATGAGAATAATGTTATTCATGCTCGATTTGATTTGGAGAAAATTGTCGGGCAAGTAGTTTCTCTAACGCCGCAAGACCACGAAGGGCCAGTTATCAAAGTTCGAATGAAGGTTGCAGTTTATCCAGGACAAGATGCATCAGACATAGCGATGCAAGTCTTCCAGTGATTTTTTCGGCCAACCTAAACTGACATGGCGCTATGAATAGCATTCAAGTAGGTGATTACACTCGAAAAGTCATGACTCACGTTGTCACCTCAGCATGTGTAGACCACAAGTACCAAGATTGCGTCGCTGTTTGCCCAGTCGAAGCATTCCGTGAAATGGACACATACCTCGTTATCGATCCAGACGAATGCATTGATTGTGGAGCATGTGTACCTGAATGTCCAGTTGAAGCAATTTTCGCAGATACAGATGTCCCTGATGAAGAAGAAGCATGGATTGACAGAAACGAAGAAGAAGCCGCTGATGCAGAAATCGCAGAAGGCGATTCTCCAGTTCTTGGCTCCTGATTTTGGCTGTGGCAGTTAACCAACCTTCTTGAAGGGTTAAACCCCCCATCGGAATGAGAGCCATGACACATACAGATTTCTCCCAACTACGACACGGAAGCGACCTCCTCAAGAGAGGATTTGCTAGAATGCAACAAGGCGGCGTCATTATGGACGTCGTAGACGCTGGACAAGCAGCAATTGCCGAAGAGGCAGGGGCTGTTGCAGTCATGGCCTTAGAACGTGTTCCTGCCGATATTCGTGCTGCTGGTGGAGTTGCTCGCATGAGCCACCCTGACATGATTCAAGGTATTCTGGATTGTACTTCAATTCCAGTTATGGCAAAAGCCCGTATCGGTCACGAAGGAGAAGCACGCATTCTAGAAGCAATGGGCGTTGACATGGTTGATGAATCTGAAGTACTTACTCCAGCAGATCCATTCTTCCACATCGACAAGAAAGCCTACGAGATTCCATTCGTTTGTGGAGCTACAGAACTCGGAGAAGCCGTTCGTAGAATTTACGAAGGTGCTGCAATGATTCGTACGAAGGGTGAAGCAGGAACTGGAAACCTTGTTGCTGCAGTTACGCATTCCCGCTTAATCACTCAAGAGATTAAACAAGTGCAATCGATGAGTGATGACCTTCTCGACGAAACTGCAGATCTCATCGCAGAGCGGTTCCGTGTTCTAGCGAACACTTCCAAACTACCAGGAACGCACTTTGAAACTCCATTCGGACCTATTGACGATGCAATGCGCTCCTCTCTTCGCTCGATTCTTGACGATGTCAAAGAATTAGGCCGCCTTCCAGTCGTTACATTCTCTGCAGGTGGAATCGCAACACCAGCAGATGCCTCCCACATGATGCGTATGGGTATGGATGGTATCTTCGTTGGTTCTGGAATCTTCAAGTCTGATGATCCTCCAACAATGGCCGATGCAATTGTGATGGCAACTGCGCACTACAATGATGGTGCAAAGGTTGCTGAAGCTATGGCTATGACAAAAGGCGATGCAATGAAAGGCGATGAACTTGAAACCTTAGAAGTTCGACTCGACCAACGTGGTTGGTGAATCACTCGAGTGGCGTATCAACAGACACGTCTCCAAGCGTCCATTTTAGAGTCTTAATGACTCCTTCTAGAGCCTTGTAATTGCGAACTGCGTCCTTCATTCCTTCACGGTCACCACGTTGTCGACATTCCTCGAACCAACCTTTCCATTCGTTCATCTTTCGTTCAGCACGACCAAGCATGGCTTCAATCTCTTCCCATGTTCGGTCATAAGTACGCTTTGCTGACATGATGCATCGTAATGAGCGAGGGTATTAGAACCCAATCCCTACTTTGACTCAAGAAATACGAATATCGTCATTTTTCAAGCGCTCGTCATCGCCAAGAACAAGATTGGTTGCTGAAACATTGTCTTCAACAATAGATCCTGGTGAAAGAATGCATCCAGACAGTGATACATTTGAACCAACGCTTGCCCCTTGCATAAGCACAGTTTCACGGAGAGAGGAATCGTTTCCTACTGAACAGTCCGTTGCAACAACTGATTTGTGGAGTTCAACATGTTCACCGAGATGGGCGGTGTTTGAAACAAAGGAACCATTCCCATCGACGGAACCATCCGGCATTGGAAATGGTAGATTCTTTCGTTGTTCAATCAAAACATGTTGTGCTCTAATCAATTCATTGGGAGAACCGACATCAAACCAAACACCGTCGATAGCTTTTGCATACATTGGCCAGCCCATTTCTAAGAGGCGAGGGAAGAGATTCTTTGAGAAATCATACTTCTCACCTTCAGGAACAAGAGCCATTACTTCAGGTTCAAGAATATACAATCCAGCATTGATTACATTGGAAAAAGCTTCTTCAGGAGTTGGCTTTTCTTTGAACTTTCGAATGTATCCTTCACGCAATTCACCATCGACTACACCCTCAATTGAACCAGACAGACCTACAATCCCGAATGGACTTGGATCATCAACTTCCCAAAGAGCCATTGTGGCTTTTGCTCCGCTATCCTTGTGAGCTTTCAGGAGAGAAGCGACGTCGAATGAAGCAACGGAATCTCCTGATCCGATAATGACTGTGTCACTAATCTCGTCCATTAGAAGTCGAACAGAACCAGCAGTACCCATTGGTGTATGCTCTTGATTAATACGTCCAGAAGTTGATTCAGTATTCCATCCCTCTACATGTGCAGCGAGCATCTCCCCCCGATATCCAGTGGTGACGATAAGAGAATCAACACCGCCTTGAATCATTGAATCTTTTACAAAATCAATAACTGGTCGTCCAAGAACTTCAACCATAGGTTTCGGCCGAGCATCGGTAATTGGCCTTAAACGAGAACCTTGGCCACCGGCCATAATGATTCCAAGCATACTAATCAGCGACGGCGCCCAGCAGACATGTCCACTCGACGCATCTTCTTCTTACCACCGCGACGTGGAGGAGGAGAATTCGTACTCGTTTCTTCGTTACCCATACCACCAAAGGTAAGGCTTCCTTCATTGAGAAGACTTGAAATTAATTCTTCTGCAACTTCTTCAGATTCAGCACCAGTCTTTAGACTCTTAGAAACTGCTTCATTGTGGTCAGTCATCCAGGATTTACGTTCATCACGGGCCATGTTCAATTCATCTCTGACTTTGTTAACATCCGTCATCATTTCATCGATTTTAGAATGTGTGTCATCTGCTTTTCCACGTAGTAAGACATATTCGTTGTGATGTCGATCGCCTTCTGCCTTGAGGAAATCTCGGTGAGAAAAGGCTTCGTCAACTTCCTTAGATTTTTCATCTGCACGACCAACTGCTTCGAGCATGGCTTGGTGTGAAGCATCAGCCTCAGCCTTGAGTGTCTTGATTGCAGAATCAAGATCGTCCAGATCTACTGCAACGAGTTCAAATGCTTCAACATCAGGAGATAGTTCTTCCATCCGGCGACTCATTTGCTTGATTTTCTCCATCGTTTCCTTTTCTTTCTTAGGACCCATTGCGGACGTGTTGTAGAGAGTCTCTAGGTTCGTAACGTCACGCTTCAATTGAGCATGCTCTGCTGTTGCGCTCTTTTTCTGACTCTTTTCACCACGACGTCCTTTTGCTTGGCCGATGACCGATCTAATTTGATCTTGGATTGCATTTCGCTTTTCTTTGAACAATCGGATTTCTGCACGAATCGTTTTTACTTCTGCAAGTACAAGTTCGACTTTTTCCTTGTGTTCTTTGTATTGATCTTGGACTGCATTGCGTTGATCTGCTGCAGAACGTGCTTCAGAACTGAAGTTATTACGGATATCACGCAACTTTCGAACCTTTGCTTCCATAGCATGCAAGCGGTCACGTAGTTCAGCATCTGGGCGTTCTTCTGCTTGGTCTTTGGAACCCAACATACCACTGCGTAGTGGTTTTGCATTTCAAACCTATGGATTCAAGAAAGGTGTTCAAACGTTGAAAATATCGAGTAATTCAAGAGCTGCTCCAAGTCCAATAATCAACGAACCAAGCAATTGGCTGGTGACTGAAATGGAGCGACGCAGTCTTGTCTTGAATTCATTTCTGACGTTAACGTTAATCTGTCGACCGATGAGTAAGTCACCACTAGGTTCTTCCAAACGCACAGAAACTGTCGCATCACCAAAACGCTCGGGTAGCAGAGTCTGCCAAGCCATCGTACCATCCTTGAGTAAGCCAGTCATCTTGCCAAGAACATCTTCGTTTCCTTCCACTGCAATCGGTAATGATTCCGAAGACCACCATACTTCCTTTCCTGGCTGAAGTTCATAGCGCATGGAAATTTCATGAGGACGGAAATCAGGAGATTGGACTCGGAAGACAACCGTTTTGCTCTTTTTGGAGAGATTGTGCATGAAAACAAACAAGTTAGCTCGTTTAGTAACGACATTTTCAAGATCCACTTCGAAAACCAAATCTTTCAGAGCAGATGGTCTTCCGAATTCCATATCCTGTTCAATTCGATCGATGAGTCGGAAAAATGCTGGACATTGAGTTCTTGCATGCTCTATCAGTTCCAGCCACAACTCGAGGCTGAAGGAGTCTTGATCAAGCAGAGCTTGTATTCCATCTTCTTTAATCACCTCTTCAAATTCAATTTTCATTGTTTTAGAATCCATACCATTGTAATGTCGATAGAGCGTCATCAGAATTTTCTCTCGAGCAAAATCATGCTTAACACCACGCTTAACATGACTTTGAACAGTACGCATCAACAGGTCGTATTTGGAGCGAAGCAAGGGGTCTAATTGTGTTCGAATAATATCGTCAAAAACACTCTCTAACGTAGATGGATGAACTGGTGCTTCGAATGCATCCAGTAAACCGGATTTGTTCACCATGTTAAACCGATGCTGCCTTGTTGACATGTGCAATCCAAGTGCGAGCATATACAGACCCCATGACATGATGAATATATTTTGACCAAGGGAGTTACCGAGTCCGAAGAGAAGAACGAAACCGAGTCCAATACAACCGAGAACAAGGCATGTGAAAGAGAGAGAATGTAACCGTATTTGGCTTTGGATTCGGTGGGCCATTCCATCATAACCATGCAATGCTTCGATACTTTGGTGTTTTTCCTGAGAGAACTTGATGGCTTGAGCGAAAGCTGCATTCGAGAGAGAGATTCTGTATCTGTGCATTCCGAGAACGAGCAGCCAACCGAGCCCTACAATCGAACCAAGCAACAACAAACTGGAACTAAACGATTGCCCGAGGGATGGTTTGATGCTTGACTCCCACCAATTTGGGTCAGTACCTTCGTATGCCCATGATCCTAACAGAATGAAAAGAGAGAAGATTGGAAGGAGGAGAGTCAGGCGTAATCCAGAGGAAAGAATCTGGTCATCAATGGAAAGGAGAAAACGTTCTCTTTCCAAAAGAGGAGACTCCAAAACGGAGGGTAAGGATGATTCAACTGTCTCGCTCACAAACATCCCTTACGAACATGAGTCAAAAGCGTTCGTCCTGTAACGGAAGGAAAACGATTGGATTTAGCACTCAATGGGAACGCACGATGATTGAATCGGAAAGATGAGAGTCAAGTTCAATTACAGTTCCATTTGCTTCAAATTTAGATGAACCAAGAGATTTGATTACTGACCCAATGACCAGATGTTCTCCAAACAGATTGACCAATTCTTCAGAAACAAGAAGGCCTACAACTGTCGCTTCATTCTCGGTAGAGAGGGATGTAAGCGATGTGTGTTCAGCAACTCTCGACATGATTCTTTTGCCAATATGCTTGCTGGGGTGAGGGATTTCTCTTCCACTCGGATCGATTTCTGGATCTCCCAGTAAGACGGTTAAGGCAACTTCCAGATCATCATCGATTGCATGCTCAAGGCGACACGCAGTCTCGTGCGCATTACCGTTGAAAGGAATCCGTTCAAGGAGAACTTCTGCAAGTCGGTGCCGTCGTTTCATTGTCCGACCATGATTCAAACCCTTCTCAGTCAATTGAGCGCCCTTATATGGCACATAATCAATGAAGCCTTTGGCAGATAATCTCTGAATCATTTCTGTTGCAGAGGCTGGCGAAACACCGAGTCGTTGTGCTAAATCTCCTGTTCTTACTCTCGTATGTTGATTCGATTCATAGAATTCATACATGGTTTCGAGGTATTCGTCCTCAAACTCTTGAAAATGGCCCGCCATACTATACCCCACGCTCTATCTTGGTTCAATATTTTGGTGATCTATTCTACTTTGCCGAGAATACTGTCGAACAAGATGGGCAGCGCACAGACCCACCATAATCAGAAGGCACACGCAAGGTAGAAGAGCATTCAGGACAAGCAATCTCAACCTTAGCCGGAGGAGTTTCAATGACTTCTAAATCGTCGAAATCCTCTTCTTCGATTTCTTCCAAGATTTCTGCTTCCACTTCAAATCGCTCCGAGCAATCGGGGCAACGTACCGTTCCAGAATAGTCACCTGGAATACGTAGTGTTCGTTCACATGATGGACATGAACGTTCAACAGATTCGACTTCTTTCTTGACTGCCTTCTTACTTTCTTTCTTTTTCTTTTCAGGAAGTTCGATTTCAGATACTGATGTTCGTCGAAGATGAAGGACCAATATGATGGCTGCGGAAGTAGCCATGCCACCGCCCATAGCAACCCAAGGAATCTCAAACCCTTCTTCTTCAACTTCTTGTGATTGAACAGTAAAACTCTGTTCGGATTCGATTACAGTATTGTCAAATGTCCACTGTGCGGTTAGAAGAAGTTCAGTCCCCAGTGGCACTTCAAAGGAGATATCGATTTTGGAAGTAGAGCCAGCTGTCATTGCTGAAGTAGTCGATTGTCCAAGGATTGTTCCATCTGAATCAATGAGGAGCAGTTCTCCGGTTGAACCCGCTAATTGACCAGTGTTTTCAAGATCCAACGTTACAGTTCCCACGCTACCCTCAACCAATTGACGTGGAATGGTAATTGGATTGAGAGACATAGAATAAATCGGTTCCTTGCCGGATAGTGTTGCTGTAGCGATATAACTGCTTGTAGAAGCAGTCCATTCAACTGGACTCATTCTCAGGATGACTTCGGTCCCCGGAACTTCACCAATCTGAGTCTGTCCAGAAACAGTTCCTGAGCCAAGGGTAACAATTTGTTCTGAAACGAATACGTCAGTTCCTGAAATCCGATACCCATATCGTAGTTTTACATCTCTTGAAACACCGTTGTCAATAGAAACATTCCAACCAATCGTGACCTCACCTTGACTTTCGATAGCGATGACTTCTGCAAACATGGCTTGCTCTCCGGCAACATCTATCGAAAAAGTTCCATTCAAGCCACTCGTTACAATTCCATCTGATGAGCGTATCATCCAATCATAGTCTTGAGGCCCTGAATCTGTCAATGTAAAAGAGAGAGCGATATCTCCAGCCTGTCCTTGTTCGAGGGTGATGGAACTGTTCGCAACAAGCACGTCCATGCTTGAACGTATTTCTAAATGAGCTTGGCCAGTTGTATTTCCTTGATTCCGTAACAATAGAGACACATCAACAGTATCATCGACATGCCATGGTCCACCAATCAAGGCTAGGCCAGAAGGACCTGCCCCATCAAAAATAGCAGAATCCAATCCCTCGAGTGTAAAAGTTGCAGCGCCGCCACTTATTGCACTGTTTCGATCATCGATGAAACTACAATGAAGAATTCCTGGCCGAGCAGTAAATGAAATCAATTCCACCACTATTTCGTCTATAGAAAGAATTGCTGATTGGTTATAAATCTCATCGCCTTGGAAAGCACAGATACTTCGACCATCGAATGAACGTTCACCTTCGGAATTTAACAATGTCAGATTGAAACTAACTTCTGAACCTGCCGTGACGTTTTCTGTAAGGATCTCCAAAGCGAGAGTCGCGTTTGGTAATGGAGGGGGACCAATTGGAGCCATTAACGAGAGAGATGAAATCGAATCATTCTTTGAAATATTGAACCAGATAGTTCCTTCAACGACCATGTGTGATGATTGAAATTCGAGAACTACTGTCGAAGTTCCATCAACGGCGATATCCTCGTAATAGACTGTCTCGTTCCATGAGTCTTGACCTACATCAAGAACGAAGGATTCACTGCCAGCAACACCACCGATGTTTTCAATGGGTATTTCTGATTGAATATAATCACCTTGGCGAATTGTCGAATTACTTGTGTATTGTCCCATCGAATCGATCCCTGAGAGTGTAATTGAGGAAGAACCCACGAAATCAATCGATGAAGGTGCTAAACGTTGTAATGAAATTGTTGTTTCAGAAACATAATCATTTGATGGAACCCCTACATCACCATGCAATTCGAGATGAAGTTCCATGTAGCCGATTTCTAATTCGTTTAATTGGATTAAAACTTGCTTTACTTCACTTCCCGAGAGAGCATAAGATTGATTCTGGGACCAAAGTATTTGACCATCCAAATTCAGAAGTGTCGAATTCACATAGACGCTGCCCGCTGAGGTATTCTGCTCGACAAGATCGAACGAAAGATTTGTTGTGTTGCCTAAAAAGGAAGGTGAATCATCAAAAAGAAGGGTGGACTCTTGCACCAAAATAGCACTACTGGAAGCCTGAACTGTTGGCAGAGTGAGTACTGAACACAACAAAAGCCCAGCGAGGAAGATATGAGACATAAATCCCCGTTGACCTTCCATACCTTGCTTGAACTCATGGGGGTTCTTGAGCATGATGCCGAAATATGTTACAGCGGGAGGTTTATTCAAGGTTGCAGAGTCGGCGAAACATATGACGCCCGAGGAACTTTTGGCCATCACTCCTGAGTTTCTAGCGAAAGCAATACTCCACAGACGAGAACGTCTTGCTTTGGAGATACCAGAACAACTCGATGCTCGAACAAATGAATTGACCGAAGCAGCAGCGATGGCTAGGGTTGCCAAAGAACAAAGAGATTCAGTCAATAACAAAGTTTCTTCACTAAAACGTGAACGAAATGAAGCCCAAGCCAAAGCTAAACTCCTGTTCTTAGAAGCGAATTCCATTCGTGAAAATGCACCCGAAACTAAAGGCAATACTGAACCTGAACCCGAATGGGCGAAGGAGCGCTTACAGCAACGCCTCGATGCTCTCGACCTCACGCTCCAGACAAACTGGGGCACACATATAGATGAGCGAGCAACACTCAATGCAATGAAGACTCTCGTTCGTGAACATGAGGCTTGGGTCGAAAAGAGAAAAGATTCCTTTTCTGAGATTAACAAGATGACTGAATTGAGAGATAAAGCAAAACGGTTACTTGAATCTGCAGATAAAGCCCATCAAGCAATGGTGCAATTACACGATGAAAATCAGATTTTCCATGACACATACATCGATAATGAGCGTAAAAGAAAACATGCGGATGGCCGCACAACACGACTCGCTCAAGCCCTCGATGAAAGTCAACAAGGTATTGATTTTTGGAAAGAACGTTTGGATACAGGATTCCATGAATTATTGACCGATGCTCAACGAGTGAATGAGGGTGGTAAGTCCACTCGAGCACTTTCCCGTGAGCGACGTAAGCAGAGTGAACTAAAACATGGTGGTGAGGAAGAATGACCACATGCAGGACTACGGGGTTGACAGTGGAACAGCAAGAGCGCTGGCCTTTCCTTTACAGCCACCTTTCATCTGATATTGAGATACCTTCCTTGATCGAGGTTGACGAACAATTCATCATTGAAATGGACAAAGAAATCTCTAAAATTCTCAAACAGATTGGAGATGGAAAAGCAAAGAGTAGAGAGTCACTTACTCGCCACCTTACAGGGCTATTACAACGAAGATTCCAGAGAAACGCAAAGGTTCAAGCCTTTGGCTCTTCAATCACCGGACTTTCACTAGGGACAGGCGATCTTGACCTTTGCCTATCATTCAAAAAAGAACAACCAAAGAAAGTTCTTCGGAAAGTCGCAGGCTTGTTACGAGAAGAAGGCATGATGGATATTCAACAAATTCCAAAGGCTAAAATCCCTATTGTCAAATTTACTGATTCACGTTCTGGATTGGATGTTGACATTTCTATCGAAAATCGATTGGCGATTTACAACTCCCAGATGCTCAAAGGCTATGCTCAAGACAAGCGTGTCCGTGAATTTATTCTAATGATAAAGTACTGGGCTAGTCGGAGAGGAATCAATACAGCATTCGAAGGAACACTCTCATCATATGCATGGACACTAATCTGCATTCAGCATTTGCAGATGACAAATCCTCCTGTTGCACCAAACCGACAAAAGGGTGGCAAGAAAAATCTACTTGAAATTAATGGCGTGTCATACGATATTTCGAATGATTCTTCTCCCTTTGAATCCAAGAATCAACAAACACTGGCATCACTTCTCATATCATTCTTCGATCGCTTCGCAACTCGATGGGATTGGAATGAGATGGTTGTATCAATACGAAACGGAAGTCCATTGAATGCTGAAAAGAAGAGATGGACGCACACAGGCCCACTCCCGCTTGAGGTTGTCACAGGTCAATCCAAAGATCGTATGGAACACGTCATGCCAATTGAGGATCCATTCGACCATGAACATGATCTATCAAGAGTTGTAAAACCAGATGGTGCTATGACCATCCAGGAAGAATTTATGCGAGCATTACATTTACTTTCAGAAGGAAAGTCTTGGAAGCAAATATGCACTCCTGTCATGGAGATTGATGAAGAACCAGAAGACTTTTTCCATGATTTGAGAACTCAAAATACTGATCTTCTAAAGGTCAGACTTGATGAAATGAAATCCGAGATCACTCACGTCGAGGAGCACATACAATCTCTTGTTACAGAACGTCAAAACTCGAAAGAACTCTTGGACCTTCTACGCGGAACATTGCAAGAGAAAAGGAATGTGAAATCAAATCGTCAATCCATACTTTCTGAGCTGCGACCACTTAGCATGAAAGTTCAAGAGTTACGTCAAACACGTGACGGAATTAATGATCGCATTGCAATTCCAACGAAAAGGATTCATCAGGAGATGGTACGCATGTTTGAATCACTTACTTCCGAAGTAGACGTATTCAACACACAAAGCCTTGGAAGGGAACGAGGAGATTTCTCGTACTTCTTTGAATTACAAGCAATGTACAAGGCATCGATTGAATCAAATGAAGCGCACCAAGAATTCATTCGTCTACGAAGAGAACAAAATAAAGAATACAAAGCTCTCAAAGACACAAATTCACAAGAAGAAGAGGTACTTAACCGACTGATTGAGAAAAATCCAGAACTTAAGGGCATCAATTTGCACCCTAAAACGGTTAAAGAGTTTCAACATAATTCAAACAAATTACAGAAATCCATTAACATTCAGTATTCCAAGAAGCACGAATTAAAACGGGAAATCGGTCGTATTGAAGCATGGATACGTATTGCTACAAGTAAAGGTAATCAGCGTCAGCGTAAAGATTCGAAACCTCGAGAAAATCGACGCCAGGCACCAGCAGTGAATATTAACGAAGTAAGAGAACGAGCATCAAGCGGTGGTTCCTTTTCATTGAATGAACTCGATGCCCTTATGGCAAAAGGTGGGATCTCAGGAATCGAATCGACCCAACGATCTTCAACATCGAATCAATCAGAGCGACGTAAATCAGGACGTAAAAAGTCAGTATATCGAGTCGACCCAAGGCAAGGTCGAAAGCGTGGAAAGAAACAATCTCGGAAGTGATTCCATGGATGTGGCTTGGCGAGAAGGTCTTGCTCCAGAAGAACTCACTGTCGAATGGATAAAAGCAGTGCAAAGGTTGTTCCTGGAAGGAACTGGTGAACAATATTTTGCAGGCTCCATACAATCCTTACCCGTCCCAAGATGGAATGGTAATCTTATGCTTTTTGATTCAGAGAAAGACATCCCTCAATCAATGCGGGGATTACTTTGGACGACACCATTCAAGGAAGATACCGTTCGAATCGTATCATTTGTGCTTGACCAGGGTTCTCGGAACAAAGGGTGGGGCAGTAAAGCTTGGGATACACTCATTCAGTCGCTAACTGAAACACAATACACAACTATTCAACTCGAAGTAAGAGCAACAAATGAAAAGGCTATCAACTTCTATAGAAAAAGAGGATTAAAAGTTGTTCAGGAACTTCATGGCTACTATAGCAGCGGAGTAGGTTATCTCATGCGAGGGCCTCTACAAGCAACTTCCCCGCAATGAATATACACTCAATGCTCAGGTTTGTTGCCATGGCAGTTGACGTAGAATCAATTCGACGACTTCCAAAGGTCAACTCAGTTGATTGGCTCAAGCCCGGACAAGTGATCTCTGACGTGGGATATGAAACCCTTTTTGAATTACTTAATTCAAAGAAAAAATTGACCCTCATAGGTAAAAGTGGATGCGTAGTAATTACTTCTATAGCGGAGAAAATACTGATTATTCAATCCGAACCGAATGTGAATCTAGGTTTAATCGACCTCATTCTTGATTCGATCGGAAC
>ENA-ORDA01001759-ORDA01001759.1-marine-metagenome-genome-assembly--contig:-NODE-1759-length-17539-cov-4.271275_pt1 | contig 17539 bp, 16 predicted proteins | sample MGYA00237778_ERZ508506 | MGnify/ENA primary metagenome ERZ508506 (study PRJEB26177, sample SAMN06267891) | marine metagenome | isolation source: Monterey Bay, California, USA | place: Pacific...
AACGAACAAGTAGGACCAATGAGTGCTATGATGTGGGGACAAGCGGCAATGCTGTCCGACAAAGACATCAGCATGATCGGTGACTATATACAAGCAGGCTTACCAGAGGCATAGTATGAAATACGTTTTATGCTACTCCATACTACTGTTTGCCGCACAAACTGATAACCTTGCAGGAATTTTGCGTGGGTTACGAGACGTTAATAACGCACCTTATTATTTGGAGCCAACCGATGCACGTTAGAGATGCAACACCAGAAGAACAAGCAGAAGTCGCTGAAAGGTTGCAGGCAGGCCAGGACAAGAGCAAGTTGTTTGACGAGACAGTCGGGACCGTAGGTGCTCGCCTTTATGATCTGGGCACTGCCCCTTTTGAAATGGCAGCTGAAGGTTTTGAGTCTCTTCAAAAAAGCTGGCTAGGGAGAAAGCTGGGTATGTCAGAGGTCACTGACTTTAACAATGAGAGCCCGAATTACGGGGAACGCGTTGAGGCAAACGAAGCAGCAATCAGGCGTGAGTCGACACCGATCACAGCCGATCGCATTGATGCAATGTACAACCCTCCTACTACCAAGACGCAGCCAGGCCGTGTACCGAAAGGCACAGGCGTGGGCGGACCAGCACCGACTCCTTCAGATCCAGTTATTGCGCCCCCTCCGTTTGAACTTACAGCTGAGAATGTGCGGGATGCTATATTGAAAAAGACAGCTATCCCGACAGAAGAACAGAAAACTCAGATCGACACCTTCTTGAAATCCAAAGGTATTGATAACGATACTCAGCTAGCGGCAGCGATAGAGCGCGGAGAGATAAACCGTCAAGAGGGTTTGATGCTCGGTTGGGTGTTAGGCGCTACCGCTGAAGGCGACACCAATGTAAAAGCTGGTATTGCTCAAAACATTGAGAACCTAATAGTTCGTGGAGATCAAGACGTAGGCACGTTGCAGCAGGCGCAACTTGAATCCGCGCAAGCGCAAGGCGCTGCTGCTACTAGTCAAGCAAAGACTGCCTACGCCAAGTTCCAGCTTGAAAACCAAAGGTTTGACAGTACTCAAGCAGAAGCACTTGCTCAAACAGGTGCCGCTGCCTATCTGAAAATCCAGCAGGAGTTGGGTTTGATGGATAAAAACGGTGAGCCTACCGACAATGATTTCGAGGCGACCGATAGCAACACGCGGAAAATAGCTCGACGCATCCCAGGTTTCACAAAACGTTTGATGCGCGCTCAAGGTCCTCTAGAAGCGGAAGCTGGCATGGTTGCCTTGAACGGAATGCTGGGACTGTATATGCAGGCAAAGGCAGCATCAGATCCGAATGGCGTTCTTAGCGGCGAAAACTTTAAAGATATATTTAGACCAGAGCCAAATGGGTCTATCGATTTTGACGCGAATAACGTACGTGTTGCTGAGAAGAATGCCTCGGGCAACGTAACCAAAATCGCTTATGTGCGCGACGGAGTACTGAGTCAGGCAGTTACTGTTTCAGATTTAAAAGCCGATGAAGCTAGCGTTGCAGGCTTGTTGATAGCCGCTGCGAAAAAGAACGAAGAAAACGGCAAAACCGTCCCTAAATAAAAGGCAATCGCGTGTCGAATCTTGGAGTCCGTAACAACAACTGGTTGAACATACGCTATAACCCCTCAAATGATTGGGTTGGACAAACGGGCGGCGATGCAAACAACTACGCAATTTTTGACGATCCTGTAAGTGGCCTTCGAGCGGCTGACATTGTCCTTAAAAATTATGGGGCTAAGCATGGAATCGATAATCTCAATGAGGCTATCTACAGGTTTGCTCCCCCCGAAGACAATAACCCTACGCCTGTCTACGCCAAATTTGTTGCCGACAAAATGGGCATCAACCCTGACGACAAAATTGACCTAGCTGACCCCAACACCCGCGAAAAAATGATCGCAGCTATGGTGCAGTTTGAATCACCTGATGCCACGAGTCTTTACTCGCCAACACTAATGGCGCAAGCCAGGGGTGCAAGTACTAGTGGAATTACTAATACGACTGCGAGTACGCCAGCCAAGCAGGACGCGGTGTCTAATTTCTTCAATACAATGTTGCCCGCACAAGCTCGCAAACCTGAAAAACCTGCACCTCGACAAACAACGTCTTCCGATGCAGTAGCTAGTTTTGTTGGGTCGCTAGGTAAAGATTCTGCTCTTGGGTTTGGTGATGTAGTGAATGGCGCTACTTACAACGCACCTATTGCACCTTCAGGTTTAATAGAAACTTTCCAACGTGGCATGGCTTCTGGAGCGGATCAGCTGTCTGCCGATTTGAGCTATATGGGCGCAGCATATAGTGCGCTTGTCGGCGATCAAAAAGGCGTAGCAGCCTCTGTTGAGAATGCCCGAATCGCAGAAGAGTTCGCTGCAATACCGATGGAAGGCCTACAAAACTTTAGCGAGTTTATGGAGCAGCCGACAGTTGGGGGCGCGCTTGAACAGGCAGCTTCTGGTACGGGTCAACTGATGTCCAGTGTCGCTTCTACTATAACGGGCGCGGGTATCGGCAGTATCGCTATGTTCTTTGGTAAAGAAGGGCTAAAAGGCGCAGGTCGATCAGCAGCCAAAAGTATTATTAAAGACTCCGTTGAAGCGACTGCAAAAAAGACAGCCACTCCTGATCAACAAAAGATTGCACAGGCCGCGTTCGAGGCTACAAAAGAAGCCCATGTTCTGGCACGCAACGGCTACTTGCGAAAGCGGTCTATACAGCAAGGTGCGCTTGGGGGCGCGGGTCTCTCTGAGTTCGCCCCGCTAACAGGTAGTAATGTAAGCGAAGCCTTAGAATCGGGGCGGGATATTGACAGAGCGCAAGCTGTGCGTGCTGGTTTGGTTGCGTTGCCACAGGCCGCTATCGGGGTATTTGGTGAAGCGGGTTTATTGAAACTGCTTAGTAGAGAAGCTGCTAGAAAGTCAGCTGGCCCCAACTCAGTGATGGGGCGCTTGGCCTCTGCGACAGGTAAAAATTTCGCAAAAGGCGGGGCGCTAGAAGGCACTGCTGAACTTGCCCAAGAAGAAATTGCGATCCGCAACCGCATGTCGATGGACGACACGTTTTCTGACGCGGATGCAAACTTACGCAGGCTAAACGCGTTGTTCGTCGGAAGCATCGGTGGTGGTGCCCTTGCAGGCGGCGGTGCAGGCACCATGCAAGTGGCGCGAGAAATAGCAGGCGTTGACTTAGTTGATGGCACCGCGTCGATAGTAGAGAAAGCGGCTGATATGTCTGACTCGATAAAAGAGTTCATGACGCGTGCTGCTTCTACCCAGGACATCGCAGACGTAGGCGCAGACCAGACTTCAAAAGAAGCTGACGCCGACATCAACGCTCAGATACTTGCCATGTTAAATCCTTCTAGCTCAAAAGAAGCTGTTTGGATTTCAGGCACTGAGCCCGACCCGCGTTACGCGAAGCGTAGAACACCAAGAAAAATCGATATCAACGGGCAGACTGCTTACGCTGCTTTTGTCCCTGGCCGCGGCACAATAATTTCTACAGACATAGATGTTGTTAATAACGTAGTGAAAGGTGGCGCGACTGATGCTGTGCTGTCTGCTGCGCTTGGCTATAGCGCAACTAAGACTGGCGCGGAGACAGCGGTCTTCCGTGTGTATGACGCTGATGGCGGCATAGTCTCTGAAGAAGCAGTGACTGTTGAACCTGAATCAGTAAAAGCAGCGCAAGCTGCTGCTGAAAAGCTAAAGCCAGACGGCGGTCGCGTCGAGTTCATGTCTACAGAAGACGCTATGGCGGATAGAGCGCGTCGCGCGGGGCCAGAAGTCAGGGCGATGGACGAAGAGATCGACCCACTTGAACAAGAACAAGATACAAATGAAACTGAAAGCGATCAGGAATTTGAAGCCGAGGTCCGTGTACATAGCTTTGCTAAAAACGGGCAGACCGTTCAAAGCTACCAGCCTGTAGAAGGTGACAACAACTTCGATGGCATTGAAGAAGCTCGGACTGCTTATGCGGACATACTTGGCGAAGACTTGGATTATAACCTGCCGTTCTACAAGCGGATGTCCAAAAGCGTACTTAATACTGCAGCAAAGCTACAAGAAGCCAACCCCGATGAAATTGTAAAGATCGCAGTTAACTCTGATGGCACATACCGTATTGAGATAGAAACTACACCGGACACACAGAAGATTAGGATTCGCGATGGACGTGGTAATGACGAAGAAGTGTCGATGTCGGAGTTTGTGCGCAGGTCTTTGTCTCAAGCATCTAAGAGTCAGCAGAAATTCCGTACTGTAAATATCACTGCCCCAGGTTCAGATACGTCTATAAGCGTCAACCCCGTTGACCTGATGAACGCTGGTCGCAGAATTATGGAAGCTTTGTCTGGCACATTTACGGGTAGCGGCCCTGCTCAATCGTCTCGTGATGGGTTTCTAGCAATGTTAGGAGAGCTACAATCACAAGGTTATGAAGTTGATATACAAGGCGTTCCAATTAACGTGATTATGGAAGCTCTAGCTAATCCTACTAAAAAACTGCCACCTAAGATTGGCAGGATTACAATCGGATTTGATGGCGGCGGTAAAAAGCTAGGCTTGGAGTTTCTACTTCGACCCTACGTTCCTGGTTCACAGACTGTAACTAATTTAGAAGAGATTACAGATGAGCAAGGCAACACTATTCTTGTCAGCGACGAAGACGCTCGCGAAGCAAGACAAGACGAAGACCCGCTAGAGCCTTTTGAGATGGCGGAGAATTCCGCTCGCACCACTGACGGTATCCCGCTGACCGATATGAACATTCAAGACGGTGAGCGGAATGTGAATACTGCACAGAATCGTGCGAAAGGTAGCGCGCCGTCTACTGGGCCAGCGAAGCCATCCCCACAACTTAATATTAAATCAGGCGTGACCTTTCCATTCGGTGAAGTAAATAAGTCGGTTACAGCCTTGCTTAAAAGAATTTCAAGCAAGTTGAAACTAAAGGTGCCTACTGCGGTGCTAGGCTTAAAAGCTATCGACGGAGCGCTACGCGATACAATTGCTAGTTACATGATTGGTAAGACTACCGCGAAGGGCAAGATCGCTATGCGCACTTTGCGCGGTGACTCTAAGACAAAGCCTTTGGATTTCGCAGATCTGAACGCTGTCGCTGACTTTATTAAGAAGCTACAAGAAGATGGCTTGTTTAATGCGGGCATGTCAAAGCACATAGAGTCAGTAGCAGACGCCACTTTGCTAGCAGATAGTTTCTTGCGACGTGCAGCTTACGACACCTTTCAACCCATAACGAACTCTAGTTTAGTTGCTGAAAACTTAGCCGACTATGCGCTCAATATGCTCTATAAAGGCGCAGGACGAAAAGGGCAATATATGGGTTTTGAGGGGGCTTCAATAATCTTTCTTAACGACCTAAACAATACAAACGAAGCGGCTATTGCGATGGTGGCGGCTCACGAGATGGGCCATGCATTATTTAAAGAAGAGATAAACTCCACCCTACAAAACAAACCTCTTTTGAGTCGCTTAACTGCAGCGTTTGTTCGAGACAGAAACAAGGCCCGTAGCGAAGGCAACCCTGTGCGACAGTGGGAAGAAGTAGGTTTCGAGGAGTGGTATGCAGATCAAGTCGCAGCGTGGGCAAAAAAAGATATGTTGGGCGATAAGGGTGGTGCTAATAATGCAGTAGATAGCCACTTCAAAAAGATTGTTGCTAGGTTTAAGAGGCTCTGGGCAGAAGTAAAAGGGCACCCAATATTCCGACGCACAGACAACCTGAAGCCAACCTTTAAAAAGTATATGGACGATGTAACCAAGGCCCGACAGTCCAGTAAAGAAACATTTACGTCACCAGTGTACAACGACAAAGGCGAGATAGTTGCGTGGGCATCTGGACTAGGCGCCGCGCGCCTAACAGCAGAAGAAACATCGGTAGAAGAAACTACTCGCGAAGAAGTATCAAATGAATCGTCTGTTTCTACCGCTGATGGTAGTGGTGATGGTGCTCCTCCTCCCCCTCCTCGCGATATCCTTGAGCCGAGCGAACCGCCCTGGGAGCAAAAAGCTGTGGTTCAAGCCATAAGAAACGAAATCATAATTCAGACAGGCTACCAAGCCCGCGCGAATCAATGGCGTCGGAAGATGGAGCAGTGGCAAAAAAAGTTTTTAGAGAATAACCCACACGCCAGTCAGATACTCGGGATTGTTCGTACCGCAGACGGCATGCTTCGGATGGTCGCAGGCGATGAAGTAGCAGATATGTTTTATATCAAGTCGAACACTCAGTCGGGCCTTGGTTTTGTACAGGCGAGACAGCTAGCAAGGGACAAGTGGCGCGCTGGTTTGTTTGATGTGTTAGGTAAAGATTGGACAACTGACGAAGTACAAAACGCTTTGGAAGAAGCGCAAGGCGGGACGCCTACCTCAGAGCTACAAAACCCGAAAGCAAAAGCTGTCCGCGAATATCTGGAGAGACTGCACAAAGAATATGTAACGCCTTCAAATTCTGATATTGGCTTCCGTGCTAACTACTTCCCTGTGTTGCTTGAATTGTCAGAAATCGCTAACGATCCGCAGTTATTTGTTCAGTTAATTATTGAGGAAGAAGCTAGGCAAGGTATAAAGACTGACCGCCAAGCCCTACGAAGAAACGTAGCCGCATTGGTCGAACAGCAACGTCGTGTTGAACAAGGCGCAAAACCAGACAAGGCTAACGCACTTGATCCTGGTGCAGTAGTAGAAGCTACTATTGAACTTACAAAGAATGTAAACCCATCAGTATTACGCGACACAGTATTCTTACAAGATCCTGAAGTAGCAGTGATGACATACATTGACAACATCACCAAGCGCGTGGAGTGGAACAGGGCAACGAAGGATGCAAACGGCAAAGATAGATTACAACCTCTATTAAACGATCTTGGCCCAGTAGCAAAAGAAAATGTCGAAGCTGTTCTAAACGCTTACCTAGGTAACGTTACGCACTTGTCCCCATTCTGGCGCAAAACTAATAGCTATATAGCGACCATGAATCTAGTAACGTTGCTGCCGTTTGCGACTCTTGCATCGCTGCCTGACTTTGCAGGCTCTGTTGTCCAGACTAAAGAGTTCAAAGGCGTCGGCATGTTCTTTAAAGAAATCGTAAACCAAGTGCAAGATCAAGAGGCTGCGAAACGCCTAGCTAATGATATCGGGGTAGTGATGCCCGAAGCAGCGGCTAACGCGTGGATGTCTCAGGCAGACAGCGACATGTTAGATCCAACTGCGCGTATGGCTTCTGATAAATTCTTTACGTGGACTGGCCTCAACGCGCTTACTAACATATCTCGACAATTTGCTACAGGTATGGGTAGGCAGTTTTTAATAGAACATGCGTATCACCCCACTGATCGATCTGCTCGATATCTTAAACAACTAGGCGTTACCGCCGAGCAAGTAAGAACATGGAACGATGGGGGGCAGACGTTTACCAATGAAGAGGGAGAAGCTGTTCGACAGGCTCTTACTAGGTTTGTGGAGAGTTCTGTCCTTAGACCCAACGCAGGTGAACGCCCTATCTGGGCTTCTGATCCGCGCTTTGCTTTGGTATGGCAGCTCAAGTCATTTATTTATGCCTTTAATAAAGTGATTCTGGAAGGCGTATTAAGAGAAGGGCGGATGCGCTTTAAAGAGGGCGACTCTATGGCCGCTGCGCTGGGCCCTTTACTAATCCTTACTATGGCAGCGTTTATGCCCCTCGCTGCTCTTGGGCTCGAGTTACGAGAATACGCGAAAGTAGGATTGTCTTATGCGCTTCCAGGCATTGACGGTAGTTTGAAATACTTACGTAGCGACAAGATGGATTACGGCACTTACTTTGGAGAGCTATTTTCCCGAGCTGGCCTCGATGGACCTATTGGCATGTTGACAATGGCGCAACGCTCTGGAGACTGGGGCGGGTCGGCTTTATCTACACTTCTTGGTCCGACAGCCGAGCTTACTGACAAGATATTGCGAAGCGGGCCTATCGACGGTGCATACTCTCGTATGAACTCTCCGCAGGACCAAGCAGGGATTTTACTAGGCATCGGCGCTGTAGCGAGGACAGTTTTATGAGCATATTCACAGCATTACTCGGACCAGTTGCAGATTTGGGCAAAACATATCTGAGCAACAAGGCCGCTGAAAAACAGGCTAAACATGAAGCAAAAATGAACGTTATCCAGAATGATGCTGATTGGGAATCGAAGATGGTAGATGCGTCAGCGAACTCGTGGAAAGACGAATTTTGGACTTGTATATTAGCCATCCCTATATTTATGGTTGGTTATGCGATCGTTGTAAATGACATGTCTGTCGTAGACCGTGTGCAAAAGGCGTTTGCCACGTTAAATGAACTACCAGAATGGTATCAATATCTTCTGTTTATCGCGATCTCAAGTTCCTTCGGGATCAAAGGCGCATCAAAACTTATGGGAATGCGTAAATGACCGACCCAGAAACAAATCGGCGGTTTGATCGCCTTGAAATAAAAATCGACAAGTTGACCGAAGTGCTGACTAACGTAGCACGCGTCGAAGAAAAACTGGTTGGCACCGATGCACGATTAAAGCGTCATGAGTTTCGCCTCGATGAGGGTGAAAAGAAGCTGGAAGAGGTAGCCGATCTAGCTACTAAGAATGCGTCCGCTGCGAAGTTTGGCACAGCAGTAATAGCGTCGTTCTGGACTGCGCTACTTGGCTATATAGCTTACTTCTTTAGAGATTAATTATGTTTAAGTACTTTAAGTTAGAAGATTTTACATGCAGCGAGACAGGTGAGAATGACATATCTCCTGAGTTCGTGCATAGGCTCGATGAACTACGCGAAGCGTGTGGCATCCCGTTCTATATTACAAGCGGTTTTCGCTCGAAAGAGCATAGCGCCGAGAAGAAGAAGGCGGAACCAGGCACCCATGCGCGCGGAATCGCCGCTGATATAGCAGTGCAGGGTGGGGTACAGCGTATGTTAGTAGTTCAAAAGGCGCTTGAGTTAGGTTTCGGGGGCGTGGGTGTTGCTAAAGGGTTTGTACACGTCGACATCCGAGACACTACACCAGTGCTTTGGTGTTATTAATTCGTTGTATATTATTAGTAAGACTAATATAATTGGATAATCTATAGGTACAAAAGATGGCATATTCGGAGACTCTTAACCTAGTAACAGGCGACACGCTGCCCGAGCTGACCTTCACATTGAGGGACAGTAACACCGCAGCGTCCGGCCAAACGCTAGACCCGAACAATAGCAGCACATGGGCTCCGATCGACGTTTCAGGCGCGACCGTCAAGTTGCGGTTGCGCGCGTTGGGAAGCTCAACAGTTAAAAGCACCTTGGTCTGCACAGTGACAAACGGAAATGGCGGCGTTGTAGCCACCGATTTCCCTGCGGGGACACTTGATACAGCTGGCACTTTTGAGGGTGAGATTGAGATAACCTTCGCGACCGGCGGCATACAGACAGTATTCGATTTAATTAAGTTCAAGGTGCGGAGCGACTTTGACTAATGGCTAAGTCTGATGCGACTTATGTCTACGTAACGGTCGGAACAGCCTACAAGCTGCTCCGTGCCAACGCGAGTATGGCAGACGTCAACGCTTCGACATCCTACCAAGAACTCGTAGCGGCTGGAATCAGACTTGATCCTGACACTAAGAACAGGTATTTCCGCAACGAGCCGTTTTCGTTATCAGAGATTTTGGCTAAGAGCTTTGGCACAGGGCTGAGTGATTCGTCAGTTATTAGCGACCTGCCAGTTTTAGCTTTTGGTACTGGCTATTCTGATGCAGCTTCGCTAGCAGATGTGTTTGCCCAAGCAACTACTTTTAACCGTACTTTCGCTGACGCAATTACGCTCGATGATTTTACTGATGTCGACGCAATTACAAAGGACACTGCAGCTGCCAAAACAAATATTATCGGTTTCGGAGATGTTCATTCCTTCGGTACTAACAAGCCAGTATTAGAAGCAGTCACTGTTTCCGAACTGTCTTCTTTTGGTTTTGAAAAGTCTGAGACGGACAGCGTTGGTATTAGCGAAGCGTTTCAGAAAGTCGCGACGTTCTCGAGACAGCTCGATGAAAACATACCGCTGACCGATGCGCCGACGCACAGTCTGCAAAAGCCGTTTTCCGATGGGACCGTATTATCTGAAGCGTTTCAAAAGGATGTTGCATTTGCAAGAACGTTTAACGAAGCAGTTAGTTTTTCTGAGCAAACCGTTGCCGCTATGGAGCGTCAGTTTAGTGAAGCAGCGACTATTACAGAAAGTATAAGCATACAGGTGGCGTCTCTTGCGTCATCCGTACTTAACGCAGGCGCTCTTAATACAGTGCCGTTTAATAACTAGGAGCACACCTAATGTTACAAGACGATTTTAAAATGACTGGACGCTTGTCGATAGCTATTAACGACGAAGTTGTTCAAGAGGTCAAGAACCTCGTTGTCACAAGCGGAAAAAGCTTCGTCGCCAGTCGTATGAAAGACGCTACTGCTGGTGCAATGAGCCACATGGCAGTCGGTACAGGTTCGAGCGCAGCTGCAGCAGGTAATACTGCTCTTGGTTCTGAAGTTGACCGTAATGCACTGGCCTCGACCACCGTAACAGGTACTGACATTGCATACGTGGCTACATTTGCCGCCGGTGAAGGCACAGGCGCATTGACTGAAGCAGGTTTATTTAATGCTGGTTCTTCGGGCACCATGCTTTGCCGCACTGTATTCGCAGTTGTGAACAAAGGCGTAGCAGACTCGATGACTATTACGTGGACAGTAACTGTTAGCTAATCTGAGGTAAAGGTATGGCGGTTGTTTTTAGTAACAATGCAGCGTCTACATTACAGTCGGGAATAACTTCTTCGGCGACAAGCGCAACGTTACTTAGTGGCGCTAGCTTCCCATCGCTTTCGGGTTCGGACTACACATATGTAACTCTTGAAGATGTGAACGGCCAACGAGAGATCGTTAAGGCCACAGCGCGCAGTGGTAACACCCTCACTATTGTACGGGCACAGGACGGCACGTCCGCGCGCGCATTTATTGCGGGCGATAAGTGTGAGCTGCGCCTGACTGCGGTGCTACTTAATGAAGTAGCGCAACAAGCTGATACCGATACCAATACAACTTACACAGCTGGTACTGGCCTGTCGCTGACTGGGACTCAGTTCGCAAACACAGCTCCTGACCAGACCGTCTCGCTGACAGGCGCGGGTGCTGCCACTATAACTGGTACATATCCTAACTTTACGATTACCACTACTGATACCAATACAACTTACAGTATCCAAGACGGGCAGCTTTCGCAGAACAACTTTACAAATGCGGATCACACTAAGTTAAATGGTATTGCTAATAATGCTAATAACTACGTGTTGCCATTTACCGATAACTCGTCGAACTGGAACGTAGCGTTTGGCTGGGGTAATCACGGCGCAGCAGGCTACCTGACGTCGCACCAGTCACTTAGCGGCCTTGCTTCAGAAAGTTATGTTAATACACAAGTTAGCAACCTTGTTGATTCAGCCCCAGGTACTTTGAATACGTTGAATGAGCTGGCTGCTGCGTTAGGAGATGACGCTAGCTTCAGTACTACCGTAACTAACAGTATTGCGGCGAAGCTCCCGTTAGCTGGCGGTACACTGACGGGCAATTTAACAGTTAACTCGACGGGCTTTATTAAACTACCTGTCGGTACGACTGCCCAGCGTTCTTCATCCCCTGCAAAAGGGATGATTCGTTTTAACTCTACGACGGACAAGTTAGAACAGTACAGCACCGCATGGTCCGACGTAGGTAGTGCTGCTGACTTTAGGCTGAATACGTTTACTGGTAATGGCTCTACTACTGCTTACACCCTGACAACGAATCCTGTTGAAGACAATACGCTGGTCTATATAGACGGCGTGTATCAGAACAAATCTAGCTACTCGATCGTAAATAACATCCTTACTTTTTCTGCCGCACCCCCAAATGGTACAGCGATCGAGATTACTGCGGCTACTGCAGCCCCAGTTGAAGCTAGCACTGAGTTTAAGCTAAGCCAGTTTTCTGGCAACGGCTCAGCAACTACGTTCACGCTCTCTGCACAAACTCCAGAGAACAACACGAACGTGTATATCGACGGAGTTTATCAGTCAAAAAGTAACTACTCAGTTAGTGGTACAACGCTAACGTTTGCTACTGCTCCACCGGCTGGTACATCGATAGAAGTCATGGCCGCTCACGCTGTAGTAGTTAGCGTAAGTGTTCCTGACGATGGGAGCGTGACCAACGCAAAACTCGACACTCTTCTTGCGGCAAGAATAACTGATCTCGAAGACGAAATTTTACTTAATCTAGGAGTATAGGCTCATGGCCGTACAGAATAGCAACTTCAACACCCTGATCACGGCTATCGACACCAAAGCTCAGTCTCTGGCCGCATCAACGTCAGATCCAAAAGACTTGGTCTTTTTGGGAAAAACTTTAGAGGCACTCAACGTAACCGCAACTGTCAGCGACATAATTGCTGCTGGCGATACCAAGGTAGCAGCAGTAAACACCGCAGGCACTACTAAGGTAGCAGCAGTAAACACCGCAGGCACCACGCAGGTTGGACTTGTCAACACAGCAGGCACCACGCAGGTTGCTGCTGTCCAAGCCGCAGCTAGTAGTTTCAGTGTGCATCCGCAAGGTACTACCACTGCTGCCAACAAGACGCTTGCAGCGAATGAGTTCGTGATGGTGACCAGCGCAGGTAAGACAATGACATTACCCGCAGGCACAGCAGGGCAATCTGTTGTGTATATCTCCGTTGGCGATTTTGTAAACACCGTTGTCGCGCCAAATGGTTCAGAGAAAATTATGGGATTAGCGCAGTCAATGACCATCGATAAAGCCAACACCACAATCACACTTATGTACCACTCAGCCACTCATGGCTGGCGTGCATTTTAAATTTTAGGAGATATAAATAATGTCAAATCTAACAGATTTTTTTGGTAAAGCTTCAAAGCGGGTTGCGGGTAAGTCGCCTCATGGGCAACCTGCATTTGTGGCTATTACGACAGGAAGCTCTAGTAGTCCAAATATGCTAACTATCTTTGACCATGCCTTGAACGGCATTAAGGTCAATAAAGCAATTACAAATGATAATCCAAACTATGGCACTCAGTTTTGGCAAAACGGAAGTTGGAACTACACAGGAACCCCTAATGCTAACCCAGCGTACATGGGCGGTCACGGTGTGGCCAATAATGGATACCTTGGAAACTCTTCCATTGGTATGGCTAATTCTGATGTGAGTGGGACATACAACGTTCGCCCACCTCGACACAACTATCGATACGTTGGCTATTCTTCAAGACTAGTTGGCGCAAATATTGGAATACAGCAAAACTACGCTATATCCACTGGTTTGACGGGTTCAGGTGGCATCGCATTCATAAGGTCATGCCCTCGCAGTGTCTCAAGGGTCATCGCAGGCATAGCTAATGTGGGTGGTACATACGGCTCGACCAGAGACGCAGTGAAAGTACAGACTGTAGGAATGATGACGGCAGGCAATTATGTACTTATGTCGGGCGGTTTTTCCTATAACCAGCAGTCTGGGAACGCGGTGATTATTGAGCGAGACAACGCGAGCAATGACAGCCTGTGGCGGCCAGTGTTGATCAAAAACTTCCCAGACCCCGCGAAGTATGTTTCCGACCAAACAGCTTGGGGTGCTGCAATCACAGCCGTCACCTCAACAGCATCGAATAGGGTCGTTGGCGTTGGTCAAAACTCTACTAATATATCCAGCCGTGGCACCCAAGGCCGTAACGATGGAAAAGTCATCCTCTGCGACAACAACGATGTGGTGATGATGCATCCTTGGGGTACAAGCGGAGTCAGGATCGAACGGTGGCGCTGGAATGAAAGTAACAACAACTGGGACGCGGCTGGAACACCCACAACATATAGCTGGAATACCATTTCATTTAGTACAGGAGAAGAGTCTGGGGTTAACTTTACTCAGTCGCTGGACGGTAAAACTGCAATTATGATGATTCAGGGTTACTACACTAGTACTGGCTACAGAATGACTATGGTAGATGTTGCGACAGGCAACGTGAAGTCCTATATGACCAATGATAGTACGCACAGTTACGCTTTTATTCCTCTAGGAGCATCAGGATTTTTGGCGCATAAAAGTCTAAATGCTAGTAGCGCTGGGTTGCGTGTCGAACTATTTTCTTGGGACACCATGCATACAGACCCGACTGTTGATTATTTTAGTGCTGGTTTTCAAAGTGGCCCGTGGGGCTTTTACGACAACTTTTTAGATGTCGGAAGTACGAGTACTGCTTATCCCGCAGTCGTACCGATAACAGATGTTGATAACGTGGCTATTGTACTGGCCGAAAAAGGAGAAATTTAAATGAAACCGACACTTAACGATTTAGGCTACGTCACATGTGAATCTTATGGCGAAATAGAAGCGCCAGAGGACTGTACGAGTGCCACGGTGTTTCGCTTCAGGCGTGTGGATGATGCGTGGGTAGATGCCTTCCCCGATGATGATGATGCAAGCTTTTTGGACAGCTACAACGCGCTTAACGAAAGTTGGGCAGTTGCAGAGCAAAAGGCAAGCCTTATCCCCGTTATCAAATCTGAAGCTGCTCGTCAGATTGAAGCACTGGCGTGGAAGATAGAAAGAGCCACTGAGGTCGATGCGATTAACAATAGCAACACTCTGGCCACTGTCTATGCAGAACGAGCCGCGATTCGCGCAGCAAGTAACGCGCACGAAGAAGCTTTGGATGACATTACTACACTGGCTGATTTGCGCGAATTTAATCCTATAGGATTCTGATCATGGCTTTAACGAAAGTAACAACCAACATGCTGGATGCCAATGCAATTACGCTTGGCACTCAGACGACGGGTAACTACGTTGCAACGCTTGCAGATGCAGGTAACAGCAGAATTACTATTGCTAATAGCGGCGCGGAAACAGCGGCTGTTACTTTGGATATTGCAAACGATGCCATTGATGCTGCTCAGATAGCAGATGGTGCTGTAGGTACTGCTGCGTTAGCGTCTACGATAGCCGCTGGTATCCCTACGGCCACTGTAGGCAGCAACGCAAATGCTACAGCGAACACGCACCACTATGTCAGCACCGCTGGTGTAACACTGACGTTACCTACGCCCACTGTAGGCATGAAGGTGTACGTCACTGTTGGGAACTTTGTTAATACGATCATTGGCCGCAACTCTTCTACGATTGCTGGCTCTTCAGAAGACCTGACTATCGATGTGGCAAACATGAGCATCGGCTTGGTCGGCATATCAACTTCAGCATGGGTATTTATCTAATGGCTACACTAAGTTCATTAATTTCATCAGGTGGTGGCGGTGGTGGTCTACCAGTAAACATAGCACTAACTGAATCTCAAACATGGGTTCCTCCCGTTGATGGAAACATTTGTATTCATGTTATTGGCGCTGGTAGCGGTGGTATTGGCTCTAGTGGCGGCGGCGGTGGCGGTGCTGGTGGGTATTGCAAAAAGAACTCTTTGGCTGTCACTACCTCTGGCTCTTTTACAGTTGTTATAGGTGCAGGAGGATTAGGCTCTGTGAATAGCGCGAATGCAAGCAACGGAGGCAACTCAACAGTTGCTGGTACAGGACTATCAGCCACGCTAACTGCTAACGGAGGTAATGGCCCTGTGAATAATGCTAACGGGCAGGGAGGGACAGCTTCTAATGGCGATGTAAATAATACTGGTGGTCAAGGCGGCTGGTTTGGCGGCGGGGCAGTAGGTGTGTACAGGTCTAATAGTGCTAACTCTCAAACCACACAACGTGGAGCTGGTGAAAGTTCTGATGCGCTGGGCGACCCTGCCCTGATGGGTTATGGTTATATAGTCGGAGGCCAAGGCGGTAAGACTTTTATAGGCGAAGGCTCGACACTAGTTGGAATGAACGGAGGGTTTTTAGCTGGCGGTGGCTCAATGTGGGGAGGTCACAGCGCGCTCCGCACTTGGGGCGGTGACGGTGGCGTAGGTGGTGGCGGTGGAATGGGCTACAAAACTACCAACACTAGTCTTGCTTATGGTGGTACTGGTGGTGACGGTATCGTAATTATCCAATACCTACCAGCATAAGGAGAGAAAAATGAAATACACAATTAAAGACGCTGACGGAAACGTCACAAACACTATAAAAGCTAGTGCTGAGTTTGTTGAAGCTAACTTTGAACACTATGAACTTTATGTTGCGCCTACATCAGCAGAGCCTACAGCAGAAGAAACTGCACGACAGTGGCGTGACATAGAACTGGCATCTACAGACACGGCAGCCCAAACTCCTGACTGGCCTAACCGAGATAACATCCTGACATACAGGACTGCATTGCGTGACTGGCCGTCAACTTCAAACTTCCCAGCTACTAAGCCTACTTTAGGTAGTTAATAATGTTAGCAGAGATCAGTTTATTAGCATGGCTAATATAATACCCAAAAGAGGTTTCAATGGCGTATTTTAAACGAGACAGATTTGCAGGCATTGCACCAGGAGTCAGTCCACGACTCCTGGCAGACCAGTTCGGCCAGATAGCAGAGAACATAGACTTTGAGTCTGGTAGGCTTGTATCTACCAAGACAGACACTGATGAATTCACATTAGCCAACTCTACTCGAAGAAGTGTCTACAAGTACGAGTACGGCAGCTCGTCATCCGTATGGCTCCAGTGGAACGAAGAAGTTGATGTTGTCCCTGGTCCTATACCTGGTGATACAACCGACCGCCTGTACTTTACTGGTGATGACTACCCGCGTATCGGTTGGTCTACCACCATTGTTAGCGGTTCGTCATACCCGAATAACTCTTACCGGCTCGGGGTTCCCGCTCCGTCGTCCGCGCCCACGGTCGCTATTACTGGTACGGTAAACGCAACGCTGACACCCAACGACGTGTCGTACGTGTATACGTACGTTACTGCTGATGGTAGAGAAGGTCCACCAAGTGCGCCTTCTACTGTGGTTGAGATGGTTGATGGGCAGACCGCGACTATAGGGATGACCAATGAGACTTTTTCCTCTGGGCATAACTTAGGCAGCGGGTCACTCAAGCGCATATACCGCTCTAACACTGGTTCTACTAATACACAGTTTCAGTTTGTTAAACAGATACCTATTGCTGATGAAAGTGAGCCGGACTTATCTGATGCAGCAACGCTCGGTGAAGTACTACCAAGCGATACGTGGATCGGTCCACCTGATGATGACACGAGCTTATACCCTGACGGGCAGCTAAAAGGGCTGATTCCATTGGCACAAGGCGTAATGGCAGGCTTTACCGGCAAACGGTTCTGTCTTAGTGAACCGTTCCTTCCACATGCCTGGCCGATCCAATACCGGATTACGACTGAAGAAGACATCGTCGCAATCGCGTCTACCTCTAATGGCGTAGCTGCTCTGACTGATGGACAGCCTTACTTTATCACGGGCACCGACCCGAGTGCCATGACCGCGATTCGCATTGATTTAGCGCAGGCATGTGTCAACGAACATAGCG
>ENA-ORDA01001763-ORDA01001763.1-marine-metagenome-genome-assembly--contig:-NODE-1763-length-17524-cov-8.948644_pt1 | contig 17524 bp, 38 predicted proteins | sample MGYA00237778_ERZ508506 | MGnify/ENA primary metagenome ERZ508506 (study PRJEB26177, sample SAMN06267891) | marine metagenome | isolation source: Monterey Bay, California, USA | place: Pacific...
GGATGACTAAGTCTTTCCATTGCGAGCTTGACTCAAGAAGCTTTGCAGCTGTCTTAGGTCCTACTCGATTAAGCCCTTTAATATTATCAGTTGAGTCACCAGTAAGTAGCTGAGAGTAGTAATTAAAATCAGCTTCTTTCTGAGTCAACTCAAACTGTTCAGACTTATCTGGATTGTAATAAGTGAAGGGGTCACAGAATAAATCCTTATCAATCCCAACGATTACAAACGGGTCTTCATTCATAGTGCATTCATGACCAGCAGTACGTACTAAGTCGTCGGCCTCACAACCATCTGATTGAATCCCAATCTCTTCTTCCTCTAACAAAGCATATAGCTCTGGTACGATAGAAGCAGGGTCAGCCTTAGGTCGATTAGCTTTGTACAAAGGAAAATCTACTGCACGAAAGTTCTCTACACCTTTAAGGTAGATAGCCATATCGTCAGTCCACAAGTCGTCTTTGAGGTAGTTAAGCTTCGAATTAAACTTAGTGAAAGCCTCATCAACAGTTGTTACGTTGAAGCACGATTTATAAATCATACTGTCGGCGTCAATTATTAAATGAGTCATACTGTTCCTTCCTTAGTAAAAGATACGGAAAACTTTTCAGGTTCTTCAGGTGAGTATTTAATCTTACGCCAACCCATCTGCACTTCGTAGCCGCGCATAGCAGGTAATCGGGCTTTTCGTTCAGCCCATTCTTTACCCGCTTCTTCAGTTTCGAAGAGACGATTAATATAATGTGTAAGTTCTCGCATCAATGAGTCTCCGCTAAGTTATTGCCGACTTCATAATCACCCGACATAATATTTACACCAAGAATCTTCGGTGCTTCGGTTAAGCCTTCTACTAAGATCTCACCTAGCTTATCAGCGTGTTCTTTCTTACAGGAGTATTGGAATTCATCGTGATACATTAAGCGTGGTTCGCAATCAATACCTTCTTCTGCAATACGTTTCTTGATATACCCAATAGCAATCTTCATCGTAGCAGCTTCAGCTGACTGGAGTAAGTAGTTTAATGTTTGGTAATTCTCTTTGACATAAACTCGTTGACCGCCGAGTCCTCGGATAAATCCGCTTCCAGTAGCGTTCTTAGAGTTTTGCCATTGGTTCTCGAGACTTCGCTTAAGTTCTCCAAGACCAGGAATAGCAGCTGCGTACGCATCTTTACTGCTCTGTCCGACCTTGGCGTCCATTTTACCAGTAAGGTATAGACCAAGCTTAGCTGCGCCTGCTCCGAATAGGTAAGCGTAGATCCACCTCTTAGCTTGCGCACGAGTGCAGCCCAGAATGTCTGCATTCTTTTGATGAACATCACCATTCAATACCTCATTAGTAAAGTCTTCGTTCCCAATGAAATGAGCTAGAACCCTAAACTGATTACCAGCAGAGTCAGCACCCACTACTACATGATCTTGCTCTGGAAGAAACAATGCACGCATACGTTTTCCCCATTGCTCACCCGCTCCAGGAAGGTTAGCGATAACCTCATGCCGCCATCGGAATGTAGGTGTTCCAATATTCCAAGCGCGTCCGTGTAAGCGGTGCTTAGATTGGTTATCAGATTTAGAATCTCTAATCCATCCTTGTGTAATTCCAAGCCGTGATCTAAGAGTAGTCCACTCATCGATGCCTCGACCGACATCTCCAAGCTTTTCCAGTGAACTACTAGTGAGCTTAGGACCTGTTCGTTGAAAATCACCGGAAGGAAGTCGTTTAACGTTCCAGTCGTCGGGTTCCCATCCCAATCCATAGAGGTACTCCTTTACTTGTTCAAGATTGCCTAACCGAGTTTTGACTTCACGAGCGCGTTGAAACTCCACACCAGGTTTGATAGGAGGATTATCGAGAAGAGCATCAGAAGGATTGATAGACTTATCAAAGTACTCACTGAGGATACGGCAAGTTGTAGCGTTATACTCACCGTTCTTCTTATACTTCGCGGTCTTAGGTGTCTTATCAATGAGCTCTTTATGGTTGCCCAAGAGAGGTTCAACCTTCCTCTCAATAGCTCCCATAGATGCTTGAAGTTCTTCAACGACATTCACTGCTCCTTCATAATCAAATCGCCAACCGCTTACACGAGTAGCTGCTTCGAATTCTGCTGCATCATGCTCTGCCCTGAGATATTTAGGATATTGAGAAGCAGTAGAGGCTACTTGCCCTACCTCTTTCATTAATATCTTCCACACTTTAACGTTAAGCCTAACATCTTGCATGCAATATTCTAGCATCCGTTTTGAGTATCGTTCCCAATCATCGAATAAAATTTTATTGTCTTCTAACTTCTTACCCCAAGCAGCTAAGCCATGCTTATGTCCTCGGAAGTAGTTATTAGTCTGACTCATAGTCCAGGTATCGTATAGCTTTTGTTCATTAGTCGGTGACCAATTATAAAGCTTCTTCATTACTACATTATCAAAACCAATAATATTATGTCCGATAATGCTGCTAGCTTTTCTAAGCAGTTCAATGCCAGCATACATGCTATCTAATTCCCCGTCATGATCGCTAAAACAATACTCAGTACCGTTATCAACGTCAATAGCAACGAGACACCAGACAGTTGAGGGGTCAAGCCCATCACATTCAATGTCGTAACATAAGCGCATGTTACTTTCCTTTCTTCGAGCCTCTTACTCGATTTACTTTTTTAACTACATACTCTTCTTCATCAGTAAAGAAGGCGTGAAGCCCTTGAATGAATTTAATTTGAATATATTTTAAGGCACGACCTCGCGGCATTGCCCAGCCAATAACAAATCCTACTATACCGAAGTAATAAGTTGTAAGAATTTGTGCTAGATTACTATCCATTTCCATTACTATTTTCCTTTCTGTGTTCTAATGAAGCCAAAATATCTTCTGGCTGTGGAGGTTTAATTTCTTCAGGATTACTACAACGAGGACAAGTGCGAGTGCCGAGAGACATCTTCATAGATATAATATCTTTCCGACATCGAGAACATTTATAAGTTATAAACGAGTCCCCAAGAAAATCACGCTCTGTCTGCATGTCCTGCCTCCTCGAAGCGTAAGTAACATTCTGGTACAAACATACCATGTCCCCCTGCTTTTTCCCATTCAACTATAGTAGACCACTTATCATCGAATAAAACGTTAACTGTATTATCAGTGTTAATAGCATACTCAATTTTATCTTTACCACTATTAACTACAATGATGTCGCCAACTGCAAAACCAAGACGTCTTAATGCCTCAACTTTATTTACGCTAGCAATATGTTTAGTCCCAGCGTTAGGCCAATGATCTCCAACCGCTGTAAGGATTTTAATATAGCCTGTGGGGTAGACCTCATACATTTGTTTGAAATAACTATAGTACTTAGCTTCAGGCGATTGTAAAAAGATATTATTAATCTTCTCGTGGAACATCGCTTCTGTATCACCGCGATCATACCCCAACGGGATATGATTATCAACCATCCATTGAGCGAAGTCCTGGATTGGTCCGTCACCATCAATGTATATCATGTTCTTCCCTTTCATTTAGTATAGAGAGTTCTTTCATTCCTTCAGTAAGTTCTTCATGAAGTCCATCAGCCATTGCTAGCTGAAGCATCCCATCATCGTCTTTAATATAAGCATAACCTTCTTGTATATGATACATCACTACCTCTGTGAGGGTTAACAATGCGATATACTCAGGTAGCTTACTGTCGTGTTCTTCGAATAGCTTCTTAAAGTTCTGGTCAAAATAAACTGCCATAACAAAGAAAAGATCCGATTGCTCTTCAGCGTCCTTTACTTCTTCTGATCTAGGAAACTCAATTACGTTATCATCTGACATATAAAGTCCTTTGTAGGGGGTGACCTAGGAGCCACCCCCGATTAAGAATTAAAAGTCTTCTTCAGAGCCTACAGTAACATCTTCTACCGCATCGAAGTCAACCTCATTCGTTGGCTTGTACTCAACTAAATCAGTGACTTGTACGGCAGACAACATTACGCCAGTGCCTTTACGCCCTTGAACATCGTAGGGGTAGGTAAACAGCTTGACATTAACGCCAGAACCGTTACCAATAATAGAAGCGTCAAGCGGCTTCCGCGCTGCATCGACTACATCGGGTGCGCCATTCTCGTCACCCTTGCGGTTCTTTGCTTTACGCTTAAGATTAAATGCGATCGTGCCATCTTCTTGTGGCTTACCTTTCACACCTAAATCAGTGAGAGTCTTAAAAGCTTCTGAGCTTTCTTCAGCCCGTACTTGTAGCTCGAATTGCTCAGTACCAAACGGTGCTACTGGCTTCATCAGCTTTGGGTAGTAAGCTTTCAAATCACGTACAATCATTACTTTACTTTCACTCATATTTATTCTCCATCAGTTTTATAGGTTGTGATTAAGCGGTCGAGATACCATTTTGCTTTCTTAGCATCCTGTATCTTAGCGTCTTTCTTACCGAGACGCATCATATACTTATAGACTTGACCAATAAGGTGCGCTTCAACGCCCTTAAAGTCTGCAAGCATGTAGTCCATCATGTCCATATACTCGTAACCAGGAATTATTTCCTTGTAGTGAGCAGGATTGACATGGTCTTCTACCTTCTTCTTCATAAAGATAATCTCCTTCAGTATCCTTATAGGGCCTTATGCTATTCACAATCGCTAGCATCAGCCTCATAATCAGAATCATCTTGAATTCCTTCTAGAATAGCCCAGACTTCTTGACTGAAGTTACAGCTACTTAAAGCGAGGTTAGCTGTCTTGACGTTCCAAGTATTAATGTAAAGACTTGGTTCAGCACCATGCTCTACAAGGCGAACCCAATCGTTAGATGCCTTCTCCATGTTCCGTGTGTAGACATCAATGCCTACTGTAAGATGTTTCTTAGCCATAATATTATATCCTTTTACTAGAATTAAACTCGATTAGCGGTCAACGTCTACATAGAAAATATGAGTACCAACTAAGTGTGAGTACTCGAAATCACTAATCCAGTAGGGGTTGACACCAGTAGTGTGGTAGTGTGTAGCACCGATGGTCGGTCCGTATACGATGCCATTCAAAGCAAGCTGAGCTACCTCGACTGAATCGTGATAAGCCTTTGCTTGGGTAATCTTCTCATCAATTCCGTCGCAATAGAATGTAAATTGACAACGGTACTTTTTCGGGTGACCTTCTTCGGTATGTTCTCCTTGATATACTACAGAACAAACATCGTTAGGGTAATGTTTGCTTTCGACTCTTTCAAGAACAACATTTGCTACAGCGATTTGGCCTTCGAAAGGCTCAGAACGAGCTTCAAAGTAAATCGCTGCAGCTAAACATGATAGCGGTTCAAGCATTAAACGCGAACAATCCAACGAGCTTTACGCTCTACTCGCTCAATATGCGTACGCCATGTACGATTGTCAGGTGAGTAATCGATAATAGACTTTTTCATATTAGCTTTCTTACACTCTTGCGTAATCAAAGCTGTTCGCGGGTTATACCGCCAAGTAGCTGAAGGAGTATTGTAAGATTTAGTACCACTAATAATGTTGTAAATTGTTTTAATGATTTTCATTGTAATAGCCTTTCTAGCTACGAAGTTTCTCTTGGGCGTCCATCACCCAGAGTAGTTGTTCCTTAATTGAGATGACAGAGCCTACTCGAATAGGAGTTTCATCCTGGATGAAGGCACCCACGATATCGTCAATGATACTTACGGCACTCAAAAGAGTCCCACGCATATCATTGAGTAAGTCTTCCTCGAAAGCTTCAGCTTCCATTTCAGCGTTAAGCTCGTCGATCGGTGCGTTGTTAATAGCTTCAGCACGCATAGACCCAGCTAGCTCTTCCTGTTGGGTACGCTCTTCTGACCGCTCAAGCTCTTGAGTATGTCGAGCAGCTGAGTGCGACCAATAAGTAGATTGCTTCTCGTCTTCACTCAAACGTTTCATAGTGTCTTCATAAGGTTCACGCATTATCAGTTCCTTTCTGCGCTAGTTGTAAAGCCTCTGACATAGAGACTTTCTTGGGGTACAAACTATTCTGTATCTTTATAGCACGTTTTCTTAGACCGCGCAAATCTTTTTTAAGCTGCTTGTTCATTTAATCCTAATCCTGTTTCTTTACGGGCATAGTTGAGGGCAAAGAGATGTGCTTCATTCCAAGCAGGCTTCCCTTCGTTAAGTTCGAGTTGACCTTGTGCATCGTAAAAGCTTCGACCATCAGCGTAAGCCTTCTCAAAAGCTTTATGTTCACCGAAATCATATACGTCTTTATAATCTTCTTGGTCTCGAAGGTCACTAATACTATACTCAAGATCAAAATGATTCCCTTCTTGCTCGTAATGACCATAGCCATTCTCGATTAAGAAAGCAGCTTCAGCTGGACTTTCCGCTTCGACATGAAAGAAACCACTAACATTTTCCGTTGCATTTACTTCGTAGGTTTTACTCATTGTTTATTACCTTCCTTAAATCTAAGAGATTCTTTAACTGACCCCTAGTTATTTCAACCTTCTCTTCTACACCCCGAACTTCCCCTTGAAGGTTCTCTTCGTAGTGATAAGCGTTCCCACTCAAGTTATAGTCTCCAGTCTGTGAGTCATACCAAGAGTATTCACCCCAGATATCTTCAATCTGAGTTTCAAGAGAATGAATCTCATCGTCATATTGATCGAGGAGATTGTGTAGGTCATCTTCTAGGACTGCTAGTTGGTCATCCTTAAGTGTCATTAACATTTCTTTATAGTCAGTCATTACATTACCTTCCTGTTAAAGCTTTCTGTCGTGCTATATTATCGATATGCCTAAATTCTACAGCGAGTGCCTCAATGAGACCCCAGAGTTTATCTCCAGAGTAATATTCAAATGGCTCCCATGCGTAATTCTCTAGGTGGGCATTAAGCTTATCTTCATCTAAGTCTATCCAGTTCTCTGGGAGAGGATCATAAAGGTAATATCCAGCAGCCCTCTCAATTGATTCAGTGTAGTCCATCATAAATCTCCTTCAGTAGATGGTTTGCTCCTAAGAGTATCCTTAAAGGATATCTTATTATTATTATTCTTTTAATAATCCCTTTAATATCCTATAAGGATACTTTAAGGAACCCCTTTCTTATAGGGACTTATACCGCTTCAAAGAAAGGTTCGGTCGGTACTTCTTTGTAGAGTCGTTGTAGGTTGTATGCTTCGGCTTCCCAAGGGAGAGCTTTATATACAGCCTCGGGAAGCTTATTCCTAAGGTTAACGTACTCTTCACCCTTCCATATCGTCGTGAATCCTACATCATCCTTAAGTTCTCCCTTTAGGAGTTGCTTCGCGTGTACTAACTCGTGTGCTAGCGTCTCCTTGAAGTAATCTTCGTCTCCGACTAGTGTTGCGTCTAGTTCTATCCAAGCTTCTTCTGCGTCCCCGTGACAATATCCTACCATCCCATCATTATTATTATGTCGTATCTTAATGTTCACATACCTAGACGTAGGCGTATCAAAAAGACTGTCATCAAGCTTACAGAGAAACCTGCTAGCCCAATCCTCAATTAAAGAAGCGTCACCATCGGCGCTCCATTCATACTCGACTATTACCATCTTTCAACCTCATAATCTCTGATTGTAATTCCATAGAACGCCTTCCGAAATCTCTGATTTCTTTAGCACTCCTATCGCACCCTGAACAAACCCCGTTAGGCTCTATCCAGCACACACCTTTGCAAGGTGAGTTTGCCTTTAGGTTCTTATACTCAACCTCAAGATCTTCACACCTACTCATGAGAATAGCCACGCTAGTACTACAGAGGCTACCCCAATGGAGATTAAAAGTACTGGATTCAATAGATATCCAATTAACTCAAAAGCCCCTGAGATTATCGCTAGGAATATCCAAGCAATTAAGAGGAAGAATGCAATACTCCCTACTAATCCAAAAAAGGTTGACATTTAAATCCCTTTCTCTAAACGAAACTCTCTAATAACTTCTTGGACACTAGCAGCACCATTAGGGTAGTTATCAAAGTCCATACCTAACGTGTCTTCAATGTCCATAGCGGTAAGCGTATTAAGCCTACTCATCACTAGTAGCTCAATAGCCATCCGAATGGCCTTCTTATCATCCCATCCAATCATTTTATTCTCCGATACTTCTTGAATATGTCAATAAATAGTTCATCAGCAGTTACTCCGCCATCATCTATGCCTTGCTCTTCAAGGTAGTTTAACAGCGTTTCTTCTAGTAACTCCTGTAGTTCATCAAAATCATACATTATACTTTCTCCACATCAAGGTCAGAATAGTTCATATCACTATACTCAAAACCTTCTCTTGCAAGGTCAATTGCATCGTCCTCATTATCAGCTTGAACGATACGCTCCACAGTCATTCTTACTCTATACCAATTCTTTTCCATTATGTTGCCTCAAATACCATTGAATGTTCTACCATATACCCAGGGTCTGTAGCGGTAATCCGAAGGTACTCTTCAGGTCCATCCCAGTATACCTCTAGCTCTTCTCTAGCTAGATACGCATGTACCTCAAGAATGTTCTCGAAGTAATATCTTTCAATACTAATTTCCATGACTTAATAAGCTCCTTTCAAGCTTGGCTTTTTAGTCGCCCCCGCAGGGATTTCCCTACAGGATTCTCGTAATTCCCCTCGATAGGCCCTCCTTTAGGGAGAGTACCTCTAGAGGAGCCTAGAGAGGCCCTAGGGAGAGCCTTCTGAGTTCCCCTGGGGGGTATCCCATAGGACATAAAGGCGTTCCTTTGGGGTCTATTATGTAGACTCTATAGGGAAGTGCCTATAGAACTAAGAGAAGCCCAAGGATACTCCCGAGGGCTATATAGATTAGGGTTTTATTCGACATATTATTTCCTGATTCCTGTGAGGATTAGAGGGAAGAGGGCTACAAAGACAATCAAAAGAGCTATACTCATGAGGATTGCTTATCGAGGATAGCCATATCGATACGTTGTTGTATCTCTTTCTTAGCGTCCTCAATCATTGCAGAGGCAAACCTTTGTTCTACTAAGGTCTTCTCGATTTTACTTAGGAGTTTGTAATCGTCGTTCTCATAAGTATGAACGGCAATGCCATTATCGAGGAAGAACTCATCAAACTTATCCACGAGGTTATCCCAGAAAGACTTATAGACAACGTCGTCTATGACCTCCAAGACACTCTCATCAACTCCCTGTTCAAAGAGGTAATCGTAATGAAGTTCAAGGTGTTCATCCTCAATAGTGTTAGCAAGAGGATCGATGATAGGGTTAGCTAGCATCATTGTTTGGATTGCAATGTCCATTTCTTTGTAACGCGACATAACAGTTTCCTTTCAATTGAGATGTCTGTCTCATCAGTACGTAGAGACTATCCTACGCAGACTCCCCGAAGGGAGTTTCGACTTAGAAGTCTTCAGAAGCCTCGATGCTATCGAAGTCAACCGTGGGTGTTGGCTCATATTTCTTAAGCTCAGTCACTTGGACAGCAGAAAGACGGGTGATAGTTTGTTCTCCACGAGGGTATGTGAAGACCTTGATAGCACCCTTAGAACCGTTACCGATACAAGAAGCACTACCATACTCAGCACGGAAGTCTTCCTTAGTAGAAGTAACAACATCGACCTTAACGGCCTTACCCTTAGCATCCTTAGCGTAACGCTTAATGTTAATGGCAACACCACCCTCAACTTCACGGACCTTACCGAAAGCTTCGAGTTCCTTCCGACGTTTCTTAGGTACTACAACCTGGATGTCGAACACTGGATCACCACCGAAGGGAGCGTGAGGTGTATCGAGGAAGGCGTAGTTAAAAGTTACGTCGCGGATGATAGATGTTTTGATTGTGTTTGTCATAATAATTCTCCATGATTTATGACTAAGGAACTGCCTCATCAGTGCATGGCGTTCAATCCATACAGACGCCCAAAGGCGTTTCGGCTTAGTGCGATGGGTAGACTTCAGTGATTGGAGGGCCGTAATTCTCGTAGATTACTGCGGAAACAACATTGTCTTCAGGGAATGCGTTAGCATAATAGACTGCCTTATCATATGCTTCTTCGTACGTCTCGACTTCTGAAACGTATTCGGGATGTTCGGATTCGTAAGTGATATAGACTTTATACATAGTGATTCTCCTTTCAAGAGAAATGAACTGCCTCATCAGCGCACAGAGTTCATCCTGTACGGACGCCCGAAGGCGTTTCGGCTAGTTGTAGTCGGCAAAGTCTTCGTCCATGTAAGCCTCGCCTTGAGCCTTGAAGTAAGCGTCGGCATCAGCATCGTCGTCAGGGACGACCGCATTCAAGGCAGTGAAGGCATCGCCAAGGTGTTTGACCTCGTAGTCGAGGGCGACAAGGGCTTCGCGAAGGGCCTCACGGCGTTCCATGGCTTCAACGAGAGAAGCGTGAACGAGGCGGGCGGCGGTTTGGGTCTGAGTCATGACAGACTCCTTTCTGGCACAGAGGCCGTTGGAGGGCACAGGAGAGCGCCCAAGAAAAACAAGGGGGGTCCACGAGACAAACGGGGTACCCAAAACAACAATCTATACATTTCTATACACAGACAAGGCTGATGTTCATAAAAAAGTATAAGTCCCTATAAGAAAATTTTGTTATATGAGGACCTACATATACGGAGGCTCGTATGGACAGCACAGTATTTATAGAGTGGTGGCCTCAAATTACCGCCATTTTATTTCTCGTCTTCTGGATCTCTCGCACGGTTTCCGAATTAAAAGGTCGCAACGAGCAACAGGATGAACGTGTATTGCAAGTAGAGAAAAAAGTTGAAGTTCTTTTTGATCTCCATAATACTGAAATTGAACGTAGGTTAGCTAGATTGGAGAAACTTGAAAATGAGCAAAGGAAAATCTAAAGTTAATGAATCAGGTAATTATACTAAACCCTCCATGCGTAAGCGTCTCTTCAATAAAATCAAAGCCCAAGGGAAAGGTGGGAAGCCTGGACAATGGTCAGCCCGAAAAGCCCAACTCCTCGCAAAAGCCTACAAAGCAGCTGGGGGCGGTTATAAAAACTAATGGCAAAGACTAAACAACAGAAGTCACTTACTCGCTGGACTAAACAAAACTGGCGTACTTCTTCTGGGAAACCTTCTACTCAAGGCCCTAAGGCTAGTGGTGGTCGTTATCTACCAGACTCCGAATGGAAAAAGCTTAGCGCTTCTGAGAAGAAAGCTACTAATGCTAAAAAGAAAAAAGATATCCGCAAAGGTAAACAGCATAGCGCTCAACCTAAAAAGGTAGCCGCTAAAACTTCAGCTAAACGGAAGAAGACTTAAAGGATTAAAAGAAATGAAGAACAAGAGGACACTTCAGCTTCTTCAGGAAAAAGCTAAACGGGATTCCGCTAAAATATACGAGACAGACTTTGAGAAGTTTTGTGAAGATAACATTAAGATTCTCACGAAGGACTCCTCTCAAGGTTTTGTGTCGTTTGCGTTTAACGAACCCCAAAAGCTTATTACAGAAGCTTTAAATAAACAACTAGAGGAGACAGGCCGCGTACGCGCCATTATCCTCAAAGCGCGGCAGCAAGGTATTTCTACTTATTGCGCTGCGCGGGTATTCTGGAAAACATACTTCACCCCCTACTCCAAGTCGGTAGTGATGGCTCACGACGCCGCAACGTCGGATGCTCTATTTAGTATGTCTAGGAATATTATTGAAAACATGCCAGACAGCTTTCGGCCTACCTTACAGAAGTCAAATGCGAAAGAAATTCTTTTCGAAGAGAATAAGTCGGGCTATCGCCTTTACACCGCTGGAGCGCCTGAAGCTGGACGCGGTACTACCCCTACGATTGCACACCTTTCAGAAGTTGGTTTTTGGACACACGATGAAAAGATCCTTGCTGGACTTTTTCAAGGAATCCCCCAAGCTGATGGTACGGAAGTAATCTTAGAGTCTACCGCTAACGGTGCGTCAGGAGAATTCTGGCGGCTCTTCCAAGGCGCTCTCAATGGAGAGAATGAATATATCCCAATTTTTATTCCTTGGTTTGCGACTGAGGAATACCAAAGGGAAGCCCCCGCTGAATTTGAGCGGACCGTAGAAGAAGATGAACTAGTAGAGAAGTATGATTTAGATAATAATCAGCTTTACTGGCGACGCTTAAAAATTGCGGAAGGCGGCGAAAATAAATTTCGGCAAGAATATCCAGCTAACGCTCAAGAAGCTTTTGTTGTCTCAGGTAACACTGTGTTCGATCAAGAGAAACTTGCAGACTTAGTAGCGACAGAACCAGAAGCACTCAGAGAGTTCAACCCTATGACGGGTGAGTTTACTGAGATGAAAGAAGGCTCATTAGAAATTTGGGAATTCCCTCATTTTGATACGCCCTTTATTATTGCGGCTGACGTTGCTCAAGGCGTTGGGAAAGATTATTCTTGCGCTGTAGTTATGAATCCCGATAGGGAAGTTGTAGCTATGTATAGGAACAACAGAGTAGACCCCACCGAGTTTGGGGAGATACTCTTTTACTTAGGTCGATATTATAATAATGCTTTATTATGTGTCGAATCGAATAGTATTGGACTAGCTACATTATTGCGGCTAGATCAAATGCGTTACGTCAATTTGTATTACCAAACTAGAGTAGCAGACCTATCATCGTCCGAAGGGGCGAGGCCTGGGTTTAAAACTACTATGGCGACTAAGCCACAGATTATTGGTTTACTCCAGAATGCGGTGAATGAAGATGATATTCGTGTACCTTCAGCAACAATTATCAGAGAACTCAAAACTTACATATCCAAAGATTCTGGGAAGATGGAAGCTATGTCAGGCTGTAACGATGATACTGTTATGTCTTGCGCTATGGGCTTAGAAGTATTGAGAACTCACAGAGATAAACTCACAAAAGATAGAGTTTCATGGAGAGACCGCACAAGCGGTTTTGTTAATGACGACACCAACTGGTTATAGGAGAAGGAAATGAGCAAAGGTAAACACCCTGTTTCAGATAAATCATTATCTAATCTGAAACCAATCACTTCACCCGAAATGGCTGAGGTATATCGTCAGAAAGGCTATGAGACTCGTATGAAGAACAAAGCTATTCGAGATGAGATTAAAGAAAAAATGGAACAACTAGCGAAGGTCCTCAAGGAAGATGAAGCTGCATTCAGCGCCCTTGATGTACTACGCTATAATATGTACGAAGCACTTGAAGAAGGTGACAAAGGCGAAGCCACTCGTATTGCTGCTATTATTGCAGAATATGAAGCTCCCAAACTACAACGTCAAGAAGTTAATCAGACTATTAATACGACTGATTTATCTGACGAAGAGTTGGAAGCGGAGATCGCCAAACTTACTGTCGTCAAGTAATCGTACGCGTAGTAGAGGACACTATGTATACAATATACACAAAAGACACATGCGGCTATTGTGAGAAAGCCGAAAAGTTACTTCAGGAAAATTACCTTGAGTATGAGCTTATCGATGTACTATCAGACCCCCAGACTCTAGAGATGTTTAAGAGACGGAAATGGTCTACGGTTCCCCAAATTATGAAGGGGAACTCACACATCGGTGGGTTTGATCAACTCAAGCTACATATTACAAATGGTTATTACAAATCAAAATTCCCTGAAGGAGATGTCTAATGGACACATACCAAAAATTTATTCACCTTTCCCGTTATGCCCGTTGGGATGAAACCTCTGGTAAACGCGAAAGTTGGGAAGAAACAGTTAATCGTTACGTAAACTTCTGGGGTGATAAGCTCGATAAGGATACTAGCGAGGAACTTTACAATGCAATCGATAAGATGGAAGTTATGCCATCTATGCGTGCAATGTGGAGCGCAGGTGATGCTCTCCGTAAAAATAACGTTGCTGGCTTTAATTGTAGTTTTGTGGCCGTTGATTCCCCTCGCGCTTTTGACGAAGCTCTTTACATTCTCGCCTCTGGAACTGGTGTTGGATTCAGTGTTGAATCTAAGTTTGTTTCTAAACTTCCAATTGTGAATGATACATTTACAACAACGGAACGGGAGATTGTAATTGGAGATTCCAAAGAAGGCTGGGCAAAAGCCATTCGAAAACAAATTGCCGACCTATATCTTGGTCAAGTACACCAGTGGGACTACTCGAAAGTACGCCCCGCAGGAGCTAGGCTTAAAACGATGGGAGGACGCGCCAGCGGTCCTGCACCTCTTATCGACCTCATGGGTTTCCTCGATAGAACTTTTAAAGGAGCCGCAGGACGAAAGTTAAATCCAATTGAATGCCATGACATCATGTGCAAGATTGGTGAGATCATTGTTGTCGGCGGTGTACGTCGGAGCGCTATGATTTCGCTTTCAGACATTGGCGATCCCCAAGTTCGTGATGCTAAGAGCGGTAACTGGTGGGAACACTTCGGACATCGTGCGCTAGCTAATAACAGCGCTTGTTACGAAGTTAAACCTGATATGGAGACTTTCTTAGATGAATGGACAGCACTTGTTAAAAGTAAATCTGGTGAGCGGGGTATATTCAGCCGTGTCGCCGCCAAAGCTAAAGCAGCAGAAAACGGACGCCGCGAAACAGACTGGGACTTCGGTACAAACCCGTGCTCAGAAATTATTTTGCGACCAAACCAATTCTGCAACCTCAGCGAGGTCGTAGCCCGTGAAGAAGATACAAAAGCTAGTCTTAAGCGCAAAGTACGGCTGGCAACAATTCTTGGAACATTACAAGCAACCCTTACAGACCTTCCCTACTTGCGAGCAGTGTGGAAACGCAATACTGCCGAAGAGTCTTTGCTCGGAGTGTCTCTCACCGGAATCCAGGACTGCCCACTACTACAGCAACCAGAACCGAAATTCCTAGAGGAACTACGTAATGTTGCGATTGATACAAATAAGCAATGGGCTGCTCTCTTGGGTATTCCTCAGAGTACAGCTATTACTTGTGTTAAGCCTTCAGGCACTGTATCCCAGCTTGTTAATTCTGCAAGCGGTATACACGGGCGTTTTGCCCCGTATTATATTCGTACTGTTCGTCAAGATAACAAAGACCCTATCACTGATTTCCTAAATGACGTAGGCGTTCCCAACGAACCCTGCGCTATGAAACCAGATAGTACTACTATCTTTAGTTTCCCTATTAAGTCACCTGAAGGGGCTATCCTAGCTAATGAACAGAATGCGATTGAGCAACTTGAAAACTGGAAGTTGTTCGCTGTACACTGGTGTGAACACAAACCTTCCGTTACGATTTATGTGCGAGAAGAAGAGTGGTTAGAAGTTGGTTCATGGGTCTATGACAACTTCGACTTGTGTTCGGGCATTTCATTCTTGCCCTACAGCGACCATACGTATGCCCAAGCGCCTTATCAAGACTGTTCCGAAAGAGAATACGAAGAAGCGTTTGCAGCGTTTCCTTCGCAAATCAACTTCGCCGATCTTGTCAACTATGAGAAGGAAGACAATACTGAAGGGGCGCAAACACTTGCGTGTTCCGCAGCGGATGGGTGTGAAATCTAGCCTTAATTAAAACGTATTGGAGAAGATAAGTATGTCTCAAGTAAAAGTTAAGAGTGGTGATACACTTTCTCAAATCTCCCAAGATTACAATATTTCAATAGAAGATCTTGTTCGATTAAATAATATCGAAGATATTAATAAAATATACGTAGGCGATACGTTAAGCGTTGGGTTACCTCCAGTACCAGTTCAGGAGATACCTAACGCTATCCCGCTTCCTTCAAAAGAAAAAGTAGAAGTACTTAACCTCCCTTCGATGTTAGAACAAACTAACATCCCAGTACCCGTACCTAGGCCCCAGATCGAGGCTGCGCCAAAACCTGCTCTTAAAGAGAAACAAGGTTTTCTTAATAGTCTTTTTGAAGAACCACACAAACGAATGTATACGCAAGGATTACAAGCCTATCGTGCTGCTGAGAGTGGGGAGCCTCCAAAAGTTTTTACTGAAAAAGATACGGACATTTTTACACCTGAAATTTTAACTGCCATTGATACGGCTGCAGAATATTTTTATGGTGATGATTCAAAAGAAAATCAAAAAGAATTTCTTAAAAGTCGTAGTAAAAACGAAAAAGAAGAATTTAAAAAAGTATTTAAAAATAAACAATTAGATTATTCTATGATAAATAATGTTTTTAATACTAAAAGTATTTTTGCTCAGGGATACGATATTAAGGATGCCCCTGGATATATTAAAACTATTTTAGGTCAATTTAAAGTTTCTGAAGATAATAAAGGTAATTGGAAAGTTAAAGATCGTTATGATTTTTCTCCGACAGGAACTGCAATAACAGGACTAGCTGGTTCAATTGCAACTGCTTCCGCGTATCCGTTTGCACGTTATCTTGGAGGTGTAATTGCCCCTGAAAGTAAAGACGGGAAAAGCACTCCTTACGCTCCTTATATTAATCTAACAATTCCTAGAAGCACTAAAGTAGCTTCAGCAAAAGGGAAAAAGAAAACGGCTAAAGCTTAGAGGATAACGAAATGGACTGGGATCAATTTCCTAATTTTTCTAAAGAAGAATTTGATTGTAAGTGTTGTGGCGCAAACGAAATGGATGCGGCGACACTAGAAAAACTCCAACAACTCCGAGAAACCTATGGCAAGCCCATCAAGATTACTTCGGGGTACAGATGCACTAAACACCCCGTAGAAGCTGCGCGAACGGCTCGCGGCGGTGTTGGTGCGCATACTACTGGGAAAGCTTTTGATATTGCAGTTGATAGGAAGAATGCGTGGAAAATACTTCAACTAGCTATGGTCTTTGATTTTAAAGGTATTGGCGTACAACAAAAAGGTGAAGGTCGTTTCTTGCACCTTGACACTGTAGAAGGTCACGATAAGTTACCTCGACCTACAGTATGGAGCTATTAATGATAGGATTATTTGGAAAAATATTTGGTTCCGAAAAAGCTTTAACCAAAACAATCGGCGCAGTTACGAGCGGCTTAGATGCACTTGTTTATACTGACGAAGAAAAAGCTCAAGCTGGCGCTGAAGAACGAGCGGCTGCTAGACAAATGGTAGTTGGTTGGATGGAAAGAACTCAAGGCCAAAACCTTGCTAGACGTTTTATTGCTATGGTAGTAACTACTATTTGGGCAATTCAATATGTTCTTGCAATGTTACTTGACGCTATTTCTGTTTGGATGGAAAGCTATACGGAACAATTAATCACTACTGCAGACAATATTAGGGCTGGCGGAGAACAAGTAACTGGGGCTATGATGTTAGTTCTTGGCTTTTACTTTGCAGCACCTCATTTAGATAAAGTAGTCGGAGTCGCAATGAATAAATTTGCTGGCTCTAAAAAGGAGAAATAAAATGAACAAAGAAGCAATTGTAAAATTTCTAACAGAAACATTTGATCCACGAGTTGATAAACTCTTTGGGACTGATGTTCCTCGCGGAGTACAAGAATCCGTATGGACTGCTGTTGTTGTTTTAGTAACTTATTACTTTGCAGGTTAAATAAGAGATTACCTTGGGCTGGGTTAAGTAATACAGCCCCTACGGAGCAGGCGTCGCGTTACGCCGTTCGTGGAAGTCGGAACTCACTTATCCGACCCGACAAGGGTTCCT
>ENA-ORDA01001768-ORDA01001768.1-marine-metagenome-genome-assembly--contig:-NODE-1768-length-17496-cov-3.669441_pt1 | contig 17496 bp, 19 predicted proteins | sample MGYA00237778_ERZ508506 | MGnify/ENA primary metagenome ERZ508506 (study PRJEB26177, sample SAMN06267891) | marine metagenome | isolation source: Monterey Bay, California, USA | place: Pacific...
AAAAATTTTTTTTTATTATTTGTTTGTATATTTTTATTCAGTTGTACCAATCTAACATTGGTCAATAATAAACCAAGCGGGGCTATTGTTAATGGCTATTCAAATAAGGGTTTTGCTTTAATTTTTAGTGAGGATTTATATAAAAAAAAAATAATCAATAATTTTATTAAAAAAATCGCTTTCTTTGGGGGACCATTTTTCTTTTAACTTCAAGTAATATGCATCTGTTGGAGGCTCTTCTATTACATCACCCTTCATGTATATAACATCATCATACTCAACATTATCTCTTAAAATTTCTATGTGCCTTCCGCCATGATTATAATGCTTCTCCATTCTGCCGTCTTGAGCCATAATACAATTTAATTGTTCGTAGTTATCTATTTCAGCAAAATCCTCTGATGCTTGCCTTATGTAATCTGTATACTGACTCATTGAGTAGAATTTAATAACTGCGTTAATTTGTTATCCCATAACTTTTTAAATTCAGGATTCTTTGCTTTACTACGAGCACGTTGTAAATAATAAATTTGTCGCATGACATCCATTCGCACATTCATTATCGTTGCTCTATGTTAAAATGCTTGTAAGACTGCTGTACGCAAACTGCTTGGTAATAAGCATCAGCATCTGCACTGTGAAGGTTTTGTTGTATTGCTTTACGTGGATCTACAGGCATCATGTTAAACACTGTTCTACAATCCATAATTTGCCAAAATGCCCAACCTCTGTGATGATTGAACTGCTTAAATAAATGTTCCAATATGACCATATCAAACTGTGGACCTTGGCACCAAATCTTGTCAACACCCACAAGATACTTGTTTAGATCTTGCATAAATTCAGCAATAAACATTCTGCCTTCTTCGTCGAATGCTTCGTCTTGTATGTGTTGTGGTTGCTTTGCCCACCATTCAAGTGTGCTGTCTAACACACTGCGTTCAGCAACTGTTTGCTGATCTACGTTAGGCCTCCACAATGTTTTAGCATGTGGTTCTTGAGAATTAAACGGGTCAAACTTAACTGCACCCACTGATAATACTACACAATCAGGTTCAGTGCCTAATGTTTCTATGTCTATCATTGCATGTGTGGCCATACGAATACTCCTTGCTAATTGTATATTATAGCAAAAGTTATAGAGTATGTCAACCTAAAAGTATGTGTAAGTACTCAGCGAATTTTTTATGTGCTGTAGCACCTGGGTGCCAATTGTCTTGGGCACGTTCATACATGTGATATGTTTTAAAATGGTCAAACGGTTTTACCTCATTCCATTTAAAATATTTTGAATGTTCAGTCCATTGTAGAGTAGAGTGTGATTCGGGATTATCTGTGTTTAAATCGTTAACAGCATCTGGAACACATAAATGTATTACTCTATCAACCTGTGCATTTACTACATGATGTGTACCATTTATATACATTAAATTAGTTAAAGCACTGTCATAGTCGCTATAGAAATCTGTGTAGTAGGATTTAGCAAGACGCACTTCCTCATCTGATACATCTATATTTTCTTGTGTTAATAATTTATCATCAGCCTGCCAAGCAGAAATTTCTTTTGTAGGTGATGTGCTATTTTCAAATACACAATGTCTATCAAAAAATGTCCACATAAAAATTACCCAGTCGTCTTCTTGAAATTCAAAATCAACTGCTTTTTTAGCCATTTGTTTATTACTTTGTCCAGGATAGGAATAATTAAAAGTTTTACGATTTGTGAGATTGCCAAGTATTTGTGGGTAAGCAAATCTACTTGCAATAGGACCTGGTGCTCCTGTTCCTGCTTCATAACAGTCTTTTAAGCCATGCCCATATGTAAAACTATCACCGAATGCTATAAGTCTCATAATGTCAATGTTTCGTCGTCGTCTATGCGTTTGCTTGGTTTAACTGATTCCAATTGGCCTGCTCCTTTAACACCTTCCTGCCATACCATTTTTTCAAATGGATCTTGATCGCCTGCTACAACTCTATCCCACCATTCAGAATGTTGTCCTATTCTATCAAGGAACCATGCAATCTTATATGCAGATTTTACTCTTGCTTGTTGCATTTCCACGTGACCGAAGTCCGCAGGATCTTCTGGATTACCTTCCATGTACTTGCGATTCTTAAATGTTTCGTCGTTGTTATTGCCTGTTATGTCTGCTCTGTCATGTAATATTTCAACATCAATTCTCTCAAAGATATCTAACATGTATGCAATATGACTTAACCATGCATCATTTTGTGCATTCATACTTAGGTGGTCCATTAGCCTGTACCAGTCTCTTGGCACAATAGGCAGTATAGCATAAGGATGTCCGTTGTGATTATCCTTAGGGCCTAACAATTTAAATTGTCCTGTATATTGATCTATTACGTTATCCCAATCCTGCGATATCATTAATGCGTCATCATTCCAAAAGAATAACCAATCACCTTGTGCTGATGTGGCTAATGTGTTTACATAAGTGTGCAAGTTTTCATAACCTAATGGGTTGAATACGTTAGCACGGCATTCAATTTGTTTTTCTTTTAACCACGGGGCAATATTTTTTTCTATGTATGTTTTAGTTTCTGTATCGTCTTCGTCGATGCCAAGAATTAATTCTATGCGACTGTGATTGGCCGCTTTGTCTACTAATGATTGTAAACTTTTAAGTAGTACGTCTGTTCTACCTCTGGTTGGCAGTAATACAGAAATTATGCCTTGTTTTTTTTGTTCGCTCATTGCCCATCCTCTGAAAATAGTTTCCTAATGTTACCTCTGAATGTGTAATGGCCAACATGATTAAGTGCTGTACGTGGATCAAGATATACTTCTCCATCTAAGGCTTGCCAACGTCTACAGAACGTATAATCTTCTGACAAGTAACGTCTGCTTTCAGGATCAATGATGCCATCAAATATAGCATACATGAAAGGTTCATATTTGTTATCTACATTGATATCATTGTTGTATTTTAATTCTGGATGAGCGTCAAATAATTTTTGCATAGCATCTTTACGGATACACATAAAGCCTGTGCCTGCATCTTTTAATTTAACAAGGTTTTCATTTATCTGTACTGCTGGAGTAGGATCACCATTTTCATCTTTAACAAAATCAAAGTTTACAACATAGTTTGAACTGTGTCCTTCGATTGTAGATGCATTTTCTTTTTCGCTTTCTCTGGCGGCAGTTATAATACTGTCCCAATTAATTGCTTTCTTAGGATATGCTCCTACCACTACTGGCTTATCGTATGCTACCATACGCAATAAATCTTCTGGATTGAATTCTATGTCTGCATCAATAAAAAATAAATGTGTTGCTTCTTTGTTTTCCATAAAGAAACTTGTGAGTGTATTACGTCCACGTGTGATTAAACTTTCGTTTGCTAATGTGCTTACTGTGTAAGGTATATCGTACTTGTTACATAGTATAGCAAGTCTCATCATACTTCTAAAGTAAGGCTCACCAATTTGTCCACCGTAACAAGGTGTAGCAATAAAGATATGTTTTTGTCTTAATAGTCCTACTGGTATTTCAATCTTAGCATCTAATAGACGATGCATTGTATCATCTGCTGGTGGAGTTGATGCAGGCTTTTGAGATTGTGTGTTCTTAGGGCCTACCTTTTTGCGTTTTGACATGTTGTATCCTGTGTGTTTTGTTTATAGTATTTATAGCGGGGTGGTATAAATTTGCTATTATAAGTGGCGGAGAGTGAGAGATTCGAACTCTCGGTACAGTTACCCGTACTCTTCCTTAGCAGGGAAGTGCTTTAAGCCGCTCAGCCAACTCTCCTACGTGGAGCGGATGCCGAGAATCGAACTCGGATCTAAACCTTGGCAAGGTCTCATAATAGCCGTTATACTACATCCGCCTAAACATGGTGGAGCGAAGAGGGATCGAACCTCCGACCTACTGGTTGCAAACCAGTCGCTCTCCCAACTGAGCTACCGCCCCATGAATGGAGCTCGTAATCGGAATCGAACCAATGACCTACTGATTACAAATCAGTTGCTCTACCTGCTGAGCTATACGAGCTTTTATTAAACTAACACCTTTATTTATATTTTAGTTAATGTGCATAAAAATAAAAACGGTGTATTTGTAATAACTTAAATTAGCAGTTAATTTTTTTATTGCCATACGATAAATATAAGCATGAAGGGATCAGCCTTGCACTTAAATAGGAAAATTTATGTCAAATAAAACACCGTACGAAATAAGATTAGACTTAGTTCGTGAGGCAAAAGAAATATTACAAGCCAGGGCTAAGAATCCTGAGGATATGCCGACTACGGAAGATGTTCTCAGAGAAGCAGAAAGCCTAAATGCTTTTGTTTCTAAAAAACCGCACGAAGGAAGGTAACTACCAGTAGAGATTAAATAATCTTTCCTCGTCGTTATAAGCCTCGGTTTCCGAAAGGACCCGGGGTTTTTTCTTGAACTCACTGCGTATAAATTGTTTGGCATGTATGAGCTCGTGTGTTAAGGTTAACATCATATCTTCTTTGGTACACTTGGTATTATTGAAATTTTTTGCAACCTCAATTATCACACTATCCTTGTCTCCCCAACAATAGCCATGAGCATCAAGACTTTTGACAAATCTAATTTCTATATCTACATCTCGTTTTAATCTATTTTTGAAATAGTAGAACATTATATCATTACAAAACCTTTCAACACGTGAGTTGTTGCCGGATAATCCTGAGATATAAAAGTGTATCATTACCAAGTATAATTATATAACACAGTATGTGTTGTGGGTTTATGCAAGTCGTATGAATCCTGCAAAGCCTTTAATAAGTCTCTGTGGTGTCCTAATGCACGTGGTATGCATCTTTTGATGCTTACTGTATTTTGTTCAATGGTGTTTAATGGTTTCCTATAACGTTTGTCAAACTCATCATAGTTACCAGTATTCGAAGCAAGATGGTGTTGTAGATTTTCAAATCCTGTTCTTTTACCAAGGGGGAAATAATACACAAAGTTTTCAAATGTTTTGTAATAGCACACCTTTTCGTAATACATCGAGTATGTAGTATAATCATATTTAGATTCTGATATAAATTTATCTTGTTCGAACATAACGTTGTTTTGAAGGTATCCCAAATAAAATAATTCAGATGAGGCTAAAAACATATCACATATCATGTCTATTTCATTCTGTTGTGAAAATCTAACAAAAGGCAATGTATATTTTGAATATGTTTGATGGTCGTGTATTGTGGGCATACCTTCCGTTTGTCTCATTTTAGGATCTGCAGATGTCATCCCTAAAAACGATATATTATTTTCATTGTCTACATACAGGCCAGGTCTTTCACCGCCCTTAACAATAGTGCCTTTTAAATCACACATATTTTCCCGTATAGCATACATCAAAGACATCAATTGAGGACTTGATGTACCAACCTCCATGCCCATTTTTTTCAATCCTGGTATGTCATTTAAGAACTCGTGCAACTCTACATCTACGATCTTTGTGGTAACTCCCAGTAGTTCTGCAAATCTCTGTGCTGAAATTATATCATCGGAGTTCATAACAACACCGTCCCACAGATATGCAAATGTTACATAACTGCTTGACTTAACATACTTTGCAACAATGTTAGCAACAAATTGACTGTCTAAGCCGCCACTTAGTAATACTGTTGCATGTTCTGTATCCTTAAAAAAACTTTTAAAATTCTCTTGTATGTCCATACGAGAAGGCTTGTTGAAACTAAATGTGTACGACAGACGGTTGTAATCAATATCAACTGCTCCGTATTTTAATATATTAGATGTCATAAACTATATTCTATTTTCCAATTTGTGATAAATATACTTATACAAACGCATGGTTTAAACAACTTTTTTTGGAGTTAATACAAATGGCAAACTATATCATATCAATCGATAATTCATTATCGGATTCAGGCGCACAGGCGTGTATCACCGATGCTGGTGGTACAGTAAGTAGTGCTCTTGCAATTACAAACACGTACAAAGTAGATTGTACAGCAGAACAACTTGCGGCGATGGCAAGTGTTTCAGCAAGTTCTTTAGATGATGCATCTATTGATGTTGCTTTACAAACTTATGACACAGTTCACTTAGATGACTTGGTCAATTCAAATTACGAGATGGCTGGATCGGCTGGTACAACAATTACACCTTACTCACCTATATACAGGGGTTTAGGTGTTACATGTTACTTAATCGATACAGGTATTAATATTGGGCACGTGGAATTCGCAAGTGCTTCAATCAGCAACTTACACTCAGCATTCATAGAAGATGATGATATAGCAGATTTTGAGGATGTAGCAGGACACGGTACTGCAATAGCAAGTGTCATAGTAGGTGCTAACATAGGTGTATCTACACAAACTTCATTAAAGAATGTTAAACTATTTAATGCAAACTCAGGAAGTGCTACAGTAGGTGCAATCATAAATGCATTTAATGCCGTAGCAACAGACCATGCTGACTCAGTGGACACAGTTAAAGTTGTTTGTACTCCATGGACTGTAACACAAAACGATTTAATCGATGATATTGTTAAAAGCATGAACTCCAGTAACTTAGTTATGATAACTGCCGCTGGTAATGACGGTGTTGATATTTCAACTAAATCACCAGCAGGTGTTAGAGAAATTATAACAGTAGGTGGCTACAACAATATTTGGAATGTATTACCATTCAATAATACGCCAGGCACTGCAACAGGGTTAACAAACTTTGGAGCACCACTTGATGTATTTGGATGGAGCGATGGAGCAACATTAGCCGATGCAAATAATCTAAATGGTTATGCGGCATTTACAGGAACATCAGTTGCAACAGGTATTGCGGCAGGTGTTGCAGTACAGTATATACAAAAACATGTAGGTACTACTTCATCAGGCATCAAAGAAGCAATATTGGCTGAAGGTCATATGAAAGGAATTGACCAATTACAATTCTCAGGTTCCGACTATGACACGGCCTATCATGCAATGCTTACAACATGGAACGTTGCAGACGCATCATTGTCAACATCACAATCAGGTAGACTTGGTAATGTACAAAACGGTCAAACAATGACATTTGATATTGGTTTAGATTCAAGTGCAACTGCTGTTGAAGTACTCGACTTTGCGCCATTACCACCATTTATGGCATTTGATACATCCACAGGTATATTAACTGTTACAGCAACAGGATTATCTGAAGACATTACACCAGGTGTATTTGTATTTGCTGTCAAAGGTTTAATTAATAATGAACTGCTTGTTGAAGAATTCTCAATTGGTGTTTATGTAACAGACGCATCAGAAGTTGACGGTGATACAGCATCAAGTTTTTACTATGATACAGACAATTCAGAGTATGACGAAATTGTTAACTATCAAGTAGCACCATCACCAACTCAGCAAAAGCCGTAATGCCACAAGTAGGTGTTGTAGGAAAAGGTACATTTGGCCCCGGTGTTATAACTGGTCCTGGTGTACCTAATATTTTAGTAGAAGGAAGTCCTATTAGTGTAGTAGGTGACGTAATTGCTCCGCATGGAGAAGCACCACATACTACAGCAACCGTATTAACAGGTTCGCCAACTGTGTTTGCTGGATTTAGGCCAATTAGTGTGCAAGGCATTAGTACTGCAATTTGTGGACATAAGTGTACTATTGGTGCTGTTACTGTTCAAGCAACATAGAATCTAAATAACATTCACTAAACTTTCTAACAAACGTACCAACAGTCTTTTCATACTCATCATAAGATCTAAAATTTATGTTCCAGTCTGGACATAACATATTCATAAACATTCCATACTCGTCGCTGTGAACAAATGCATGTCCTGTGGGTGTGACATAAGTATAGCCTGTGTTATTGCCTGTGTTTTTTAATTGCTTACGTTTAGGATGTTGTAATATAGAACAGTTATGATTGCCTTTATTATATACTTTTAAAAATTGTGCCGCCCATATAGTACGATACAATTCTACTGGTTTTTCTTTTTTATAATCTATGCTTGAATTATATAAGTGAGGCTGAACATCATATAGCCATTGTTTGTTCTTGTTTATAATACTTTGTCTACCAGTAGAGTCACAGTATTCATAGTGAAGACGTAATTCAATTTCATGTCTTGCACAGAAGTCTTGTATTTTAGGTATTTGATATTTATTGTGTTCGTACAAATAAAATTGTATTGTGCGTTCACCTTTTGTGTCTTTGATGTTTTGTTTAATATCAGACCAATCGGCTCCTAAGAATACTTTACCGCATTGCTCTTCTATTCCGTCTAATAGAAATACTACATTAACTTTCTTATTATCAATAGCTCTTGTGCCGTATGTAGTCACGTGTGCGTAACGATCTTTAGTTACACTGTCTAAGAATGCATCAAAGTGTATCCAATCCACAGGATCACCGTAAACACACTGTAACGCAACGGTGTCGTGCTGTGACCATATGGTGTTGTATAATTCGAGACTTAAATCCAGTACAGGATAATCTCTTTTGCCCCAACGATGTTGAAACCAAGTTCCTTGAGAAGATGTAGGATTATATATGCTGTTGCGAGTTGTTACGTCGAGTATCATTCACTAACAATACCAGTTTCTTCTTCGGTACCTTCTTCTTCTACTTCTACTTCTACTTCTTCAACTTCTTCAACGTCTAAAATAGACAAATAGTCCTCAGAGGCTGATGCTAATGCAGGAGTAATGAATAAAATGTTTTGAACGGGTATAGTAACCATATTAGCATCTGCTGTTAGCACCAACGGAACTAAAACAACTTCGCCATTATTAACAACAACGTTTAATGGTCTTGTGACTGTGACATACTTAATATCATCGTCTGTTGATACTAACTGGCCAAGTATTTCACCTGTTAGTGTTTTAATAGTAACAACTTTACCAAGCATTGCTTGTATGTCATACATTAGATATCACCTAATTTACTTGTATCTACTAATGCTTTAAACTCTGTAAAACCGCCAATCTTTTCGCCATCAACAATAATTTGTGGGAAAGTTCTTGCACCTGGAAATGTTTCCATTAATGTTTCTCTGTCAAAGTCTTCATCTAACATTTTGTATGTTAGTTCATATCCTTCTCTTTCTGCTAATGCCTTTGCTTGAACGCAATACGGACATTGCGGTTTGCTGTATATTTCTACTATCATTATAAACTCAATCCTTTAAATGTGTCTTCAGTTACGTCTTGTTTAGTACCACCAATAACATAACTACTAATCTCTGTCTCTTGTGGTGCTACTTGTACCTCGCCTCCACTGATCCACTTCTGTGTCCATGGTAAAGGATTTGCTTGGCTTGTTTGATATGGAGGTGTAATACCTACTGCTCTCATACGTTTAGCGGCAATCCATTCAACATATTGTTTTAGCAGTTCGGAGTTTAAACCAATCATACTACCATCTTTGAACAAATACTCTGCCCAATCCTTTTCCTGTCTCACAGCATCCATAAACATTTCTGTGCTTTCGCCTTCACACTCTTTGCGTATTTTAACAAAGTCTTTGTCGTCTGTAGGCAACAATTTTAATATTTGCTGTGTACTTGCCAAATGAACGTTTTCATCTCTGGCTATAAGTTTAATTATCTTTGCATTACCTTCCATTTTCTTTAATTCGGCAAATGCCCAACTACAAGCAAAGGATACATAAAAACGTACACCTTCCAGAATGTTGACAGCCATTAGTGCTTTGTATAATACTTTCTTGTGTTCATACGTGCCAAACAGATTAGGATTGTCATTATATCTAACTAACTCATCATAATACTTACTGATACTATCACTGCATGATGAAATTTCTTTGATGTCTAACATTTCGTCAAACACTTTACTTGGGTCTGAATACACATTTCTAATAATGTGTGTATAACTTCTACTGTGAATTGTTTCACTGAATGCCCAAGTTTCAATCCAAGTCTCTAACTCAGGTATTCCTACTATAGGCAAGAAAGCAAGATTAGGTGAACGACCTTGTACACTATCAAGTAGTATTTGTCGCTTCAAGTTGCTTGTAAATATATGCTGTTCATGGATAGTTAAATCTTTAAAGTCCTTGCTATCTTTTGTAATATCAACTTCTTCTGGTCGCCAAAAGAAACCAAGTTGCTTATCTGTTAATTTGTCAAACTGTTTATATTTTAATGTATCATAACGTTGTAAGTTTACCCCACCTGAAGTGTCTAAAAACATTTTAGAAGTGGTGTGGTCTCGATGTTTTGTACTAAAAACGGTCCGTGCCATGTATTCCTCTTTACTCATTTATATCTTGCATGATTCACAATCATCGTCATCGATTGCTACTTGTTCTAATTCTGGTAGATCTTTAACTTCGATCTCCCCCTGTCCATCGTATGTGTTATTGTAATACAATTGCTTACCACCGTATTTGTAAAACATAATAACATGTTGTAGTAAAACACTCATTGGAATCTTTTCATCTTCGTAGTGTTCTGGATTGTATGATGTATTTACCGAAATACCTTGATCTATGTACTTCTGTAATATAGCCATAATCTTTAAGTAGCCTTGTGGTGACTTTTGATCCCACAATAGATCATACTTGTTTTTATAGTACGGAAAGCCTGGTACAACTTGTTTTAGTACACCGTGTTTACTTTGCTTGATACTAATGTATCCACGCGGTGGCTCGATTCCATTCGTGCTGTTACTTATCTGTGCAGACGTTTCTGCTGGCATTAATGCCATTAATGTACTGTTTCTAATACCGTGCTCTTTAAGATTCTTTCTTAGTTCTTTCCAGTTTTGTCTTTCTTTATGTTTGACTAATTCATCAACTTCTTTTTTATATGTTTGGTTAGGCGTAATACCGTGTCCGTATTTTGTTTCCATAGTCTTAGGACAAGCACCTTTTTCCATTGCTAGTTTGTTACTGGCTTTGATTAAACTGTAACTCCATGCTTCTGCCCACTCATCAATTAATTCTAAGTTTGGCTCTTGATATGTCATGTCGTGTTTGACCATCCAATAAGCAAAGTTAATAATACCTATACCAAGAGGGCGTCTATTCATTGTGCTAAGTTCTGCCGCTAACACAGGATATTGCTGATAGTCTAATAATTCATCTAGGCCTCTCACTGCTAACTTACATACTTTAGCCATCTCATCGAAGTCTTTAATAATACCCCAGTTTACAGCACTTAATGTACATAAACTAATTTCGCCTTCTTCATCATTAATATGAGTAAGTGGTTTAGTTGGTAAATTAATTTCACAACATAAATTACTTTGTCTAATAGGTGCTACCTCTTCTACAAATGCTCCATGTGTATTAGCATGATCAACATTCATTAAGTATATTCTACCTGTGTCTTTTCTTTCTTGTACAAAGTTACTAAACAGTTCAATAGCAGGAATAGTTTTCTTGCGAATAGATGTCTTTCGTTCTGCTTGTTCGTATAACTCTTTAAACTTGTCTTGGTCTACAAAGAATGAATCGTATAACCCTGGTACATCTTTAGGTGAGAACAACGTAATGTTACCGCCTGTAATAAGTCTTTCGTACATCAGTTTGTTAAACTGTACACCATAATCCATATGACGTACTCTGTTATCTTCTGTGCCTTTGTTGTTCTTTAATACTAATAAATCTTCAACTTCTAAATGCCAAATAGGATAGTATAGTGTTGCCGCACCACCACGTACTCCACCTTGTGAGCATGACTTAACTGCTGATTGGAATAGTTTATAGAAGGGGATAACTCCTGTGTGAGTTGCGTCTCCACTCCTAATAGGCGAGCCAATTGCTCTAATGTTGCCGGCTCCTATACCAATACCTGCCTTTTGACTCACATACTTAACAATGCTCGATGTAGAAGCATTAATACTATCGAGACTGTCATCAGTTTCAATGAGAACGCAACTACTGAATTGTCTTTGCGGAGTTCTAACGCCAGCCATGACAGGAGTAGGCAAACTAATATAATGTAAACTAACTGCATCATAATAATCTTTTACTGTTTGTAATCTTGTTTCTTCCGGGTAATCACTGAACAATGTTGCCGCAATTAACATGTATGCTACTTGTGGTGTTTCAAATATTTCACCTGTGCTTCTGTTCTGCACAAGGTACTTACCGCGGAATTGTTCCATAGCCGCATAAGTCAAACTTTCATCGCGAGTATGATCTATGTGGTCATTCAATTCATCAATTTCTGCTTTTGTATAAAGTTCAAGTATTTCTGCATCATAAAATCCTCTGTCTACATTAACTTGTATGAGATCACATAAGCAATACGGTTCAAATGCGCCATACACTTGCTTACGTAAATGATAGTTAATTAGTCTACCTGCTACAAATTGATAGTTTGGAGTTTCTTCCGTGATTAAATCTGCGGCACTTTTAATAAGTGTCTCTTGGATATCGGTACTTGTTATACCACTGTAAAACTGAATTTGACTTTTAATTTCTACTTCTGATGCTGATACACCAGTAATGCCTTCACAAGCATGGAACACTACCTTATGCAGTTTATCGAGCTCTAAGTCTTCTTTTGTACCGTCTCGTTTTGTGATAAGAATCTGCTTCGACATGTGTCTTCCTGTAATTGTTTGTTTGTGTCTATTAATAATCTAAGACTTTATTTTATACTACTTTACTTATCTTGTCAAGTGAAAAGTTTATCTGCAGTTATAATGTGTGAGACAAACCTGGTGCAGTTCTCATGAGCATGGGCAAGAGGAATAATTTGCCCTGGTGTAAAATTATAACACAGATTTTCTTGTATTAAGATAAGTCCATCTGTTCCTGTTTCAAAATTACTTATCGCTTCTAACCGTATTTCTGAAGTATTAATGAAGTTAAAATGATGCAATGTGGCTGTAATAACTAACGTCAAACCGGACTGACAGATATAGCCTTCTTTGACTATTTCAAATACATTAGGCCAGTCTTTAGGTGTCCAGTAATCTATATATCGGGGAGTTACTTTTACATCTGCAAAGGCTTCAAGTATACCTTCCGGACCTTGTGAGATGTCATAGTTGGTTCTGAAGTTGCGCCATGCGGCCAGGCGGCTTTCGCCGTTCATAGTTTTTTCAAACATAATCTATGCTGTACTTGACCAACGCTTCGCAACATACTTCATGCGGAGTGTTGATTGTAATGTGTGTACTGCTTCTTGTCCTACTGTTGGATTTGCTGGATCTGAATATTGTAAATCCATTTTTAGTTCTATGAAATTACCATTCATTGTTGCTTCAAACTTAGGCTCAACAACTGGATTAGAATGTGTAAGATCCCAACTACTACTAAATCTATCACCAAATACAACTGCTGTTGTCGGAGAAGTAGTCCAATCTGGTCTTGCACTAATCTGCATTGTTCCCATTCTCAAATACTTATTAGGTAAGCCTGCTGACTCAGTAATTGTGTAATCAAGAACAAATGTATTGTAAACACTTGCATCTAAACTAATGATAACATCATTTTGATTGTTTGATTCAAGTATAGTAACAACTTCGAGACTTTCGTAAGTTTCTAATTTTTCACCAAAACTTGCCGCTTCTCTTGTTTGTATTTCAAGATTGTTTTTGAGATTTATTAAACCTTTTGTTCCATTTGTAGTATCCTGTGTTTTATCAAACGTTGATACTGCATATAAATTGTTTACTAATGTATTAAAGTTTCCTGCTTCTTCTCTTGAACTAAAGAACAACTCGTTATAAGTGTTGTCAATTTCTACATCATATGAAGTAAAATGACTTGGTACACCTGTCTTACCGTTGTATAATGATTTTGCGTTTGTGTCATTATAAGGGAATGTAGAATATTGAGAACCGCCATGGAATACTTTTGCAAACAACTGTACATCTCTGCTGTTTACTAAACTGTTCATCCAACGTTCTAACTTGGCTTTTACTGTGCTGTTGTTCCTGTTGTATTCACCTGCTGTTAGACCCAACGTACTGCACGTAGCAACGTTTTTGTCTTCATGGAGTACAAACTCCAGTCCGCCTGCACTAACACTGCTAAAACCTGGTCTTTGACTAAAGTATACAGCATTAAATGAACCATCGGTTTGCGGTAGCTCTCTTAAATTTGCAAATATAGTTGACGGGTCAGCCGATACTGCTGATATGTTAACAGTAGAAGTATTAACTCTTGCACATGCCTGTTCTAATGATGTGTCGGCACTTAAATCAATTGCTAACACAGGATGTACTGCAACTGCTGTATATGATGCTAATAATGACGGGAAGTATGTTCCTGCAATCTCATCTAAGTTAGTTGCTATTGGCATTGAGTTATTTAAATTAGTAACAATGAATGTATTAGCAGTTATATCTGTATGGTCAATTGTTACTGCTACATTGGCTCCTGAACCTAACTGTCCACCTGCACCTGTTTGTTTTAATTCAACTGATGTAACACCGTATGTTAATTGGTTGTCTGGTGCATATACCTGTAAGTGAGAATCACCTGTGCTGTCTACTCCGTGATTAATAAATGCTAAATCACTGCTAATTCCAGCAGTAAATGATGGGGCAGTGTTTCCGCCTCCAAGTTGATCTAAATCTACGTCAATGTAGTTGGAACCAAGTCCAACAACTTTTAAAATTTTGTCATGTAATTCGATGCTTGGTGTACCTGTGGTATCTACCATTCTCAAATAGTGTCCAACTCTTACACCGTCTATATCACCGTTGCTTGGTGTTATTTGAATAATTGTTCTATCATGCGATACATTAGTATAACCATTGTTTACATGAGTAACATCTGTTGATAAAGTAGCAGTTGATGTTCTTGCACCTGTCCAACTTTTTTGAGGTATAGTAATTTTAATTGTTGAACTTGAACCATCGCTGTCCGATACTTCAAATATTTGTTTGTTTAAGTAACCTAAAGCATTATTAGGAGTTTTTAGATATGCTCTATCGTATCTGTACACATCTCCACTACCTGTTGTTTCGTAGATATTATCACTTGCTGATGCCAAACTCACAACGTATGTTGCAAGATCACTGCCATCAACTGCAATAGTAGATGTAGATTTTACATCTTCTCTGCTTATCATTAAATTACCTAATGTGATATTTGTTGGTGTTGATACGTTTGCACCATCTGCCACACTTGAAATATGTTTTGTATCAAGTGCTATAAATCCTAAACCTGTTTCTGTACTTACTCTAACATTCTCTGATGGTATTTTTCTATATGCTGGTATATTGTATGCATCATAAAAACTTGAGATAGAAGATGAAACTGCTATCTTATTACCTACACCTTCAAATGCAGAAATAACATTTGCATTACTGTAATAGCATACTGTGACTTCGTCTGATGAAGTTGGTGCAGTTCTTAATTTTATTGTGTGAATACCACCTGGTGTGACTTCAGTTGCATTTAATGAATAGTCTGCAACTGCACTTGGTGTATATAGCGATGGATTAGATTCTGCTATTTGCTCTACGCCGTTCTTTTTAACTACTACTTCACTGCTTACAAATGGTCCACCCGTAACGTAATTTTTAATTGTCTTTGGAGTGAAACTAATTGCAGAGCTGGCAGTTAATGTCTGAGCACTGTTAACTGTGATAATATAGTCATTTGCACTGTTAACTGCAACACTGTCTACTAATGGTGTGCCTTGAATTTCTGTACCTGATACAATATCGCCTACACGAATATTACCGAGTGTATCTGAAGCAGTACCGTCAGCGGCATCTTTTGTTACATAAATTGTTGTGGTACCAACAGTGTTAGCATATACAGTAGATGAAACAGTAGAAGTAGTTGCTGAAGAAAATACTGGATGATCTAAACTATTGTATTTTTGACCTGCTTTAGTTGAAGCATCTGTGCTTCTTGGATTAGTAGGGAACCAACTATGAGAATTAATTATGCTATCAAAGTCACCTCTTTTGTATTTAATATATGGGACTTGGAACGCAATGATATTATTGTTTGCAATGCTGATTGCGTGTGTTTTTGCACCAGCAGTGTTCTCAATATACGATATAGAATTAAAATCTACGTTCTGTGGATTGTTTGAATCACCGCCAATAAATACTTGACGACTGTCTACTGCAAGTCCTATTTCCCCTGCTCGTAAAGGCTGAGGAAGGTCTTGTTTAAGCCCTCGTCTATGTTGAATTCTCGAAACTATTGTTTTATCTTCTGCCACTGTTAAGTTCTCCAATGTAACTACTTAACAGTATTTATCACTTTAGACTAAACTTTATTATAATAGTCCGCCAACCTCATGGCCCATTTGTTGCAGTATTCTTCAAACTCGTCACCTTCAATAACAAAGTCTGCATACTTGCCTTCTCTGTCTACCATTAAGATAGCAACTTGTTTGATGTTTGTGCCAAACATTTCATTGTGTGCTAATGCGTATGCACAACCTTGCATGAAGTAATCTTCAATCCACTCACGCTTCTTGATCTTTTTAGCAGTCTTGAAGTCAATAATACTTTCAACACCGTTAAACATACCCACTGCATCGCTTGTACCTGCGTATAAGCCTTTTGCAATTAAGGCTACTTCAACACCCCATATCTCATTTACTTGGCTTAAACCTTTTGATATCATTTCGTCAAGCATGGCTTTAGCCATAACACTGATGTGATTATTACCAGAGATATCGTATTCTTCTTGTAGCACATACTTTTCTAAAGCATTGTGTACTTTAGTACCAAGTCCAGCGGCTTCTCTGCTTATACGATTTGCTTCTTCGTCGCCTACTCGCTTACGCCAGTTAATAAGAGCTGTTTTATCTCCAGTATCAGAAAGTACTGTGGTCACACTTGGAACTGGTTGATCGTCGTCTCCAGTGTATTGTCGTTGTCCGTTTTTAGCGGTTACCCTTTTAAGAGTAGGGTACTCAAATTTTTCAATTAACATAGTTAATTATAACACCTATTTTATATTTTGTCAAGTAACGTTCGAGCTAAAACTTTAGCAAATTTGCTGTGTGTTTTAGGCCCTTCGTGTCCATTTGGACATACATCTATGCATATATGAGCAGTATTAAATGCTGGAAACACATCTACATTGTTCCATTCCAATAATTCGTTTTCATATAGCGGAGTAGATAAATTATATATCCTGTCTCCTATTAAATCTTTAACATAGTAATTTGCTAATGCAATATATGTCGAAGATTCAAATACAGTATTATTACTGCTGTTAAAATACTTATAATACGACTCTACTTTACTACTAAGATCTTGATAATCAACCCTATTATAAATGTGTTCATATCCATCTGATAAAAACATGTGTCTTTGTGCAGTAGTCCACATAACAACAACAAAATCTTCTGGTTGAAATGATTGTTGTGTAATCTTGTAAAATATTTCTTTATTGCCGGAGCCACCCAAAGAACAATTTTTAATAGGTATGTTTAGATGTTTGCCAACTAAATGGGGGTATGCTAATTCTGAAGGTTTTATATTATTAGTAGCATCTGCATCAAGTTCTGTTCCATATGTATAACTGTCGCCGAAAAAATAAATCATTGTGCAATATGTGTTTGA
>ENA-ORDA01001771-ORDA01001771.1-marine-metagenome-genome-assembly--contig:-NODE-1771-length-17458-cov-3.294920_pt1 | contig 17458 bp, 15 predicted proteins | sample MGYA00237778_ERZ508506 | MGnify/ENA primary metagenome ERZ508506 (study PRJEB26177, sample SAMN06267891) | marine metagenome | isolation source: Monterey Bay, California, USA | place: Pacific...
ATCCGGGTGCCGGCGGACTGGTTCAAGCTTACCCGCGCGACTTTGCGCGTCATATCAATCGAGTCTTGCGCCAAGACCTCAGCACCTTGTGCATTGGCCGCGAGCGCATAAAGGCCTAGGCCCGAGCCCTCGCGCGCCACGATGATAAACACATCAGCGCTACAGCCATCCAAAACAATCGAGGCGGAACCCGTTAGCGCGCCAACCTGATTCGCCTCAATCAAGCGTCCGACCTGACTCGGCTGATTCAGGTCATCTAAGATCAGCGTTGCGCGGATCGACCCGTCCGCAATCTGCGGCAGTCTTTGAATTTTCGCGGCCTCATCGGCAAAGAGCTCGAGCGCATAGCCCGCCATGACTGCAGATGAAAAAAAAGGTCCGCAATAAAGTGTTCGGCCCATTTCCTCCAGAATGATCCCCAATTCAACGGGACCAAAGCCATGGCCGCCATATTGCTCAGACAAATGTGTGCCCGGTAATCCCAAGGTTTCGCTCAGTTGCGACCAAACGAGTGGATCAAAACCTGTATCGGTTTCAGCAAGCTGGCGTACCGCTGTCGTTGAACTGTGGGTATCAAAGAATCGATGTACAACATGTTTGAATTGCACTTGATCGTCACTCAGCACGGTCTGCATTGATCTCTCCTGAAGCCCAGTTTCGCATCGCGCAAGGTGGGCCTACCCAACTAAATACAGACTGAGCACCGACAGACAACCAATGCCAAGCCACTTAAACAACCCCATAGTGATAGAGACCCGGCGCCGTTGCAATCCATCAATTTGAGCCGCCTACCCTAAACCCGGTAACCGCCAAGAACTGGCGAATTCACGCGACACACAACGCTTCGCTTTCATCCAATGCCTTTTAAAGGCGCTGCGCCGATAAAATCAATGCCGGCAAATCACAAAGCATCAAGGGCATCGTAGTCATAGAGGCGGGCCATCGTTTGCCGACCCGCCCATGGCGCGACTCGATCTCGCAGCCAAGAGAAAGGTGGACGAGCATGAAAAACGCGCCCATTTCTTTGCGATGCCCGTTGAACATAGGTCGTTCTCGGCTTTCGCAAGGCTTCATACTGTTTCAGACTGGCCTGGACCTCCGAGCCTTCACGCAAACAACGACTTAGAACCGCCGCATCCTCTATTGCCATCGCCGCGCCCTGCGCCATAAACGGTAACGTGGCATGGCAGGCATCTCCTAGCAGGGTCACGGGCCCTGCGCCCCAACTTGGCATTTCAGGTCGGTCAAAGAGCGTCCACTTATAAACCTCAGACGCATCCGCCGCTTTGATTAACGAGGCGAGACTCGGATGCCAACCCTTAAAGTCTTCCGCAACCGCTGCAACCTCGCCCCGCTGAACCCATGACTCCTGAGCCCACTGGGTGGATTCCAAAACGCAGACACAGTTAACCCATTGCCCTTGACCGACAAGGTAATGGACAAAATGCTGACCCGGGCCCCACCATGCTGTCACACCAGGCGCTACCGCGCTCGGGTCGAGGCGCGCAGCCGGCGCCAAGAAACGCCAGGCAACTTGGCCTGTAAACCTGGGCATCTGTTCGCCAAAGAGGCCTTGGCGGATGCTCGAATGAATCCCATCGGCACCCACCAAAACTTGACCGGTAAAACGCGCATCCGGGCTTCGAACTGACACAGCATCACCTTTCACCTCAAACCCTAAAGCCTTGACCCCATAAATCAGATCAATCCGAGCATCTTGCGCAACCACATCAACCAGTAATCGCATTAAGTCGGATCGCAGCAGATGGTAATAGGGCGCCCCAAAGCGTTCGTTTATCGCTGACCCTAGCCGCGACTGGTGGATGCATGCCCCAGTGCGCCAATGACGAAAGCTAGCGTACTCTGGCACGGTCGCCACGCGCGCAAGCTCCGGCCCAAGCCCAATCGATTGCAGGACCTTAGTCGCATTCGGTGAGATTTGAATGCCAGCTCCTAGAAACTCGACGCTCGGATTGGCCTCAAGAATTGTCACTCGATGTCCAGCACGACTCATGCAAAGGGCGTGTGTGAGCCCGCCAATACCAGCACCAACAATCAACACATTTAATGGCTTCATGGCGTTACTCAACCTGCCAAACGGGTAGTGTAATGGCTTCGCAATTTCAACAATGGCACGGAATTTCGCATTGGACTATTGTTTGAGTGCCCTTCATTGAAAACACATTTCTGCTATGCCGCTGATAATCTAAGATAATTGTTATCCAGTCCTGCGTAAATCAGAAAACATAACCTAAATGTCATCACGTCTAACCGGGGATCAGGAAAATCTAAAGTCTCTACAGCATTGTAACGCTGGAAGTGACTAAATCGACGCTAATATTGGTTGGCTTGCGGTACCTACTGACTAACAAAAGCAATTTTGCCTATCTATTTGGGCCCACCTTGCGCTCTTAGGATTGTTAGCCGATCTCACAAGGCTCAAACACACGACCAGCGCGGGACCGACGATTGCCGACTCAACGCCCAACACATTAAATGCCTGCAGATTGCATTCCCGACAAGTCTCGACAGTAATCGAAATTTGGTTAAAACGATCGCAGCTATGATCAGTCTTTAACCCGGTCGAGTCTCGACACAATTTCAATCCATTGCCGCTTTTTCGAATCCCTATTGGCTATGTCAGAGAATCACCAAAACCTCACGGCATCCTCCTAACTGTCGTGATTCACTCAGCAGCAAACTCCTGGGGGTCGCAATGGCTCAAGTTGTTTTTGGCACGCAGATTGCTCTAACCGAGGAAGATCATGCGATCGACCATAGAACCAACCCAAATAGGAGCAAATCATGTCTAAACGTAAACTTGTTGCCGTTACGAGCGCCTCATTAGAGTGCACGCTCGTTCTAGCCAGCCTTGTTGTTGCCATACCGTTTTTCAGTTGAAGCCTTGGCTTGATCCCCCGCAATTTAAGGCGTTAACCTGGCAACAGCTGGTAAGTCGCATTTGCTTGACGGCCACCTAGTGCAGCGCCTTTATTGCTCGACTTTGGGGCTTACTGAGCAATTAATACTCAGCGCCCGATGCCCAACCCAGGGGTTAATAAGAAAAAGGGCTAGAGTACCAAGCCCTGCCCTTGTCCTATCGGCGCAATCAAGACTGCCACCCGAATAAGCCAAATTAGCGAAGACGCCCTGTCGTTTACGAGCGCGTCGCCGCTCGCCCTTTTCACGGGTCGCAGGGCAAATATTGACGCGCACCGGCAAACGCCACGAGCGGTCGGAATTGTGGCGTCGCGGTTTAAGGCCAATCAATGAAACAGGCCAGGGTAACTCTAGCCTGCCTCATTGAAGGTGCAGTTAGCGCTGCCGCGCGCGGATCAGTTTTTGAAAGCACCGGCAATCTACTGATGTCGAGAACCGCCGCCAGCGTACCCTAGTACAATTTTTGGGTATTGCGTTAAACCCTGCTTCAGGCGTCCTCTATCAGCGAAATCACAATAGAGATCGCTTTACAATGAGGCCATCGTTAACCGTTCTGTGAGTCCACGCAAATAAAGCCTATCGTTGATAGGGCAACTGGCCTCACCGCTACGCGTGTCGCCATCCCTCCCAGTGGCGCCTGACACCAGCGTTGTGCGATCTGCAGCGGCATTGCCGGCCGAAGTAAGTCTTGGGTATTCCTTGATTCCGAGACCCGCTGGCGATCACATGGCTTTTCTGTCGACAAGAGCGCACGCCGTTTCCTTAACGGTCACACCAACATTGGGCAGTTAAATTCGTAAAAAACAGGACTAAAACAAAATTTTACCGATCTCGTTCAAAGCTTCATATTTCTCTGTGCAGCCCAAAATATGAAAATATTCAATAACTTGTATAGAGACTTTTGCCAAAAAATTGCATTTGAAATCCGAACTTGCGAAAATTTCGAAACGTTCAAGATATAAAGATCGATCAAAATCTTTAAAGGTTAAAAGTGACGCCAATTTTGAAAGCAAATGCTTGGTTCCTCGTGTGGTTCACCGCCCTTTATATGATCTTAAGTGCGATTACCTTAAGCTTTTGGCCGAAAGAACTTGTCCCCCCCATTTATCTGCCTTTTGGCTTAGTGTTCGCCGGCGTCATTGTCTATGGCAAAAAAGCCATGCCCGGTATTTTTTTCGGCACCGTTGGGACTGTACTGCTTCAGCAAGGCAGCGCAGCTGAAGCATTGTTACTACCTGCATTTGATCTGCTCTTTTCGATCATCTTGCTTTCTCTGCTTCGTTGGATAGTTGGCGAAAAGAAGCTGTTAGATGACATTATTCCAGCGAGGAATTTTCTGTTGGTCATCGTCTTTTTTGCTTTGCCGCTGTATGCGAGTCTGGCCGCGACAGCCTTAAGCATATTCTATCCGGCAGACTACAGCGATATCGCATCGACTGCCCTTCACTGGTGGATGGGAGACGTGGTTGCAGTGGTGTTTCTAGGCGGCTCCCTGACGTTGTTCTTACGGCGAATCAAATCTGGCCAATATCTAACTGCCAACGATTCGAACCTGTTTCCCAACTCTATTCCGATCATAGGCTTAATGGCAGTCCTTATGCTCTGGTCTGCTGGTAAATTGGACTTGTCTGCTGAAGTGTTATTGGTTTTGGTAACACCGCTCTATATCTCGACGATCATGACCAGAGCTATTGGCCTCTATGGGATTGCAATTGCAGCCCTGTATTGGTGGGCTCAAGTCATGATTAAGCTAGAAATCGGCCCCCTAAGTTTGGTTGATGGTCAGCTTTGGGTTTTCGCTATCACCTGTGGTGTCTTGGGTTCGGGATGGTTTCTAATGGGTGCTCTCTTAAAAAATTACCTTCTGATTAGTCAAAGAGAACTTGAGACCTCACGCGCTTTGCAACAAGCGAGTTCTGCTAAGTATTCTATGTTTGACGCGCTAAACCAGTTATCGCTCGCGAGAGACAACGAGACTGGCAGTCACATTTTAAGAACCCAGCACTATGTCCGGGTTATCGCTCTTGCGCTACGCGACCTTTCAATGCCGCACGCCAGCCAGTTGAATGATGAGACTATTGAGGCCATGTTTCTAGCGGCGCCGCTGCATGACGTTGGGAAAGTCGGTATTCCAGATAGTATTTTATTAAAGCCTGGAAAGCTGACCGAATCCGAATGGACGGTTATGAAGACTCATGCGCTGATTGGTGAAAATGTTCTATTGTCAGCAGCGGATGAGGCTGGCAGTGCCGATCTCAAGATTGCCGGTGATTTAGCCGGCGGACACCATGAAAAGTGGAATGGGACGGGCTATCCACGCGCGCTTGCGGGGGAGGCTATACCGCTATCGGCTAGAATTATGGCAATTGCTGATGTTTATGATGCCCTGACGTCTTCTCGTGTCTATAAAAGCGCATGGTCACACGCGGAAGCCAAATCAGAAATAGCCTCCCTTAGCGGTACACAATTTGACCCCCAGGTCGTCAAGGCTTTTTTCGCTGCTGAAACTGAAATAGTCCTGATAGCAGAGCAATTCAAGGACCAAGATTAGGTCCTTCGAGAAAGTTGCAACCCTGCAAGCGCCTGTCACCAGTCGAAACCGCCACGATTAAGCTGGCCAAAGACGCCTTGATAACGCTTGTTCGCAATCAAGCACCAGATCGAATCATTGCTCTGCTGCTTTTCGTCTTCTGGCTTGATAGTCCGCGCGGGGCTCGAAACTTGGATCGTTGCCAAACGTTTCTTGCAACCAAGCCACGGCATCCGCTTCCGCAAGGTTTGGATCCCAAGGCTTTCCCTGAGGTTGCGCGACATGCCAAGGTGTTTCCCAGAAAAGTTCAATGCCGTTGCCTTCCGGATCGTTGAAGTACAACGAGAGCGTATTGCCATGGGACAGCGGATTAACCGTTATGCCACTGACCGCTTTGAGCTTTTCATGGAAGCCTTGGAGCGCCTTGAACCCGGCAACCCGAAACGCAAAATGATTGACTGAATTGGAAGCCTTTGTATCTTGACGGGTTGCCACCATCGCAAGCTGGTGATGCTCACTTGGATCTTGGCTCAAAAACACGATCTCTGGGGCACCCTCGGCAAGCGGCCCACGGTCGGTAATCAGAAACCCTAAAACCTCACTATAAAACTGGAGCATCGGTTGCAGTGTTTGGACATACAGTACCGCGTGGGACCAACTGAGCATCATTAATCTCCTTTCGCGCAAAGCGTAATCGAGCCGCCCGTTGAGCGCACTAGCGCGCCTCGAACACAATGGGCAAGCCGTCCTTGGGTTTTGAAATGGGTGATTGTTGGACTGGCATCACGTAGCCCTCGGGCACGGACCACCGGTAGCGCTGCAACAACTCATTCATAACCAGTTTGATCTGCATCTCAGCAAAGTGCAGACCAATGCACATGTGCGCCCCCCCGCTAAACGGCACAAAGCTATAGGGATGCTGGTCCGTGTTTTTATTTTCTGCCAAAAAGCGCTCCGGATTGAAGGCATAGGGTTCCGCCCAATAGGCCGCCATATAATGCGTATGAATGGGGTAGGTGACCACCATAGAGCCTGCTGGAATTTCGTAACCCTCGAAAGCAAATGCCTTCAAACTGTATTTAGGTAGCGTTGATAGGGGCGGATACAACCGCAAGGCCTCCTTCATCACCGCTGCCAGCAGGGTCATCTCATTGAGCTGCTCGCGGGCCGAATCAGGGGTGAGCTTTTGGCTCGCTTCAAACAACTTTTGCTGCCAGGCGGGGTGCTTTGCCAACAGATAGGTCATGCTCGTGAGCGTGCTCGTTGTCGTGTCGTGCGCGGCCATCATGAGAAAAATCATATGATCAACAATTTCCTGATCAGTATAACGATCACCCGACTCATCCTCTGCTCGGCACAACAAGGAAAACATGTCTTGACCATCGCCCGCGCGTTTCTCGGCAATCTGAGAATGGAAATAGGCGACCATTTCCGCTCGAGCCCGAATGCCCCGCCAAAGCAGGTTGCCGGGAATCGGAATCGGCACCCTCGGCATTGAAGCCGCAACCGTGGTTTCAAAAGCCCGATTGAGACGCGCGGCGTCCACGCCCAAATCCATTCCTAAGAAGATGGTGGCCGCTAAATCAAGCGTTAACTGTTTGAACTTCGGAAAGGTTTGGGTTGGGCCCAGAGCTCGCGGTTCATGCCAGTCCGATAGCGCGGACTGGATTTGCGGCAGCATCACGGCACGGTACTGTTGCATCACATGACTCTTAAAACCTGCCTGCATTAACCGCCGGTGATAGCGGTGGTCATCACCATCTCGAAGCATCAAGCCATTCGGAAAGATCCGTCCAATGATCATGTCCCAGGCTTTTTTGTTCGACAAAATTTGATCCGGGTTGAGCAGACACAACTGATGGGCGTCGGCGCCGAACAAATGTACCATTTGCATTCGGCCAGTCTTCTGCATCACAACATTACCGTGTTCTGCTTGTAAGGCCTGACCATGTTCCAAAGGATTCCGGTAGCTTTGCCTTAACATCCGAATGGATTTCAGGAAGCTTGTTTTGATCGGCTTTAAAGGTTGCAGCGCGACATTCATAATAGTTTCCAGAATTAAGCAGTTGCTGATTAAGCGCATCATGTCGACAAGCGCTTTGTCATCCGTACAAAGAATCACCCTTTTGGGTTCTCCCCATCATTCCAAACGAATATCCAGAGCTAGGGCATCCGCAACCTCATTCAATAGATCTTGAAGCAACGCCATCGACACAGTGGCTGGTACTAAAATACTGGCCTCAGCAAAAAAAGTTTGATCGCCCGTCATCGGTGCCGGACCCACACGAGTCTCGAGTTCAACAACGTTCACGCCTTTAGCGAGCAGCGCGCCAGAAACTTCGCTCAGGATGCCAGCACGATCTGGACCAATAATATTGAGGGCGAACGACAATGCCTGAAAATCTTCTATGGCGTCGGTTGGCGCTTCCAGCAGGACCGAGATCCCGGGTATGGACTGCATATCCTCAACCAAGCCAGCAAAGACGGTCTCATCGACACTCACTCGGGCAACCCCGGCAAACTTGCCGGCCAGCCGCGTCATCTGGCTTTCTAACCAGTTGCCATCGCGCGCCGTAACCCGCTGGCTCATCTCTTGGACAATCCCTGGCCGGTCATCGCCAACAAACGTAATAACGAGTTCTTTTTGCATGCGGTGCCTTACCCCTTTTTGAGCGCAGCCTTTAGCGGCGCTTTTGCGACCCAATTAAGGCTTTAAAAAAGTCTAGTGATTCCACCACGCCTGATCAGAAAAGGCTCTGAGGTCGAGTTCATGAGTCCAGACTGAGCGGTGTTGTTGCGCCAAGTGTAGATACGTCTCGGCGATTTTCTCAGGCAACATCAAACCATCGTGAGCCATTCCCTTCGCTTCACGCAGTGCTTGAAACCGCTCTGCCCCCAACATTTTCCCAAGGGTATCCGGCGCATCTACCGCACCGTCGATCACGATATGTGCCACGTGGATGCCATCGCTTGCTAGCTCCGCATTCAAGGACTGACACAGCATCCGCCGACCACCCATTGCAGCCGCATGGGAATGCTGGCCTTGATTGCCCCGCACCGCGGCGGTTGCGGAGGTCACTAAAATGGTGCCGTGACCCCGCGCCCGCATTGCTGGCACCACGGTTTGAGCAAGACGAAACAACCCAAAGGTTGCCATTCGCCAACCCACCTCAAAAGCCTTGTAAGAGGTATCTTCTAAACGCCTAGAGCCGATTTGCGCCCCTAAGTTATAGACCACCGTGTCGATTGGCCCAACGTCGCGCTCAATCCTTAAAACCTGTTCCTCGATCACGCCGTCTTCAACCGCATCCATCAAGAAACCAGACGCTGCACCACCCTGACTCTGGATACCATCTACCAAGGTCTTTAAACCGGCCTCATCGCTGCGCCGCGCGAGCACCGCATGGTAACCAGATTTGGCAAACAGCCCGCCCACCGTGCCGCCAATGCCAGCACCTGCCCCTAGAACAAAACAAACTGGTAGCATCTGTTAGAACTCCTTTGGAAGATTCTGAGTCATTTTATGACTACCAATCGTTACGACGCTTCCTCAACGCAAGGAACGTCGTCTCATCATTGGCCTGATCAAGCGCTAAATTTTGACGAATCTCTTCGCTGTCCAACCTAAAAAAGGCGTTAATCGATCGCTCATCGCCAATGGTCGTCACAACCTGGGTTTGGCCGGGATCGTTGCCCGCAACGCGGTCAAGCCACTGACTCGCGACCGCGTTGCTCGGTTCAAGGTGTAGCGTAAATCGCAAATTATTTTCTAAGTAATCATGACCGGGATAAACAACCACACCATCACTCAACGTATGAAATTGCGCTCGAATGGTTTGGTAGAGCGCCTCAGGGCTGCCGCCATTGTGACAATTGCCAACGCCCGCATTGAACAGCGTATCGCCGGTGAATACGGCGCTCGGCTCACCGGCGGTTGTCATCAAAAAACAAAGGTGCGCAAACGTATGCCCCGGTGTATCCATGACGGTCATGACAAGGTCTGGCGCAAGGTCTATGGTTTCTCCCGATGTTAAAGCGCGGGTCATGCCTGGAATTTTGCCCTCCCCATTTTGATGGGCCCAAACCTCGCATTGATGCGCCGCCACGAGTGCCTCGTTGCCCCGGGTATGATCCCAGTGCTCATGGGTGTTGATCACCGCCTTCAAGGATAGCTTGTGATTCGCTAAAAAATCATTCACCTCGTCTGCATCCCAAGGATCCAAAACAATGGCGTCTTGATCACCCAGCTCTAAAACGTAGGTGAAATTTCTAAGGTCGTTGTAAGTATAAATCTGGTGAATTTTCATAACACAATCCTTTAACCACTAGCACAAGGCGATACCTTGTCACTCCTAATCAACTTTGACAACTACCCCAAAACGAGCGGCCCGCTTGCTGTACCCACCATCGCTAAATGAACCAGCGCGCAGGAAACAAGCCCCGCCGCCACGTCATCAACCATAATCCCCAAGCCGCCTTTAAGATTTCGATCGAGCCAACTAATCGGCCAGGGTTTCAGGATATCGAATAGTCTGAACAGACCAAATGCCAACAGTAACCAAGCCGGCTCTAAGGGGACGAGCCAACAAGCAATCAACATTCCGATAATCTCATCCCATACAATACAACCGGGATCTTTGATTTGAAGCTGCGCAGCAGCACGACCGCAGATCCAGATGCCGCCACCAAAACCAAGCGCAACCAAGCCAACATAGATCGCTGGTGAAAGCTGCGCCATCGCGCAATACACAAGCAAGCCCACTAAACTTCCTGCAGTACCAGGGCCTTTCTTCACCAATCCCGAGCCAAAGCCTAGCGCCAACATTAGCGTTGGGCTTTTCAATAAATTGGCGACCGTTGGCGTCATGTGAAATGCCGGTATCCACTGGTTTTGATCAACATCGATTCGGTAAGGGTCACCGGTAAATTCTCGACCACCAAGCCCAATTCAGCTTGGGTTTCACCAATACGGTTCAACGGCAGTGCCAATTTCAGCGCCAATCGATCAATCTCTGCGCGGGCGGATGTGGGCGCGATAAAACACAGTTCATAATCATCGCCTGCCGTTAGGAAGTGCGTCAGTGCCGCCGCCGGACTCTCCGCGCTCGCCTGTAGCAGTTCATCAAACGCCATGTCCCTGGCATTCATTCGGGCGCCGAGCGCACTGCCATCCAGTAGATGACTTAAGTCCGCTAAAACCCCATCGGAGACGTCAATCATAGCCGACGCTAACCCTCGCAGGTGCAGACCCAGCAGCAGACGCGGCACTGGCGCGAGATAATGTTTGGCGAGCTGCTCCGGCGGTTGCTGCCCCGACTGCAGTTTTGACAAAGCACAGCCAGCGCGACCTGGCCAGCCGCTGATGTAGATATCCTCGCCGGCAGACGCGCCGCCGCGAGTGACATAAGACCCCGTTGGCACCGAGCCAATCACCGTCCACGTTAAAGATAGCTCTCTGCCTCGGCTGATATTGCCGCCAACCAGCGGCAACTGCCAATCCTGAATCAACTCTGACAGCGCGCCCGAAAAGGATGCTAACCAATCCGGGACCGCTGCCACCAAGGTGAGAGCACCGGTCACAGCAAGCGGTTCACTGCCCATCGCCGCCAGATCACTCACCGCGCCTGCAAGGGTTCGCCGAGCCACAAGGGCGCCGCTTGCGCCAACCGGAAAATGAACGCCTTCGATAAACGTATCCGACGATACGCAGAGCTGATGACCCAGTGGTGGACTCAATACCGCGCAGTCATCACCCGGACCCATCACCGTGTGTGGGCCCTGCCAGTGTCCTAGGGGGGTAAAGTATTGATCGATGATTTCGAATTCAGAGAGGCTCATCGAACCTGCAGCGTACCGACTTCAATCGCCCGAAAGGTCGTTGCCAAGCGATCCAAAATGGAATTCACGTACTTATAACTGTCGGTTCCGCCAAAGATCTTGGCCAGATCAACCGATTCGGTAATGACAACCTTGAAGGGAATTTCCATGTGAGCTGATAGCTCAAAGGCACCCAGCAACAGGATACTTTTTTCAACGGGATCAATTTTTTCGGGCTCGCGGTCCAGCAATTCGCAAATCGTGAGCCAAAGTGCTGCCTTTTGCTGACTAACGCCCAAAACCAGGGTTTCAAAATACGCTACATCAGCTCGCTTTAAATCATTGTCCTCGAGGAATTCTTTAATCACCTGGCTGGGCGACGCCTCCAGGAAGTGGAGCTGATACAACGCTTGAACCGCGAGCTTTCGAGCTCTATGTCGAGCCGAGGGGGTGGATTTCATGCCATTTTTCTTATGAGATTGATCATCTCAAGCGCGGTCATCGCGGCATCAGCACCTTTATTGCCGGCTTTGGTTCCGGCACGTTCAATGGCTTGCTCAATGGTATCGGTCGTCAGCACGCCAAAAACGACTGGCTTCCCCGTTTTCAACGCAACGGCGGTCACACCACTCGCAGCTTGACCGGCGACGTAATCAAAATGCGGTGTACCACCCCGAATCACGGCGCCCAAAGTAATCACTGCGGCGCAGTCAGATTGCTCGGCAGCCAGCTGAGCCGCAAGCGGAATCTCAAAAGCACCCGGCACTTTCACAATCGTTATATGTTTATCTTGGACGCCTTGCCGCTTGAGCGTCGTCAGCGCACCATTGAGCAGGCTGTCCACAATCAACTCATTAAAACGCGCAACAACGATCGTAATCCCTGCGGTACTGGCCACCAAATCGCCTTCAATTAATCGGGTCATTTCTGAGTCGTCCTTTGAACGGTTGGGATCAATCGGGTTTTAAAACGAGCTTTATATCGGGACCTATTCTACGCGTATCAAACAACGACCACGCCCGCAGATCGCTCATCTTATCAAGTTCTGGAAGTTGAAGTAACGGCTTACCCACCCCCATAAATTTCGGCGCTAAAAACAATACGAGCTCATCGACCAAGTTCGCCTGCATGACCGCACCGGCGAGGGTCGGACCGCATTCCACTAAAACTTCCAAAACGCCTTTCGCCGCTAAGGCTTCAAAAAAGAAGGGTAAATCGATCTGGCCATCGGGGTTGAGTTTGGTTTTGAGCGCCGTGGGATGGGCATTGAGCGCCTCTAATCCGCAAACCTGACGCGCTAAGGGATTGCCATAGACTTTCGCGGTTGTCATGGTCCGACTTTGGCTATCGAGCACATAGACTGGCTTTGGCCGGGCCAAAATAAGATCGCTGTGTTTCGGGTCAATTCTAGGATCTCGAACCGTGAGCTCAGGATCATCACTCAGCACCGTATTGGCACCGGTGACAATCGCGGAACTTTGAGCACGCAATCGTTGCACCTCAAGCCTTGCTGCCGGCGAGGTAATCCACTGGCTTTGGCCATTCGGCAGGCCGGTAAAACCGTCCATTGTCGCTGCGAGCTTCAACCGAACATAGGGCCTGCCCTGGGTGTGGGTCTTTTCATGGCCAGGATTGAGTGCCTGCGCGCCCGCTTGATCGGCATCCCGAATGACCTCAATTCCCGCCGCTTCAAGCAAATCAAAGCCCGCACCGCTGTTTCTAGGATGGGGGTCGCGTGCGGCCGCAACAACCCGGGTCACACCGGCTTTAATTAAAGCATCTGCGCACGAAGGGGTTCGACCGTGATAGCTGCAGGGCTCTAAGGTGACATAGGCGGTTGCCCCAACAACCGATTCGGTTGCGCTGGCGAGCGCTTCTGCTTCGGCATGCAAACCGCCCGCCATCTGATGAAACCCTTCCCCAATAACCCGGCCTTCGCGCACCAGAACGCAGCCAACACGTGGGTTAGGATCTGTCGTAAACCGGCCTTGCTGCGCGAGCCGAAAAGCTTGCGCTAGAAATGCTTCGTCCCTCATGTCGATTGACGCGCTGCTGGTTTTTTCGCAGCGCGTTTGCGGTTGTTTTTACCCATCGAGTCAATTTCACGTTTGAATTCGTCGATATCTTGGAAGCTGCGGTAGACCGATGCGAACCGGACATACGCCACTTCGTCTAAGGTCCGCAACTCATTCATCACCAGCTCGCCCAACTCTAGACTCTTGAGTTCCGGCTCACCAGTCGCGCGTAAGGCGCTTTTAATCCGCGACAGGACTGCTTCCACGCCCTCTAGGCTTACGGGGCGCTTTTCAAGCGCACGCATAAGGCCAGACCGAAGCTTTTCTTCATTAAAAGGCTCTCGACTACCATCTGACTTAATGACCCGAGGCATCATGAGTTCAGCCGATTCAAAGGAAGTGAAGCGTTCGCCACAAGCCAAGCATTCCCGACGACGACGCACTTGATGGCCTTCAGCCACCAAACGACTGTCGTTTACTTTGGTTTCACTATGGGTGCAAAAAGGACAAAACATTTACGACTCCACAACCGACAAGACGAACTCTAAGACGACTTCAGCGCGCGCTTGGCTGGCTTGCTCAGGGTCATCGCCCCTTTCGCCTCGTCAATTGCCAACTGAACTTCTGAAAAATGCTCGCCAGCTTGTTGAAGGTTCGTGACAATATGATTTTTAAACCCTTCCTGAATTTCGGCGCGGCCATCAATCTCAACCGGCGCAAACCACAATTGGGTCATTAAATCGACGTAGTAGCGAACCCTAAAAAAGATTCGGTATTGATTTTCGATCGTATCAGCGAGTTCAATGCCTAAGATGTCCGCCAAATCGCCGCTCGAGGTTGCCGTATCCCAGGCGATGGACCCAAGGTAAAAGGACTTGCCATAATCGGTATACAGGTAGCTATTCAAGGCGAGATTAACAACCTGCATATTCTCAGCAATTTCACTTTCAAGATTCTTTAAAAATATCTTAGCGCGCTTTTGCTTCACGTCATTAACTTGCCGCCGACTGTTGTAGAGTGCGCCCATACCACCGAGGGCAACCCCAACAATTGTTGCAATCATTTCGGGTAAAACTTCAGACAAACTAATCATGATGCGCTCACTTCGATCGTCGCGGATGACGCCTCAACCTAATGATAATAACGTGATCAAGGTCATCAAACCACTGGGAGCGCCTGTTTTAAGTCGGCTTTGAGGGTGCTTTTTAAGGCTTTATCAACGCGCGCCCAATTCGAAAACGACGCTTAGTGCCCAACAGGATTAACCCCTAGGATCGTTTTTTTCAGATCTTCGACGACGACGCCAACCTATTGTCCAAACTGCCCGCTTTGCAGCCAGTTAAGCCCCCGCGAAAACGGACCTGGGGTGTGGTAATTGAACGTGTTTTCTTTTAAAACACGAACCCCACAGGACAACTTCGTATGACCCACCACAAGACTCAATTACCCACGAAGATCTGCGTGCACTGCGGTCTTGTTTTTGCCTGGCGAAAAAAATGGCGCAAAAACTGGGCAAACGTTCAATATTGCTCAGAGCGTTGTCGGCGAAGCAAAACTAAATCATAAAGCGCGTCAAACACGCTTGTGTCGAGCGCTGAAATGTCGGGGTCACCAAATGCTTGTGGGCAACAACAAGACATCCATAAAATACCCTCAAACTATGCGACAATTAAGGAGCTAGGGAAACGCCCCGATGCTTGGTGACCCGCCGGGCATTGTAATGAACAGGGCCCCCGACTCGCCTTAAATCACGTTTCCGTCTGAACCTTTAAGGGATTTACCAATGGCACAATACGTTTTCACAATGTCTCGCGTGGGCAAAGTTGTCCCCCCCAATCGCATTATTCTAAAAGACATTTCGTTATCGTTTTTTCCAGGCGCAAAGATCGGCGTGCTTGGCCTGAACGGCTCTGGCAAGTCTAGCCTTCTGCGCATCATGGCCGGACTCGACCAGGAACATTTAGGCGAAGCGCGACCCCAGCCCGAACTCAGAATAGGCTATTTACCGCAAGAGCCTGAATTGGACTCAAACAAAGACGTCCTCGGTAACGTTGAGGACGGTGTCCGCGAAATCAAAGATTTGATGGATGAATTCAACGCCATTAGCGACCGATTCGCTGAGCCCATGACGGATGAAGAAATGACCGAACTCCTAGACCGCCAAGGCGCATTGCAATTAAAAATCGATGCAGTGGACGGCTGGGACCTTGAACGCAAAATCGAAGTTGCAGCCGATGCCTTAAGACTGCCAGCCTTTACGAGCAGTGTCGACACGCTCTCGGGCGGCGAAAAACGACGGGTTGCGCTCTGCCGCTTGCTTTTGTCCAACCCGGACATGTTGTTACTGGACGAACCCACCAACCACCTTGATGCTGAAAGCGTGGGCTGGCTTGAGCAGTTTCTCACCGAATTTCCCGGCACCGTAGTCGCTATTACCCACGACCGATACTTTTTAGACAATGCCGCAGGTTGGATTCTGGAACTCGACCGAGGGCACGGCATTCCTTATGAGGGTAATTATTCCGCTTGGCTTGAAGCCAAAGAAAAACGCCTCGCAACCGAGCAACGTCAAGAGCAAGCCCGCCAGAAAACCATCAAAGCCGAGCTGGAGTGGGTACGCTCACAGCCCAAAGCCCGGCAAGCAAAGAATCAGGCTCGCCTGTCTCGATTTGAAGAGCTCAATTCACTTGAGTTCCAGTCCCGAAACGAAACCCAAGAGCTATACATTCCACCCGGCCCCAGACTCGGTGACCAGGTGCTTGAGATCAACAATGTTTCAAAAGGGTTCGAAGACCGATTACTCATCAACGATCTAAGCTTGACCCTACCAAAGGGTAGTATCGTTGGCATCATCGGCGGTAACGGCGCCGGTAAGTCCACCCTATTTCGCATGATCAGTGGCCAAGATCAACCCGACACCGGCACGATTACGCTGGGCTCAACCGTACAACTTGGTTTTGTCGACCAAAGTCGGGACTCGCTCAACGACGACCGCACGGTTTGGGAAGAAATTTCTGAAGGCAACGAAATTATACGGATTGGTAAATATGAGACCCCCTCTCGATCCTATGTCGGCCGCTTTAACTTTAAAGGCGCAGACCAGCAAAAACTGGTGAAAGACCTTTCGGGCGGGGAACGTAACCGGGTCCATCTAGCCAAACTGCTCAAAATTGGCGCCAACTTCTTGCTGCTCGACGAACCGACCAACGACCTCGATGTCGAAACCCTGCGAGCGCTAGAGTCTGCTATTGAAACCTATCCCGGCGCAATCATGGTGATCTCACACGACCGTTGGTTTCTAGATCGCATCGCGACTCATATTCTGGCGTTTGAGGGTGACAGCCAAGCGAATTTCTTTGAAGGCAATTATTCTGAGTACGAAGCGGATCGTAAAAAGCGCTTAGGCAATGACTTTGCGCCGACCCGGGTGCGGTATAAAAAACTCGCGACTTAGTTATAACCAGTCCTCGGCGGCTGACAAGGCTTCTGACAACTGGCTAACCGCTTTGAGTTCCATGCCCTTGATAGGCTGCTTGGGGTAGTTCCCTTTTGGAACCAGCCCTCGGGTGAAGCCGTGTTTGGCGGCCTCACGCAACCGCTCCTGGCCATTGGGAACAGGCCGGATCTCACCACTGAGCCCAACCTCACCAAAACAAATTAAATCTCGCGGCAATGCGCGGTTGCGAAAGCTCGAAACCACCGCCATCAAAACGGCGAGGTCGCTACTGGTTTCATCGACTCGGATACCGCCAACGGCATTGATATAAACATCCTGGTCAGCAACTTGAAGGCCACCATGCCGGCTCAGTACCGCAAGCAACATAGCCAGACGATTTTGTTCGAATCCGACCGCAATCCGGCGCGGATTCGAAAAAGCGCTCTGATCAACCAGCGCTTGCGCCTCGACCAGCAGCGGTCGGGTGCCCTCCCATATCGCCATCACAATACTGCCTGGGGTATCAATTTCTGCCCGGTTAAGAAAAATCGAAGAGGGATTTGCAACATCCTTGAGCCCCTGATCGGTCATCGCAAAAATACCCAACTCGTTCACCGCACCAAAGCGGTTTTTAATCGATCGCAGGGTGCGATATCGCCCGTCTGAATCGCCTTCTAACATCAAAAAAGAATCAATCATGTGTTCGAGCACTCGTGGCCC